>Ga0326513_10003015_pt1 | contig 12296 bp, 8 predicted proteins | sample 2_2465_0518_D_FD_203654 | JGI IMG/M metagenome (GOLD analysis project Ga0326513, IMG submission 203654) | Bovine rumen microbial communities from UC Davis, California, United States - 2_2465_0518 | ecosystem: Host-associated > Mammals > Digestive system > Stomach > Rumen | place: USA: California... | reverse complement strand
GCTGTTCACCACGACGGCGAACGTGTTCCAGTCGAAGAGAGAGATACGCGAGTTCCTGAAGAGCGGCGCACTCTCGCTGAACAAGGAGAAACTGGCCAGCGACAGACCTATCACTGCCGAAGACCTGATCGACGAGAAGTATCTGCTCGTGCAGAGAGGAAAGAAAAACTACTACCTCGTAAAAATAAAAAATTAAAATAAAAAAGGGAGAAGGGATTGCTGCCTGAAGGCCAAGACACGATGAGGGCATGCCGCCATGAAGGCCGAGACACGACGAGGGCATGCCGCCATGAATGGCGGCCCACAACAACGGCAGCTATCCCTTCTCTTTTTCTTTTCTTCTTTTTTGCTCTTCCCTTTCCCCCGCTTTGAGTAATAGTTTGTCACGATAAAATCATTTTTTTAAATACTTTTTTGATTTTTCTGACGGTTTTGTGTTGATTTGTCGTTATTTTGTTTTATTTTTGCGGCTGAAAAAACATAAAACATTAAGAGATGATGAGAAGACTTTTACTCGCACTTGTTTCTTTGATGGTTCTTCAACTCTCAGCAGAGGCTCAGCAGAAGAGACTCGTGCTGATTGAAGAGTTTACCAATACCGGCTGCGGCCCCTGCGCCTCGTGGTCGCCATTGCTCGACTCCTGCATCAACTACCGACTGGGCGACTGCATCGCCATCAAGTATCACTCGGGCTACCCCTACAATGCCGACGAGTTCTTCAACTACGACAAAGACGCACAACAGACACGACTTAATTATTATAATGTGACGGGCGTGCCTGCCACGTTCATCGACGGCATTGAGCTGGTGAACCGTAGCTATGCCAACCTGGAGCAGGCCATCAGTTACTGTCTGCTGCAACCAACAAAGTGCGATCTCAGCGTGAGCAAGGTGCTGAGCAACGACCATAAACTGAAGGTGGAGGCCATCATGACCCCACACACCGATATGGCCAACCCGAATCTGCGCCTCTTCGTGGCTGCCATAGAAGAGCATATCGAGGCAGCTGCCCCCTACCCTAACGGCGAGACCGAACTGAACTATACGATGAGGAAGCTCTTCACGGGCGGCAACGGCTATACCCCCGGCGATGCCCTTACCGCAGGACAGAGCTACAGCTATCAAGGCGAATGGGACATCGACTTCTTTGACGACGAGAAACAACTGGGCGTGCTGGCCTTCGTACAAGACCTGTCGACCCGCGAGGTGCTCGCCACCGCCTACATAGGTCCGAATGCCGAGGGCGAGAACCGACTGGCACTGATGAACCTCATAGACACCCCCGACCAGATCTGCATGCCCGACTACTACGGCAAGGCCATCTTCCGCAACGACGGCGCAGGCATGGTCACCTCTGCCACACTGAACGTAAAGGTGAACGGCAGCGTGAAGCAATATCCGTGGACAGGACAGCTGAACTATCTGGACCGCGACACACTGACGTTCGGCGATTTCAAAGACTTCAGTCTGGTGGCCGAAGGCAATAACGACGTGGAACTGTGGTTCAGCAACATCAATGGCACCGATGCCACGAGCAACCACCGCTTCAGCAAGTTCAGCAACTCCATACAGGCCAAGAACAATGTGCAACTGCGCATCTATACCGACAAGAAGCCAGAAGAAATCACATGGAAACTGTATGACTCTGCTGGCGACATCGTCCGCGAGGGAGGCCCCTATGCCGAAGCCCGCAAGTTTATCACCATCCCCTTGGAACTGACCAAAGACGACTGCTATCTGCTGGAATTCCTCGATGCAGGGGGCAACGGCATCAAGGGTGCCAACGGCAACGGCTACTATCAGCTGATGGAAGTAGACGAGGCCGGGAAGACCACCCGCATTGCACAAGGCGACTACGACGGTTCCGTCTTCGACCTGTTCTTCAACCTGTCGGGTACACCGAAACCAGAGCCAAAGGCCCAGCGACTCGTGCTCTTCGAGGAGTTCACCAATACCAGCTGTGATCCCTGCGCTGAGTTCTCTCCCTTCTTCGACCAGCTCCTACAAGAGCACCTGGGACAGATGGTGGCACTCACCTATCACTACAACTTCCCCTCGAACCGCGATCCCTTCTATCTGGCCAACCCCGAAGAGGTCATGACCCGCGCCAACTACTACGGCATATCGGGTGTGCCAGTCCTCTTCGTCGACGGTGAGCATGCCAGTGCCTGGGGCTACGAGCCTTTCCTTCCCAAGTATCTGGAAGAGGCATACGCCATCGCGCCCAAGGTGGGACTGAACACCGAGGCAGAGCTGAACGACGGACAACTGAAGGTGAACGTGAGCCTGGATCCGCAAGAAATCACCAACGGCTCGAACCTGCGTCTGTTTGTGGCTGTGGTCGAAGAGCGCATAGAGTGGAACGAATCGGCCCCCAACGGCGAACGCTCATGGAACTACGTGATGCGCAAGATGCTGCCCAACGCAGACGGTCTGACACTGGAAAGCGACCTGACCAAGGCCACACCTTATCAATATGAGTTCGACTGGACGGTACAGAACTTCACCGACGAGAACGAACTGGGACTGCTGACCTTCGTACAAGACGTGAGAACCCAGGAGATACTGGCCACGACCTACACACCGCGCCCCACCGGACACCCACAGGCCGCAAAGATTCTGCAAATCGCCAACACGCCGGCACGCATCTGCTCGTCGGCCTTCACCTCCGACCTCATTGTGCGCAACACTGGACGTGAGGCCCTCACCGCGATGAACATCAACGTGAAGATCAACGGCACCGTGCAGACCACTCCGTGGAAAGGCAAGCTCGACTATCTGGAGATTGACACGCTGCACACACCGCTGTTCAGCAACTTCGATCTGAGCGAGACCACCAATGAAGTGGAAATATGGCTATCCGACCTGAACGGCACCGCAGAACAGAGTGTCAGCAAGCGCCTCAGCATTGCCAATGCCTACAAAGCACAGTATGCCGTGCGACTGACACTAATGACCGACCAGTTGCCTGAAGAAACGACTTGGACGCTGTTCAACTCGGCAGGCGACATCGTGGAACAGGGCGGTCCCTACACCGAAGCCCGCAAGAAGATGGTGCATGACTTCCAGCTGGACACCGACGACTGCTACGCCCTGGAGTTCCAGGACAAAGGCGGCAACGGCATCACAGGCGAATACGGTCGCGGCTACTACATGTTGCATGAGGTAAGCCCCGAAGGAAAGACCCGACTGCTGGTGCAAAGCGACTTCACCACCGCCACACATGAGGTTCCGTTCAGCTTGCAGAATGCCAAGACCACTGCCATCACGACAATCGAGACGACCGAGACAAAGAGCGACAGTCCCGTCTATGACCTGCAAGGCCGCAAGGTGGCCATCCCCGGCAAGGGACTCTATATCAAGGATTCGAAAATAATAACCAACAAATAACAAGAACAGATATGAAGAAACTTTACGCACTTTTCATCCTGGCAATGGCCAGCTCAGCCCCGGCCCTTGCACAGTGGAACACAAATGCAACGCCCAAATGCATTTTCGGTTTAGACTACACCGACCCTGAGACGGGTGAGGCAAAACAAGGCGGCGACTACTATGCCTGCTCACCCCAAGTGGCCCGCACAGCCGACAAGAAGACATGGATTGCATGGAGGACATGGGGAAAGAAAAAGGTGAACGGCATCAACCGCTCTGCCGTGCGCACCTTTCTGCAGTTACTCGACCGCGACGGCAACCCTCAGTTCAGTGAGCCCATCATGGTGAACGACTATTCCACCACGACTTACTGGTCAAAATACGGACTGGGAGTGGCTGCCGACGGCTCTGCCATCGTGACCGTAGCCGACGGTCGTTCAGAAGAGGCCACCTTGTCTGACGACCAGGAGCATCCTGACGGCTTCTCGCCTGCCATCTATAAGATAGACCAGGAAGGCAACTTCCTCTGGGGACTCGACGGTGTGGAATTCCGGCAGTTCACCAATGCGGCCTATACCAACTGCTTCGTAGTGGGCGAAGACACTTACTTCACCTTCTTCAATACCACCTACGACGACTCTGGCATCGCGGAAGACATGTCTAACATCGGCACCTTCATCATGCGCATCAACGACGACGGCACCTGTGCATGGGAACAGCCCAAGCACTGGTCGAACGAGTTCATTCAGCCGCAGATTCTCCCCTCTACCGACGGCGAGTTCCTGCTGTTCGACAAGTCGCCCGACGGTTCACTGGTTCACCGCATGAACAGAGAGTTGGAAGAGGTATGGGGCGAGCCTGTCATCTACGACGACAACTACTACGGAGGCTATGAGATGAACCACTATCGCATCGTGAGCGACGGTGAGGGCGGTGCCTGCGTGGCCTTCCAGCGCTTCATGGGACAGTTCTCTCACAACATCCGCGTGCAGCACATCAATGCCGACGGCTCACTGGGCTTCGGTCTGACGGGCCTCGATGCCTACAACGCAGAGGAGTACGACCACAACTATCCGAGCATCGCCGCCAATGCAGAGACCAAGGAGATCCTTGTACAGTTTGCCTCAGACCTGGGAAGTGCGGGCGAGATACGTCATCAGAAGTTCAACTATGACGGCGACTATCTGTACGACGAGAGAGGCATGACCGTGGCCAGCAAAGATCCCTCGACCAGCAACGGCTATATGTTCAGCGTGAAGGGCATAGGCGCACTGCCCGACGGCAACTGGGTTGCCATCTATCACGATCTGGCCGGCTACGACCGCGCATCCATCATCCTGCGCTGGTACGACAAGGACGGCAACCGCACCATGAGCAAGACCATTGGCCGCGACCTGGGCATCTCAGACATGAGCTACTTCGTCGAGCCAGAGGCCATCTATCTTTTCTATCGTGAGACACGCCCTGAGAAGGCTCCCGGCATCACCATCTTCCGCATCGGCATCGACGGCACCTACAACGTGACCTATCCCGACACACCTACAGGCATCAGCGATGTGCATACAGCCAATCAGCAGGCTCAGCAGGTGTTCGACCTCAACGGTCGTCAGCTCTCGCAGCCTCAGCGCGGTCTGAACATCATCCGCAAGGCCGACGGCAGCGTGGTGAAGCAACTCCGCTAACCCGACAAAGACTTACACATCTTTTTATATATCAACTAAACGCTACAGCTTATGAAAAAGAGACTTGCTTTATTAGCATTGACAGTCCTGGCCGTGCTTAGCGCATCGGCACAGATGATTGCCTACCAGGTGACGACCAACGTACAGGGTCAGCCTGGAACACCTACTGTGGTTGACCTTCAAGGCACCGTGAAAGAGGACCTGAAAGGCCTCATCATCGATGCCGACGGCAACCTTGAGTTCAACAGCGTTGAAGATGCCAAGGGCTTCCCCATCGGCTTCGACTTCGGGTTCAACGGTCAGGTGATGAAGTACTTCCTCATCGGCACCGACGGTGAGATTCAGCTTTCTGCCACTGAGAGCATCTCGACCTCAGTGCACAAGGATGCATCGAACATGTTTACAAACGGTAGCCACGACGTGTTTGGAATAGTGACACGCGAGGGTGCCTATGGCTACGAAGACACACAGATCAGCTACTGGCTCGAAGGTGTCGAGGGTACATACGCCCTTTGCATCGAGTACAAGAACCTCGGTTTCAAGGCGGGCTTCATGGGCCAGGCTGACGACTGCGGCAACAAGGCCACCATCCAGTACCGCCTGTACCAGAAGAGCGGCAACATAGAGATGAAGGTCAACGGCATGCAGCCTACCGATGCCGGACGCTACAACTTCATGCGCATTGGTATCCTGGGCGATGCCAGCGACTTTGTGCAGATTCAGAGCTACGACGGTTCGGTGATTTCAGCACGCGACAACAGCATCAGCTATTCAGCCACCAGCTATCCTCAGGACGGCACGGTGTGGACCTTCGTGGCTCCTGAGCCTTGCCAGACACCTGCCACCGCTCCCAGCGCACTGGCTCTGACTTCGACCACCACCCAGATCAACGGTACTTTCACCGTAGGTTCTGCCGATTTCTATCTTGTTCTGGCCACAACCGACAGCGAACTGACCGAGACTCCTGTCGACAAGACGAAGTACAACGTGGGCGATGCCATCGGCAACGCAACTGTCATCGCCAAGGTGAACAGCGGCGAGTTTAGCAGTCCCAACAACATGGCTCAGGGTACCTACAACATCTTTGTATTCGGCTTCAACTCACTCTGCTCGAATGGTCCGCTCTACAACAGCACACCTGCCACTGCACAGGTCATCATGAAGCCCAACGCTCCTGAGGCCATCGCCATCGGCAACGTGGACAAGACCTCTCTGTCGGTAAGCGTAACACCCGTTGGCACATCGCCCGTGATCGTGGCCATCACCGATGAACAGGAAGTGAACAGCGCAATGCAATACCTCACCAACGGTGTGTTCGGTCAGCCTGCCGGCAACTACAACGTTGGCGACGAGATTGAAGGCGGCGGCAAGGTGATCTTCGTGGGCAACCCCACCGAGGCCATCAACGTGAGCGACCTGACAGCCGGCAAGCCTTACTTCTTCCGTGCATGGAGCAGCGATGGGGCAGGCAACTACTCGTCTGAGTATATCGATGCCAGCGACGTGACCGCAGCCGAACTGCCCTGGCAGCTGAACATCGACGAGACCCTGGCCGTAGGCGAGGACTATCTGGGCTGGACCAGCGACCACGGCGAGAATTCCGTATGGACCGATTTTGCCAGAAACGGCTATATCTACAACCAAGTGAGCTATGTTGAGGAAGAGACTGGCACCATCAGCTGGTATGAGTCGCCCTACATCTACTTGGCCGAAGGCACCAACCGCCTGAAGACCGCTGTTGCCGGAACACAGCGTGCAGGCTGGATGCAAGGTGCATGGACATTGCTCGACGGCGAGTACATCAAGTTCCAGGTGACCAAGGACGGTGTGGAGTACAAGGACATCCTCACCATCGACAAGGACAACTGTGCAGGTTTGTCGAACGCAGAGTTCGTGCCTTTCGAGGCTGCATTTACCGACTATGCCGGCGAGAAGGTTCGCCTGCGCATCTACATCCGTCGCTTCAGCATGGGCCAGACACAGTTCAGCCGCATCTACCTGGAGGAGAAGCCACTGGTTGACTATCCCGCCAACATCAAGGTTGCTGCCATCGACGGCACCAACGTAACGATTGAATGGGCAGCCCAAGAGGGTGCCACTTCTTACGACGTGAGCTACAAGCAGACCGGCGAGGAAGAGTGGAGCGAGCCACAGACCGTGACCGAGACCAGCATCACCCTCAGCAATCTGCAGGGACTGAGCAACTATGAGGCCCGCGTGCGTTCGAATGCCGAAGCCGTGCAGAGCGGTTGGAGCGATGCCATCGCATTTGCAACGGGCGCTGCCGTACCGTTTGAGTTCAGCGTGGCCGATGCCGATGCTCAGGGTCTGAGCATCTGGAGCACCTATACAGGTGAACTGAGCGAGAGCACCACACTGGCCAATGGCGGCGACATCAAAGTTGCCACTGGCGGATGGGGCGGCAAGTACATCCGCTTCATGCCATACGGTGTTACTTCTGACTCATGGCTCGTCAGCCCCATGATCAGCCTGGGCAGCGACAACGACAAGCAGTATCAGGCCACACTCACACTCACAACCATCGAGCTGCTTGACGACATCACCTTGCAGATAGTAGTATCGAAGGACGGCGAGACGTTCAGCTCTGCCGATGTGATAGGCACCATCACCAAGGCCGACCTGCCTCAGAACGAGGAGAGCAAGGACTTCACATTCGACTTCACTGGCTATTCGGGTTCAATCCGTCTGGGCTACTACATCAAAGGTGCTGCCGACAACCTCACCTGGATTCAGTTCGACAAGATGGGTCTGAAGGAGAACGAGACTCCCACTCGCGTACTGAATGCCAAGACCTTTGACAACAACGCAAAGACCATCTACAGCCTCTCAGGACAGCGTCTGAACAACACTCAGCGCGGCGTGAATATCGTCAACGGCAAGAAGGTGGCCGTGAAATAAAGTCAACACATAACTTTTATATAGCGAAGGAAACGGTCGTTGCATCAGGGCAGCGGCCGTTTTTTCGGGGGTATCGTCGCCATGAATGGCGACACACAACAACGGCAAAGGCCCAAAAAGCAACAAAATAACAGTTTTTTGAACGTTATTCAGAAAAAACATGTAATTTTGCCACAAAATAGTAACACTTAGCAAAATTGATTATGAAAAAAATCTCTACTTTGGTTTTGTTCCTGCTCACGGCCATCATGGCTGGAGCACAAGTCGACCAGACTTTTCAGTTTATCGACGAGAACGGCAACGTGGTACCCGACGGCACCGTCATCACCATCAACACACTGACGCCCGACGACTTCGGCGGTCCCTCGATGATGGCCATCCCCCTGTCGGTCAAGAACGTCTCCGGGCAGCGTGCTGCCGTCAGCATGTATGAGGACATCGACCAGAAGCCTCACGGCGACTGGACCACTTGCGCCTTCGGCAACTGCATGGCACTGCACGAGACTGGCTATTCGGCCAAGAGCATCGTGGCAGGCGACTACCAGCATGCCATCACCACCGAATGGATTCCCGAGGAGGGCAAGGATGCCGTCTGGGATGCCAAGCTGCAAATCCGCGTGTTCAACATCAAGAGCGAGTCGAGCTTCGGACAATCCATCGAAGTGCCTGGCGACGAAGTCATCGGCTACGGTCCTACGGTCACCGTGCGCTTCGTCTACGGCGAACAAGCCGCAGGCGAGAAACATTGGTGGGGCTACACAAGCTTGGGCGATCAGCTGTCAAGCCTGGGTGTCAGAAATCCCGACACTTACAACTGTGCCATCTTCATTCCTGGCAACAACGATGTAGCCTCTGGCAAGAGCATCACAGCCGTGCGCTTCCTCATGCCGTCCAGCAACGCAAGCAACATGAAAGCATGGCTGGCCAGCAGTCTGCCCACTACCATCAACGAGCAGACCACCGTCAAGCTGGTGAATGCCGATGCCGACGGCAAGAGCGGTTTGATTGAACTGGCCTTCGACTCTCCCTTCCAGATTCCTGCCGAAGGCATCTATGTGGGCTACAGCTTCACCATCGACGAGGTGGTAACCAACAACGATGCCTACCCCATCGCCTGTGCAGCCCTGCCCGACCAGCCCAACACGCTGCTAATCATGACAAAGAATGCCCAAAAGCAATGGGCAGACATGAACGGACAGGGATTTGGCCGTCTGTTCCTACAGGTAGAGCTTGAGGGTGAGTTTGCCGACAACATGGCCACTCCTTCGGGCATAGACATTGCATACGCAGCACTAAACGCAAGTTATACGTCAGCCATTTCGCTGACCAACAAGGGTAAGACTCCCATCAGCAGCATCGACTACACCATCACCAGCAACGGCGTGACGAGCAGCGAACAGCATGTAGCCGTGGCCAAGCCCATCGAGTTTGCCTATACTGGCGAAGTGGAGATTGAACTGACAGGCGATGCTGCCTGCGGCGAACAGCAGAAGACACTGACCATCACCAAGGTGAACGGACTGCCCAACAACACGGTGGAGAAGTCAGTCGACTTCACCATGATCACGCTCGCACGCATCGCCCAGCGCAACCTTGCCGTCGAAGAGTACACGGGTACAGGCTGCGGCTGGTGTCCACGTGGCTTGATTGGCATGGAGAAAATGCGCAAGGAACTGGGCGACAAGTTCGTAGGCATTGCCATCCATCAGTACAACTCGACCGACCCAATGTACATCATCGACTATGCCACCATCAAATTCGGAGGCGCTCCCTCATGCAAACTGAACCGTAAGGCCACCATCGACCCCTACAATGGCACAAGCGGCGACATCCTCATCGACTGCGCCCGCGAACTGGCCATACCGCCATATATCGACGTCAACGTGAGTGGTGAGTGGAACGAGGACTTCACCAAGGTCAATGCCACGGCCACCGTTGAGCCGCTGTACAACAAGAACGACTTCAAGGTTGAATTTGTGCTCATAGCCGACAGTCTGCAAAGCACGGAAAGCAGCTGGAACCAGGGCAACTACTACTATCAGTACGATGCCGATGCATTGCCAGAGGACTTGTCGATGTTTGGTAACGGAGGCGAGTATGGCAAGAGCGCGATTGTCGGATGGGCATTCAACGATGTGGCCATCAGTAGCTCCTACAGCATGCGCATCAACAAGGCAGAACCGCTGACAAACCTGACCATCGGCGAGAAGGTCAACACCTCATTCACGTTGGGTCTGCCCACCAAGGCCGCGCTGAAGGATGCCATAAAGAAGGACAACGTCTATGTGGCTGTGCTCATCATCGACAGCGATGGCACCGTAGCCAACTGTGCCAAGGCTCACGTCACGGGCTATGACCCCAGTTCCGACGGCATCACGGCTCCGAAGAGCGGTCTGGCTGTCGGCAGCGAGGCCAGCTTCTCGCTCGACGGTCGCCGTCTGTCGGCTCCGCAACGCGGTCTGAACATCGTGCGCATGGCCGATGGAACAACACGTAAGGTCATTCGCAAGTAAAAGTCAGTACCAATCACTACAAGAAGTTGGGACGAACTCACCTCCGTCCCAACTTTTATTTTAACCGTTGCTTATCTGACTTCTACTGGAAAATAGAGAAATTCACGCTGCCGTAGGCACGGTGCTCCTTAAACCGGGGATGACTGGAGAAGTCGTGGTTCTTGCCATGCTCGAACACAAACACACCGCCTTCGCTCAAGATGTTCTTGTCAAGCACAAGACCGGGAATGGCGGGCAGCTCCTCAAGCGCGTAGGGCGGATCGGCAAAGATGAAATCGAACTGCTGTCGGCAGCTCTTCAGGAATCGGAACACATCGCCACGCAGGGGGATGCATGCCTTCGTGTCCAGCTTCTTCAGACAGTCGGTGATGAAACGGTGGTGATCGCGGTCCAGTTCGACACTCACCACCTGACGGCATCCGCGTGACACCATCTCGAGCGCGATGCTTCCTGTGCCAGAAAACAGGTCGAGCGCCGTGGCCCCTTCAAAATCTATGTAACCATTCAGCACGTTGAAAATGTTCTCCTTGGCAAAGTCGGTGGTAGGCCGGGCCTTAAACGTGCGAGGAATCTCGAAATGTCTTCCCTTGTATTTTCCTGTGATGATGCGCATAAGCTGATGTGGATTAAAAGAACTACCGACCTTTCACGAACAACGTCTGCAGGTCGTATGGCATGCCCTTGATCTCGGTGATGGGTGAGCGGTTGAAGTCAGCCGACGGATTGACCACATAGACGTTCTTCACAAACTTGCGCAGGTCGGCCAGCAGCTCGTTGCGCTCCTGCACATTGGTTGCCGTGTCGTTCATGAACAGATCGCCCACCAGGTGCAACTCGTCGACCAGCGCATCCATCTGCAACTGGTTCCACACATAGAGCAGGAAATAGCAGGCATCCTTCATGTGCTTCACGTCGAACGAGTTGCAGAACCTGAACCGATTCTGCTGAAAGCCGAACACCTCCAACCTACGCTCGTGCACATAGCCATAGAGCTTCTGTCCCTTGCCGGTGAAGCTGCGCTGGTGCATGTGGCGCCACACGGGCGATACGGCCACAATTGTCTTCACGTCTCTGAAGTGGTCGTCGACCACCAGCTTCAGGTCTTTGTTGATGGAAGAAACCACCACCGTGTCCAGTTCGGAGATCACGTTGTAGAACGGTATGTCCTGCCGATGACTGGGAAAGGAATAGGAATAGAGTGTCTCAATGTGACTCTCGTCGAACAGGTTGATCGGCATGACCAGCACGTCGGCATCGATCAGCACACGCGCCCTGATGGGCAGCTGCTGCAAGAATGGCGACGACTTGAAAGCCTCGCGCAGGTTGGCGGCCATCGACACACCGCTCTTCACCACGTAGGGCGAAAAACTGATGTTGCCCTCGTTGTCCGACACCGAAAACGAGAGGGTTCCCCTACCCACGCGGATGGTCATGCGCTGATTAAAACTCCTATTTAATTGTTCCATATTCAGTATTTGGCCTCTTATGCTCGGTCTGCATCTGACTCACCACGCTCAGCACGCAGACGGTGAGCAGGGCCGCCACCATGAGTACCAAGACGATATTGACGAAACGATCAGAATGCTGCATACCTTCTGTCACTTTTCTGATTATTATAAATATTGTATGGCAAGGGCAACCTGCGTTTCTACAATGATTCTGTCATGGAGCTTGCCCCTACTCAGATGCAAAGGTACGACGAAGTGAGCAAAATGCCAAATTTATTTGTGTTTTTTAGTAACTCCACTCATAAGTTCTTGCTGATGCAAGCGACAGAGCCCGATTGCAAAAAATATCTTTGGTCTCAATA
>Ga0326513_10003014_pt1 | contig 12296 bp, 23 predicted proteins | sample 2_2465_0518_D_FD_203654 | JGI IMG/M metagenome (GOLD analysis project Ga0326513, IMG submission 203654) | Bovine rumen microbial communities from UC Davis, California, United States - 2_2465_0518 | ecosystem: Host-associated > Mammals > Digestive system > Stomach > Rumen | place: USA... | reverse complement strand
AACGGGGACACCGCTGTCTGTGTTGATGATGCAACATTTGGATTTGGCAATCGTTGGGGACGGCTCGTGTGTGGTGGCGTAGGCAATGCAATCACCAAAGACAGCAGTGACACGGCAGTCAAGGTTTATTTTAAAACGCCGTCCGGCACCTATTCGCAAATGGGCTTCCTGTATAAATTCTCCGGCGGGTCATACGTTGCGGTTGACACAATTCCGGCAGGCACAATGGTGCAAATGACATTTGATAAACGGTCTTATCGTTGGATTTGGCTTAATCCATGATGGAGGTGATGAAGCTTGAAAGTTGCAGTAGCGGTTTTTATCGCAATGGTTGCCAAATTCGTTCAGGCGAAACCACGATATAAACTTGGCTGTAGAGGATTTGACTTTTGCGACTGCATCGGAATGGTCATCGGCGCACTGCGAAAAGCAGGCCTTGTTTGGAGCGGTATACACGGGAGCAATTATGCAGCACGGTATCGCTTGCAAGGTGGAATCCGGCGTGTGAAGGATGTAAGCGAACTGCAAGTGGGGTATCTGGTATTTAAAGGCAACCAGAATCCGGCAACCGCAAAGCTTCCAAGCCGTTACAAGCCTGGTGGGAGCCTGTACAACGGCGACCTGACTGACTACTACCACGTAGGAGTGGTTACATCAGTCAACCCACTGGTGATTTCACACATGACAAGCCCCACGGTCAAACAGGACAGACGGCTGGGTGACTGGCAGTATTACGGGCTGTGTCAGTACATTGATTACGAGACCCCGGCACCGGAACCCCAGCCAATGCCCGTGTATCCGACTGCGACCGTGTATGCGCCGACAGGCAAAACCGTCAACCTCCGCAAGGGAGCCGGGAAAAATTATGGGATTATTGAAAGGGTTCCGATTGGAAATACCGTGGAAATCCTGACACCGGGCCTTGATTGGAGTCGTGTCCAGTACGGACGGAACGTGGGATACATGATGACCGAGTTTTTAGTCCAATCAACGGGAAAGGAGGCGGCGTAACATGGGCGAGCTTACCTTAACCCAAGTCCGGGACTTTGTGATCGTCCTGCTGGCGATTCTGGCATTCATCGTCTTACTTGGCAATTTTATTAAAACAATCAAGGGCTGGAAGCAACCACATGATGATCTCCAGGCGTGGCGCAGGGACGTTGACACAAAGCTCAACAAAGACAATCAGCGGTTGAATGACCTGGAAGAAGGAAATCGTGTGATTTGTCGGGGCATACTGGCGATGCTTTCACACGAGATCAACGGCAACAGTAACGACAAACTACTCGCAAGCCAGACGGAAATAACAAACTACCTAATCAACCGATAAGAAGAAAGGAAGGATTACAATGAAGAAACTGTTTACTTGTCTGATGGTTTTCCTGATGAGCCTGCTGCTGTGTTCCGTGGCGTTGGCTGAAGGTGAGCTGCCCACAGAACCGTTCACATGGGAACAGCTTGCAACAATCGCCGGGGCTACCCTCGCCACTCTGCTGATCGTACAGCTGCTCAAACTCCCGCTGGACAAGGTCTGGAAGATCCCCACACGGATTATCGCGTATGTGATCGCCCTGATTGTTATGCTGCTGGCGACACATTTCACAATTGGCCTGACATGGAGCAATGTGGGGTTGGCTGCGCTTAATGCCGTGATCGTTGCCTTGAGTGCCTACGGGGCCTACGAGCTAACCTTCAAGAAAATTGAGGAATATCGTGCGAACGCCGAGAGCAACGGCTGACCTTGACTGACAAAGAAACCCCTGGGCATCACGCCTGGGGGTGTTTTAATATGCTTAAAAATAAAAATAATAAAAATAATTTCCATTTTTTCTGTTTAATATAGCCATAGGTTAAAAGATTTTTTCGAAAATTTAATAAAAACCTATTGCATTATTTAAATTAATCTGTTAATATTTATACGAAGTTAAACAAGAACTAACGACTTGGGAGGTGAAATTAAATGATAAAAATCCACCACATCAACAAAACGATGCTGCTTGACTGCATTAAGCGGGCTGGCGTCACGAGGGAATACCTGTGCAAACAGCTTCACCTGACCTACCCCAGCCTCCAGAAGAAAATTGACGGAAGCGTCGCATTCATGGCTTGTGAGATAACCGCCATTCAGCAGGCACTGCGCCTCCAGGATTGGGAAGTCATCAGGATCTTCATTCGGGAGGTGAAGTGACATGAGAACACGCAAGGATGATCGCGTCCAGTTCCGGTACAACCCTGCTGACTGGCGCAGACAAGCAAGGCTGGAGATTCAGCGAAAGGAACGCAAGCGGGAACGTAAACTGCTGGTAGAGCAGGCAATCATCGGAGTGGTCGGATTCATCGTATTGACGATAGCATCGGGGGTGTTGGCATGATGACTAAAGGACTTCCTTATTGGGAACCGATTCAGGGATTTATGTACAGACCGGAAGTGCAAGCGCGGATTAATGCACTGCAAGAGGGACTGACCCGCTACCTGAACTACAGCGTAGTCGCTTACAAGGATGGACATCGCTACCTGATTGGTTCCCCATTCAAAGGCGACAATGTTCCGTTCTTCCGCAAGCTGATCACTGCCCCGGTCATGACGCAGTATGGCAAGTTTGAACCGAAAGAACTGACTATCGAACTTGTGAGGTGTCCCAAATGATTGCCTACATCGCATACGTAGCCTGTGTGCTCGCTCTGACTGGGATTTCGTACGCCATCGGCTACGGTTCCGGTCAGCGGCACCGGGCAGAGATAAACCTGTCACTGATTCAGAGAGACGCTTGTGAACGCTGTGTATACATGGATCGCTGTTCAAAGATTCATGGACGGAACATGGAAATGATGTACGCAGACCTGACTGCCAACTACTGTCGCAACTGCGCAGTTGGAAATGAAATAAACAAAATGGAGGGATGACAAAATGACGGAGAGACCGGAAGCTCTCGCTGACATGGCAATTGTTAGCAAGGAAAAGTACGACGAAGTAGTTACAGAAACGATTGAGGAAATGCTGAACGTAGGGCTGGCACCTGCATCCGCAGCGATTTTCTCCCTGAGTGCGATGGCGTTCGCCCGGAGATTCAAGCGTAACCTGTTTAAGGTTGACAAGGTTGAAGAGTAAGAAAGGAGACAACGAAAATGAGAGACACAAGAACACGCAATGCAGAAATTAAGATTATGCGCTGCCTTGCCGAGGCTCGCGGAATCATGGACAAGTTTTTCCCGGATTATGCTGCGATCAACATCTGTATTACGCCGGAAAGTTTGTCCATGTTCACGTCAGACAAAAATACCGTAAACTACGCCTTGCCAAACATGCATTTCTGTGACCGCCGTGAGGATGGAGATAATTTCTGTAGTTACAACGAAGCAGACGGTTCTACAGGCTACGAGGACGCCGCAAGGATGGCGCTCTACGTTAATAACCGCCCTGATTGATGGTCAATCAACGCCGGATTAAGCACCGACAGAGATCGGCATCCGGCTTTATGGACGGGCAAGTGCCTGTCGGGGAGGATGGGTTTTGAAAGGAAGGAAACGCTCCCCTGTTGCCATCCGAATCGTGCAGTAGCCGACAGCCCTGGGGCAGTACCGGGGACGTCCACCAAAGGGCCGGTTCGATTCCGGCTATGTGGCGACGACTGGTGTGAAGGGATGGTGGTTCGAGTCCACCTTATGTGTCAGAAAGGACGGCAACCCCTGACTGAACTTAGGAAGACAAATGCTCGTGCGCATGGAAAGGTTCACGTTAAACAGCCAAAGATTCCAATTAGAGAGGAGCGGTGAATACCATGATAACAGACAGATGCAGGCGACCCAAGAAGACCTCGCAGGCTCCACGTACCATCATCAGCCAGGGGGACTGGCGGAAACGGGCAGCCACGGAGGCACAGATCGAATACATCAAGGCGATTCAAGCAGCAGGACGGACACTCGGTTACTACATGCCATACATTGGCTACGTAAACCTGTCAAGGGGCGAGGCCAGCAAATACATCGAGAAATACGCAACAGTATTCGATGGCTATATGCCGGACTAATTGAACGAAAACCTATGATTTCATATACATACAGATATACGAAATCTATGGTTTTCATTCAAACATAATTACATGAAAGAAACAGCCGATATTTCGAGCATTAATCTGTAAAGGAAGTGTTTGAAATGTCGGCTATTATTAATCCAGTCAACGACCCGGTCAACCATCCTTCTCATTATTGCCAGGGCAAAATCGAATGTATCGACTTCATTCAGGATAAGCGCCTGAACTTCTGTCGGGGGAACGCGGTGAAATATATTGTCCGTGCCGGACTGAAAGATCCAGCCAAAGAAGTGGAAGACCTGCAAAAGGCTGTGTTTTACATCAATCGCGAGATCAAGCGTTTGCAGGAGGAAAAAGAAAATGTATGAATGCTTCCACTGCGGGATGCGGGCTGTGATCTGGGACAGCGATTTTGACGCCGAGGATGTTGGTTACGAAGGCCCAGGGATCGTGCAGATGTGCCATTGCACTCATTGCGGAGCGCAGATCGAGTATTATATCAGGACAGAGGAGGACACGGAGGAATGAACTGGATTATTACGTTTATCCTTGGCTGGATTGCCGGGGCCGTCGGGATGCACATGTTTGTGATGTGGTATGGAAAACGCATTGCAGCAAGGGACGTAACGCGAACCACAATTGATGGCGTGTTTGACGGCGCTGGCAACCCGATCCCGGAGGACGATCCACGGTATCAGGAGGCTGTCGAGCAGGCCAAGGAGATCGCGAAGATGTTTGATGAGCAAATAAAAAAGAGCGGGGGCGATTAAACCTCCGCTGTTGTGTTATAATGTCGGAGAGGAGGTAGCATATATGGTATACGCAGTAAAAGTAACTCCCCTCGGCAATTACAATATTATTATTAAATTCAACACGGGCGAAACAAAGATTTATAATTGTTATCCTTTGCTTAACACTCCTCTCTTTGCTAAGCTAAAGAATAAAGACTTTTTTATGACTGCACATATTGATGAAACTGGGCTTGTTTGTTGGGACAATGCCACAGACATCCCGCTTGACGAACTGTACAACAATTCAGTTGAGATAGCTGCGAGATGACAATTAAATTTCTGTTTTCCGAGTGTGGTTAGCGTACGTAGCCCAGTCAGGCTCGTAGTCGGCATTTGCCTGATTGCCCCACAGATCCCAGCCATCCCGGACACCACGGGCGAACAACTCCAGGTATGGGCCTGGTGAGCAGGCTTCAATCAGGGGGATGAACTCGTCTGGTTTCCGGCTGTGCTCACGCTTCATTGCTCGCAGAAGGTTTACCTGAGATCGGGCCGGGGCCAGTGTCCGGTTATCCTTGCCGCGAATACCAAATAGCAGCAGTTCTGTCACGTTCCTGAAGTAGAACCCGACACCGCGTCCATCTGGCTGACCATCTTTCCGGACTTTTTCCCAGACAAGATTCGCTTTGTAGGTGAAACCCCAGGCCCGCAGCACTTCGATTCCTTCCGGCAGCAGCGCATTAGGCACCCACATATACAGATGGCTCTTCTCATCCGCAATATCTGCAACGGGGAGAGCTTTTATGTCATCCAGCGGCATGGTTGGATAGCGGTTCAGGCGCTTATGTTCCGGGGCGACCTTACCTGTACGGTTTTCAAATTGCCAGGGCGGATCTGCATAGATCGTTTTGTATCTCTTGTCGCCAGCGAACGCCAGCAGATTGTCTATCGTTGATTGAAGATTCTCAGCCATCGATCACGCACTCCTTTGTGATTCCTACCGCCAGTACCGGGCATCCTCCCTGTCTGCGGGAGTCCAGGCGTGGGGTCAGCTTGCCCATCCAGGTTGTGGAGGCTCCGTATTTCGCCAGTACATTCAAGTTGCGGAAAACATCATTCAGGTTCTCCGCCCTGGTTACGATAACTCCTGCGTCTATTATACCACAGTCAAAGAACGTCCGCATGGCGAGGATATCCCGGTCGAATGTCTGGTCTTTGCTGTTCCATTCAAGGTCAAACGCGATCTTGTTTTTAACGTAGTCGATGTTGTGACCATCAATATACTTTGTGACGATCTTATCCTCAATCAGACCGCCGTTGCGCCGATCAAAGATATGCACATGCAGATCGCCGGAAAATCTGATCTCCTGCCAACCACGGGGGCGGAGGACATCCGTAAACTTCTTCGGGATAGGTGACTCGCTACCGCCTGGATTACTTATGTCGCTCGGTTTGATTGAAAACTGCCGGAGAACAGCCAGGACGTCGCCCCATTCCTCCACGCAGGACATATGCAGGATTTCCAATGCATGACCGTAATTATGAAACTCATACCGCGCCTGCACATCCTGCGGAATCGCTCCCAATGCTGGCATATCAGACACCTCCGCTGATTGCTATATAATAGGAAATAACCGCTCAAAAATCTGACCGTTTGTTTGACCGTTTTACGATCAGCTATAGCCATAGTTTACCACAAAACCGCCAAAAATGGGAAACGCCCCAACTCGTGTTGAGAAGGGGCGCAACCCGTTGATCTGTAAGGCTTCTGGGGTTCATCCGCCCCGAAAAATGAAGAGCGGGTGATGGGAATCGAACCCACGTGACCAGCTTGGAAGGCTGGCTATCTGCCTACCCAGACAGCCCACAGATCAAAGGTTTGAGGGTCATTCCGATTTTTCCTGACCGTCCGTTTGACCGTTTTGTGTGTGTATACACATATTCGAGGACACTTTTTTGATCTCTGACTGGATGCGCTCTTCCGAAACATGATCGTAGATTTTTGCGATCATCGTGATATCAGAATGACCCATCCAGAGCTGCAAAACATGCATGTCCACGCCAGCGTCTCTCATTGCGCTGCAAAACGAGTGCCGTAAATCGTACGGACGGACGGTAAATGATTTCCATGGCGGGGGTTTGTGATCCTTGTCCACGTCGCGTTTGCCATACCAGCGACGGCGGCATCCATTCAGGGCGATCTCCATCTGATTGACGTACACTCTCCATGCGTTTCGCCAGCCAGCAGTGGTCAATACTTTTCCATCCTTTCCTGCAATCAACAGGCCAGGAATCTCTCGTAACACCTCCGCCAATTCCGGGAACAAAGGGACATCTCTTACAGCAGCAGGCGTTTTTCCGGTCTTAGTAACTGTCGGTACGTTGTGATCTGCGTGGCGAAAATACCGGACATGTATCACCGCTGCCTCAAAGTCAACATCCCTGCCTACATCCAGCGCCAGAGCCTCACCGTCACGCAAGCCCGCATAAAGCATGGTCATGGCGACGGGGCGAACCCGTGCTGGTGTTTGTCTGATTAACTCACGCTCCTCTCGTGTTATCGATCTATGAGTGCCTGCCGTGCCCTTGTGGGGTGCGGCTTTTTTAGATCTGCATACATTCCAACCCACGTACCCATCCTCCACTGCGCTGTCAAAAATCGCTGTGATGAGATTCCGAAAATGCCGGATGTGGCTGTCGGAAGCTGTTCTAAAATAGCTGGAATAAATCCGCTTAATGTCGGAGGGTTTGATCTCCGCAAATGTTTTCTCGCCTATGGCGTCAATCAGGACGTCCACAAAATGCTTGTAAGACTCGTACGTCTTGACTGATACTCCGTGGCGGTTGATCGGAAGCCAATCCCTGGCGTAATCCGATACCCGTTCTCTGGTTGGGTCTAATCCTCGTTCAACTCGCTGTCGGTATTCCTCTCGTTTCTTGTCTGCTTCTTCCGGTGATCTGCCGTAAAAAGCCTTCTTCTTATAATATGCTACATATCTCCCGTCAGCGCGTTGTCTGAGTTTGTTGTTTGACCGGGATTTGCGCAAATGTAACACCCCTGTCGATCATGTACAAATAACGCGCGTAACTTAACAGGCCCTGTTTACCGCTGTCTGATAAAAGCTTATACACCTCCTCTAACTCATTTTTGATAGGATCTTCTGGTTCCGCTGCATCCCTCCAATCAGCCTGAATTATAAACTGCGGTTGCTGGACGGTTTCCTGCGGCTGATCCTGGGGCTGCTCTTCAGTGGGCATTTCCCATGACTCGCCGGAAACGTCAGCATCCGGGTTTATCATCAGTGATACCTCGGCGGGTGGGAACACGGATTTTAACGCCTTGATTGCCTTTGGTTTCAACTCTTCAACGGGTTTATGCTCCCATTGCCAGATCGTAGCAGGCGTGACACCCAACCTCGCAGCGACCTTGCCCATAGACAGGCTATATTTTTCTCTCAGTTCGGTCAGGTTTATGCAGCGTTCCATGTCTAATCCCTCCGTCTCCGGTATTTTACGGATTTATCTTATCACAACATTTTCATCAAATCAATAGTTTTTCGATGATTTTTATTATTTTTCATCTAAAAAAGTTAAAAATAGATGGCAGTAAATAATTTTACTTTATATAAATGAAAAATTATCCTGTGTTTTAAAACATTTTCCTATTAAAAGTGTTGACAAATTTATAAAGTAAATGCTATAATGTGTTAGAATTAAACGAAAGGAGACTTTAAAAAATGAGCGAAGCTGAAGCTCTTTGTGAAGAAGAGCAGCCGATGACCGAAGAAGCCGCCATTGCTGATGAGATCGCACGGGCAGCCGGAACAGACAGATTCATCATCGACGATGACGGTAAAGCGAATTGGGCGGTGCAGCGGATTCAGGAAGCCCAGGCGGAAATTCTCCAATGGCGAGCCTACTACAAGGATGCGCTGGAGAAGATCGAAAAAAGGCAGATGGGCCGGATCGAGTACCTGAAGCACATGCTCGCTGAGTATTTCGCCACTGTCCCGCACCACAGCACCAAGACCCAGGATTCTTACGATCTGCCGAGCGGTAAGCTGGTTCGGAAATTCCCCGGCCCGAAGTATGAAACCGACGATGAGAAGCTGATCGCTTGGCTGAAAGAAAACAAGATGACCGACTTCATCAAGACGGAGACTAAAGAAAAGCCGATGTGGGGCGAGTTTAAAAAGACCGTCACCGTCAGCGGCGAGAACGTGGTCACGGAAGACGGCGAGATTGTCCCCGGCGTTACGGTGGTCAATCAGGAGCCGACGTTCGAGATTAAGTAAGGTTACAGGCGAACATAGTTCGTTGGTAATAAAACATGACATGTATGCGAGAAGAATTGAAGGAGGAAGAACTATGAACATTTTCATCGGTGGAAGACCCTCGACAGGAAAGACAACATCTATTCGGACAGTGCTGCCCAAGTACCGCAATGACGGCAAGGATTTCAGCAAGGACGTTGGAATTTTCGCGGTGGAGAAGAACCGTCCGCCGTTCCGGGATGACGGAAAGCTGATGATCATCAAGGACGCCAACTACGACCTGATCATGAAAGTCCTGAAAAACCCCACTCTGAACTGCTATGTGATCGATGACAGTCAGTTCCTCATGACACACGAACTTTTCAATCGCTGCCATGAGAACGGATACGGAAAATTCACGGACATGGCAAAGCATTTTTACGATCTTCTGAACTGGATTAACCACAATGTTCCTGACTACGTCAATGTGTTCTTCATGCATCACGCAGACGTCAATGAGAACGGTCAGATGGGACTCACGTCCTGCGGGAAGATGATCAGCGAGAAATACCCGATTGAAAGCGTCGTAAATGTGATTCTCCAGTCCGAAGTCAATCAGAACGGATTCTTCCTGCGGACAAAGAACCGTGGAAACGACATTGCCAGGACTCCCATGGGGATGTTCGATGAAGAGCTGATTCCGAACGATCTGATACTGGTTGACAGCGTGATCCGCGAGTATTACGGACTGAAACCCATCACCGATCATCCGGCTCCGAAACAGCCCACGCCACAGGCTCCCAGTCAGAGCACGGTAACCACAGCAGCGACCGTTCCCCCGACCAAGAAGCCCGCGTAAGGTCAATCAAGGCAAGCCCCTTCGGGGGCGAGCCTCCACAGTCCCCGGAACTCCCGGAGATTGTGTAGGCTGAGAAGCCTGAACAAAACGTAGCGACCTGAAGAATATGAAAGGAGACTGAAAACTATGATTAATCGCTACAATGGTTATTCCCCGGCACCTGTTTCCACCAAACCCGATTGCCTTCCTGCTGGTGCGTACGAGGCCATCATCAAAGGCGCTCGCGTAGAGCAGACCCAGTGGGGCGGACAGCGTCTGATTCTGGCCCTGGATGTCACCGAAGGCGAACACAAAGGCCACTATCAGAAGATGTTCGACTATGACTCCGCGAACGGCAATTTCACGCCGAAATGGAAGGGCACGATCCGCATCAACATCCCCTCCGGCGACGGAAGCGAGAAGGACGCCTGGACTAAGAAACTGTTCGAAGGCGCGATCTACGCCATCGAAAAGAGCAATCCCGGCTACACCTTCGATTTCGATGAAGGAACACTCAAGGGGAAAGCCGTTGGCATCAACGTCCGGAACAAAGAATGGGAGTATAACGACATGACCGGATGGACGACCGAGATCGGACGGCTGGAAGTGCTGGATGATGTCAAACAGGGTAAGGTCAAAGCCATGAAAGACCGTCCGCTCCAGAACAAGCCCCAGACGGCGGATGAAGCGGCTGGTTTCACTGCGGTAGAGACGGACAACCTTCCGTTCTAAATCGCGTACGACGGGGCGGCGGTAAAACCGCAGGCGGTAGGGTTCCAAAGCGAGTAGTTTCTCATAGCGCTGCTCGCCCTCTCATCCCTACGCCGACTTCCTCCACGATAGAGACCTCCCCCGGTCTGTGGCAAAGGAAGTCTAATCGCCCCACCTTTTTATTAATCAATCAAGGGGAGGAGGTGAACACTGAATGGACGGAAACATAGAACTGACACAACGATTCATCAGGAATGTCCGCAGCCTTGCAAAAGGCAAACTGGGGAAACTGGAAAGAGACTGCGGAGTGGCTACCGGATTCCTGGGCAGGGCGGAGACAGGCAAGACTAAAGGAATCTCCCTCCTGACAGCCTCCCGGATGGCAAAGGCACTGGAAGTAACACTGGATGACTTGATCAACAAGGACATCTGGAAAGAGCGGCGACTTGCTGAGATCTCGAAAGAGATGGAAACACTGAGCGCACAGCGCGATGAACTCCTGTGAGTGGAGGATCAATCATTGCGAGGTGCGCTTTTATTATGCTTCTGATTGAAGACTCCAGACAGCAGATATATGCCGGAGATAAACACAAAAACATTCATGATTACTGCGAAAGAAAAGGCATACGGATTGTCCGGCAGCCGCTGTCCTATGGAGATTATGCCCTGTGTGACGAAAACGCTTTCGACCCGCTGGCAAAGGTAGATCGGGACGGAAACTACCAGGGACGCTACGAACCTGATATGACGATCACAGTAGACACCAAGGCTTCGATCATGGAGCTTATTTCTAACGTCATGAGCAGAGACCACCGCAGGCTACGGGATGAGTGTCTCCGCGCCCAGGAAGCCGGAAGCACTCTGATTTTTTTGGTAGAGGAAATGCCGCCATGCGGACGCATAGACATGTGGGAACCGCCAGTGCATAGGCATCCGTCAAAATACCACCGGGCTGGCGAGCCGATGACCCGCGCGGATCCTAAACTTTTTCGGAAATGTTTGATAACCATGCAAGAAAAATACGGCTGCAAATTCCGGTTTTGTGACGGAAGACAGACCGGAAAGCAGTTGTTTGAGTACCTGACCGGAGTCAGAACATAGCATGATGTATACACATATATAGGAGCAGACCGCAAACACGGAAAGTTGCTATGTATGTGTATACATATATTTATTGAAGCGAATAAACACAATGAATTTAAATGCTGAATATACACATACACATATTCATTTAGAATGTTTAATTTATGTGTATACATATTTATAAAATCTATAGCCATATTTAATAAATTTGAAAATTATTTACATTTTTATTTAAATAACGTTGACAGACTATTTAATTTGCGGTACAATATCCCCAGATTAAAAGCTTACTTTATAAAGTTGTTTTAATCGGGGGAGGTAACACAAATGAAGGCTCTAAGCGAAAGTCAGCGTAGTGCATTCACCGCTGCATATAGGTTGTTTGAAAAGCACCATGACATGCCCAACGATGACGTACACTGGCAGGCTCTCGCACACGAGGTCGGAGATGTGTACGCCGCCACCGACAAGTCCCCGCTGGCCCTGCACCTGCTGACCGCAGTGATCGACACTATCGAAGATCGCTGCAAGGCAGAACAGGCAGCCAAGCAAGAAGACACACAGAAAGGAAACTGGTTTGACCCCGTGCGCCCTGAACCGACACGGGCGGAACAGATGGTGATGACTGACGAGAACGGACGGGCGGTGA
>Ga0326513_10003011_pt1 | contig 12301 bp, 19 predicted proteins | sample 2_2465_0518_D_FD_203654 | JGI IMG/M metagenome (GOLD analysis project Ga0326513, IMG submission 203654) | Bovine rumen microbial communities from UC Davis, California, United States - 2_2465_0518 | ecosystem: Host-associated > Mammals > Digestive system > Stomach > Rumen | place: USA... | reverse complement strand
AAAACAAGACATATCAATAGTTGCCTATACCAATTTGGCGATTCTCGCAATTTATGGCGCGAAAAATGGGACTTGAACCCATAAAATACTATAAAGTATAATTGCTGTATATGTCTTTAATACTCTCAAAGAGATTCGAACTCTTAACACATTGGGTTTGGGCCAATGTCCTCTGCCAATTGGGATATGAGAGTATGTGAGGGTTTCATTTATAGTCGATGTCCCTCTTCGACTTGTAGAACTAATCCTAATTATATTACCTCTTTTTGATGCAAGAAGGTAATACCCTAAGTGGGATTCGAACCCACACTGTTCTGATCCTAAGTCAGACGCCTCCTGCCAATTGGGCTATCAGGGCACGATGAACTTACATCAGTTCATCCATAACTGCTTTATACTGCTCTTCAGCTTCCTGTCTAAGATTGGTTGCTTCAATAGCACGATTTGCAAACTTGAGATATTCTCTATTTACATTTTCAAGAACTCTCTGCTGAAACTGTGTTCTAAACTGGAGGTTCTTTTCTCTCATCTTTGCAATCTTCAAATTACAGCGGGCGGCGGCGAGCTTCTCACCTTTAGCCAGGTCAAACTCATCCATCTCGCTACACTTCGCAACTCCACGAACTCGCTTTCCTGCATATGAGGCGACCGCAACAACTGTATCCTTTCCATTAGTGAAGTAGTGATACTTCGGAACAAAATTTTTTCTCATTTTAAACTCCTTTTATCTCTTGTTTTAAGTAGCGGCGATGGGACTTGAACCCACACGATTCTAAATCCTGGGATTTTCTTACTACTCTATGTCACCATAGCCATCTTATTTAGATGTTGTAGTCTGGACTATGTCTTTACCATATCATTTCTGACTTAGGTAGATGGTATATAGTCTCTACACATTTATTTTTGAATAATTCGATATTTTTCTTTTATAGCTTCAGCTCTTTTGTAATTCGCACCCGCTGGAGCAAGTTTTAATTTAATTAAAGCCTGTCTTATGTTAGGAGTGCTTTGAAGAGCCTTTATGAAATCTTCTTCAGGTAGCATATTATAAATAACAGTAGTTTTATTTCTTCCTCTATAAGTAGAAGTTAAAGCATGACAATTTGGACATAAATAACGTAAATTACTTATTTCATTATTTGAATTATCTCCATCTTTATGGTCTAATTCTAATGAAATCTATCCATTTTGCCATTTTCCATCACATCCACACACTTCACAAAAATAAGGAATTATCTTATGTCTTTCAACATAACCTCTTAAAACTTTTTGTGTTACAGGACTACCTTTTTGGAAAACTTCTTCTAAAGTATATTTCTACATAGTAAAACCTTCTTTCATTTTTATTTTATTATAACAAAAATTTTTTATGAAGTCAAGTTTTACTTCAAATCTTCAAAAAACTTAGCTCGGCGTTTTCTTAGCCATTCGCCGAATTAGCCATCTCCACTTATATCGTTTCCAATATAAGGCTCTCTTTTTATGTCTGCTAAGCCGAAAGTCCCATGCGTCTGCCTATTCCGCCACGCCGCCATTTCTTTATGTCTTTTTTTATCTTATGTATATATTATATAATAAAATTTTTAAAAAATCAACTTAACGGTTTTTATTACGGTTCCATATGGCTAAAAAAACAAGACAGATTATAGGAAACTTATTAAAGTTATGAATCTGTCTTGTCTTTTTAGATATGAAATTTAGAACGGTGAATTGTTATTAAAGTTTTACAGGCCCAAACTCAGCTTCATAAGCGTCCTTGTAAAACCACTTATAACCATAAGCCTTATGTGTCTTAGCTCTGTTCAAAGCATCACCGATGCCAGACTTACCCTCTTTACCGATTGCAATAAGGGCTTCCTTCTGAGTGGCATAGATAGCAAGAACCTTGCCAGTTTCTGCATCAACCTGGACAATACCTGACTTGTTCGGGCTCTTGCGCTTCTTAGCAGCTGCCGCCTCTTCCTCTTCAATCTTCTCAAGATAAGCATTCAATACTTCCAGAGTTTGTGCCTGGATTCCAGGGTCCTGCTCTGCTGTGTGCTCGTAGTAATAAATTAAGCCGATAACATCATTCTTATTCATGTGCATTTCTCCTTTTTCCTCTTTTGTGTTTGTTTTTATCTTACACATTTATTATATCAAAAATTTTTCGGAATGTCAATGAATAATTTAATTATATCTATGAATACAGGTCTTCACCTTACCAAGAATATTCTTCAAATATGTTCGACCACTAAGGAGACATACCTGAGGAGTAAGGAGCGACCTTACACCTATATGCCCCAGTTCCTAAGAACCAAAGTCTTAGAAGGGATTGTTTACCCCTAACTTTCAGCTACCTTTCAGAATAATGTACCCATGCTTGTTTTCAAAAGAACAAGTTAAAACTTGTATGTCGCCGCAGACATGTTTAGCCTACTCGTACCCTGACCTAATCTTATACACGACTTTCATCGCTTCAACTGCGGAATCCCTTATTGGAAATTCCAAGGTTTGAATAGTTTTCCACGCTATCCCTAACTTGGATTGGTGCTTCTGTTAGGAAACCCCATATTGCGGGACTGATTAGAACGGTGTCTTTATTTGCGAATACTCTCAGCGCTACTAGCCAGAACCCTCCCGTTCGTTTGGGCGTTCTTCATATTGCTATGAAGAACTTCTAAAGTAAAAACGTATCCGTCTTTACTCCGTTATTCTCTTACGGCTAATGTACCTCAGCCCTATGGAATTAGGGTTTATCACTGAGTTGATTCATAAATATAATTAAATTATTCATTTGTCAATGTTCCGAATTATGTTAGAATGTCTAACTTTAATTCTCAGATAAGGACTCGAACCTTATATCTCCCTGTCATGCAGGGGCATTTCAACCGTTATGCTACTGAGAAACTTAAAACTGAAAAGAAAGTGAATATAAATGAACGAGAATTAACTTCTCTAGGGAGCGGAGGTGGGACTCGAACCCACGTTACATGCCCTATGAAAGCAGGCTGGCACCATCTCCAGACCACTCCGCCACGCTACAAGACAGATATAAAAACAAATTTGCACCACTTGTAAATTTTGACGTTTTATAATCTAAAAATTGCTGTCTCTGTCTTTCATTTTCTATAAATATTATAACAAAAAATTTTTTAAAAATCAACTTATAGGTACTTTCCGCAATGTACGACATCGCCGTAAGAGTCATATTTACATATTTTTTTATATGCTAGGGTTCCAAAAGATATAGTATACATCTATCTTTTGACATCTGGATGCTTGTTTCCCTACCCTATTGCTAGGCTTCCACTCCCTATAAATTGAAAAAATTAACTTATACCGTATGCATCCAGTATAAGAGTAGTAAGGTGTACCAGACCGCTACAACTTTATTATCCTCTCAATAATAGCTTAAATAGGAGAAATATCTCAGTCTTCTCTTGTTGAAAGACCCGTATCTCAATGGTAGAAAGTCACTCACACTCTTTACTTCAATCTCTATAGCGATTCTGAAGTCAGCTTTGTGGAGGAATACTTCATGCAGGAGTCGAACCTACCTTTTGTAAATTTTAATCAAAATACAAATTATCCCAGATATGAAGTACATGGAATCAATCCATCTCCTTGTTTCTCTATCTATGATAAAAGCCACTCTGGACTGAATAGCCCCTGGGGGAATTGAACCCTCCATCTCCAGCTTGAAAGGCTGACATCCTGGCCGTTTTAGACGAAGGAGCCATACACGGCATTACGAATTGAACGTAATTTTAAGTACAGTAGTGTGCAATCATATAAAATAATATTTCAATGCTCTTGCTGAGAACCAAACACCGTGATAAAATTCTCATGAGTTGCCATCCTCTTCTAGGGGTAAGAGATGTACCCTGTGCCTATCCATGGCCAATGACTAGGTTGTCCTTTTAGACCTAGTAGAATACGAATGTTTTCGTGACCCCACAAACATACAACGCGGCTATTTAACCATCACAGCTTGAGGATATACAGTGGCAGGAAGTATATCAGTTCCGAATTGTTAGATGGGAGTCGAACCCACATTTCACGAATCCGTATCGAATCCGTGCTTTCTTCCACTTAAAATACTAACAATTTGCTCGTCAGCAATATAGCAGGTGTACACTTCTTATCTCTGCCGTTAAAGAACCTTTTCTTTACAGTTTTGATTCAGACTGCTATTTTTTAAATCTGTTTTTCATAACGCAGACAGTACTGCGCCATTTCCGTTTCGTCAAAATGGTAAGTACGGCGCGGGAACACAAGGACTCGAACCTTGGACCGAGCGGTTAACAGCCGCTTGCTCTACCCACTGAGCTATGAACCCATACGACCTAGCGGGGAATTGAACCCCGATTTCCTGGGCGACAACCAGGTGTAATATCCTCTATACGACAAGGCCAAATATATTTTAAAATAGAAAGTTTTAAATCTTTTCTACGGCTCCCTGGTCAATGTTTATAGCCGGAATTTTTCCGCGGTACAGGTACTGTTGTATCAATGACTCACATTGTCTTGTTACTCCAAGAAGATTATTCAGAAGAAGGTTTGCAACCCTTTCAACCGTTTTCCTTAACTTTCTATATATATTATAATAAAAATTTTTATTTTTTGCAACTTGTAGGTTACTTTGCCTCTTTATTACTCGTTTGTCACTTAATGCCACATATCATTATATTAAGATGGGTTACTATCGGGGTTCATAACAGCCGATATTTTTATGTAACTGAACATAATCTTAATTGTAAAATGCCGGTGGTAGTTTACCTTACTAATCCATGCTAACGAGGGTCTTTTTGCGGGGTACCTTCCAATCATTCCTAAGGGGCTCGAACCCTTATCTTAACGCTGAGAACGTCATATCCTAGCCGGTTAGACGAAGGAACGACTTTATTTCATATCTATTCGGGAATAATGTTTTGTTACTTCCCAATTAATTACGTGATACCTATCTTCCAAAAGTCTTACACCGGAGAAACCTTTTACCCATGTCATATGTTTCCGATTCCGGTTATCGTAATACTCAACCATGTAAACCACTTCTCTCTTATTCATTAAAAAGTCCTCCATAGTTTAACTTTTTAGTTTTCCGTAATCTTTTACTGTAATAATATTATAACAAAAATTTTTTAAAAAGTAAAATGTTTTTGTTAAATAGTTTTAAGGTCAACTAACCGCACATCTTTTTATCGTCGCTTTTGCTAAGACGAAAGCCCCCATTCGGGTATGATCCGAAATTTCCAGGTTACAAATCTGGAGTTCTCTCCGTTTGAACTATAAGGGCATATGCGAGTATGTTTTGGGGGGACTGTCTCGCTTTAACCCCATGCCGGATTTCCTTTGGTCGGGCACGCGACCATTTCTTTCAGATGGGAAATAGGCGGTGTCTATTTCCAAGTGAGTTTTCAAAGTTTAACCACTTTCCAACAAAACTTACAGGTGTGACGTCACGAATACATCCTGCATTAGTAGACCGCCAGGGATTCGAACCCTGATTTGACAGATTAAGAGTCTGCTGTAATAACCATTATACGAGTGGTCCAAGACAAGTACGCCCGATGGGATTCGAACCCACGTTGCCTTGATTAAAAGTCAAGTGCTTAGCCACTAAGCTACGAGCGCATATCAATATGAAGTTTTTTGATTTTGCCCGTAGGCTTACGTTTTCGTTTCATTTCTTTTTACCACCTTATGTATATATTATATAATAATTTTTTTATTTTTTCAAATAAGTAAAAGGATTAGTTCTTATGAGTGTACTGAGCGATTACGCTTTTGGGTGTTGGCAAATATAAGCCACAAGGTTCCTCTACGAACTATTTTAAAGAAACTTACTGGAAACCCTTATTCAGTTTCTTCCTTTATCTTATACATATATTATACAAAAAATTTTTATTTTTTGCAAATAAAGCCGGTAACGGGAATCGGACCCGTGTTTGAACCTTGGCAAGGTCCCGCATTAACCACTATACTACACCGACAAAACTAGAATAGGGGGTGCACTCCCCTCTAGATATATTTATAGCACCTTACACAGGCCGCACTCAGTTTAGCTACCCAGGCACCGGGCCGCGTGTTTACCATAACCGCAGGGTTAGTTAGACTCTTTAGGCGGCACTAACAACAACCTCCCGTCCTAATTTTACTACCAGTGGGTTGGCGGAGTCTCTTTTGAATACAATACTTTAACTACTCAGATAATTACTGGTACCTCATTATCTTTTCATATAAAGCAGATTACAGGCTATCTCATTTTATCCTTAAAGCCCTATGTGGGAATCGAACCCACGTCCTCAGCTTGGAAGGCTGATATATTAGCCGTTATACGAATAGGACTTTTTATTTCCTTTTTCATTATATATATTATAATAAAAAATTTTTTAAAAATCAATTACTATTAAACTTTTTCTTTTCTTTACTATGATAATATTATATCAAAAATTTTTATAAAAAACAAAAAAGTTTTGTCCTTATTTTGCTTTTACAGAAGTAACCCAATTTCTATAATGTCTTTTAAGAGTAATACCACGTTTTAAATAATACTCTTTATTTTCTTCCCAGTCCTTTTTAGCATCTGCCCAGGTCCACATATATTTATAATCTCGAATATCCCAAGGTTCAAAAACTTTCTTGTAAGAACCTCCACTCGGAACATCCTCATTATGTCTAACCATTTTATTAGCAAATCTTTTTGAATTCTTTGTACCAGGAGTACTACCATCAGTAACCCAAAGATGTTTCTTATAAGAACGTGACATATTAAATACCTCTCTTTAATTAATTTGTTTAAAATGATTTTTAAAGAAGTTTTTTCTGAGATATAAATATCCCTCATTAAACTTATTGTTGTTAACTTCTGGCTTTAATTTATAAAATTTCTTTTCTGGTATTGGCTCTCTAATAAGAACATAAACGTCTCCTACATTAACAGTACCGCCATTTCCGCAGTCTTCCCCATACCAGTCATATCTTGTATTAAAGGATTCAATACATATATATCTCATAATATCTCCTTTTAGAAATACACCCCCGAGGAGTCGAACCCCGTGTAACTGTGTATAAGACAGGCCCTCAATACCGTCGAGGACGAGGTGCTTAAAATTAACCCTGATAGTCAGGGTTAATATAATAATTTTTATTTAACCCTTTTCGATAAAGGATTTTCCCGCAATATTTACATTTCCAAGCACTTTTTCCTGTTTGGCCTTCACAAATATTGCGTACAAATTCTATGTTATTATGTTTACAAAATAATTGTTTAAAAAACAAAAGTAAAACTGCCTCCCATCAAAATAAGTATGCAAAAAGTTATTGCCGAGCCTGCTACACAAATAGCAATTCCCCACATAATGAAATCTGCAACGGCATCTGCCCAAGAGTGCATTGAATGGAATTGATTATAACTACTTTTTATCCACCAAATAGTAGCAGGAATAAAAAGTGATGCCCATATCAATAAATCTTCAATCATCTTCATAAAAATCCTCATAAAAATCTTTTCTAAGATTATAACCTTTACAATCTTCATCTTCAAAAACTGGGTATCCTAGCGCGCAGTCTTCTACAAAAGGAACACTATCAGGGTAGCCGCATCCTTTATATCCTTCAATATAATCCCAAATTGCATATTCACAAACTTCACATTTATACATAATTCACCTTATATAAAGAATCTCCTTTTAACGGCTTCCTTATTAATAAACTGCACAAATCTATAACAATCATTATAATTTTTCCAATGAAAAATTAATAAGTTTTTGTCCTTAAAATATCGCATTTTACTGACATTAAACTCATTTTTCAAAAGGAGAACATAATCTGCGGGCGGTATACCCAGCATACGAGCTGGGTACCACCATGTATTTGAATCATGAGCTAAGTCGGAAGTGTCTCCCGCTTCCCATCCATATGGAGTCTGCCACTCCTTATATTTAAGTAGATGACTCATATCACATATTTAATGAAGCTAAAAGTTTAGCTACATTATCCTTCTCTTCCTCTGTCATTTGTACCTGAGGTGCCTGTGCGGGAGCCGGCGCCACTTCAAACGCACTCGGCATTTCAGTTCCACCCAGCAGATTCTTCGCCGCAGTTAGAGTTACCTTGATTTCAACCAGGTTCCCGCCTTCCGTCATGGGGATACGAAGAATTTTTCCTTCATCTTCCCAAAACGCATTAGGATAAACTTCCTGCAACTTCCCAAAAATAATTCCTTTAGATTCCGTTCCCTTCGCAGCCATATTCCCTCCAATGCTCAGAAAAATAACTACCTATACGTTCAGTAAACGTATATCCACCTTTTGTTGTATAATGATTATAAGAGTGCTTATTAACTTGAGTTTTGCCCTCTTGTTTCATTTGCTGTTTTGCGATATATCGTTTCTGTCTACGTGTTACTGCATAATTAGTCGGTGTTCTCTGATTTTTCACTTTTTTCATCCTCTTTATTATACTATAAATTTTTATTTTTGTAAATTATACCAATTTGGTTCTACTTTAAAACTTTTCCTAAATTTGCAATATTAAAGCAAAGATAACAACCCATCCATCCGCATTTCTTTCGACATGAAGTTCTTGTTGAACCAAAATGGGGAAGGATATAAGTAGAGTCTTCTTCTCCTTCATATCCTTTAATAATTTCTTTTAGCGGTCCCGCCCATCTCTTTTGTACACTATATAGGTCATAAAATACATTATATGTATGCTTAGCCGTTTCAGCAAATTCAAAAGTATCAATATATTTTGCATACTCATCAATATCTTCAGGCCTTATGAAGAAAGTATGCAAAGAATCATACTTAAACATATTCCTTGGGAAATCATCAGCCTGAGATATATTACATATAGCTCTAATCTTTTTCCCTTTTGCGTTTTCTTTCACAAGAGGAAGCCAGAAACCTAACTCACCTGTAATAAAAATGTCTGTAACATTTAATTTAGCAAGGCCATTAAAAATATCCCAGTTATTTGCAAAGATAAAGTAATAATGCGGAATCCCGCTATCACTTAAGTATGCTTCTAGGTCTGGTTTAAATACAGGGGGTAGTTGTATTACTATTTCTGTCTTTGGATATTTTTCTCTTAAAGCCTGAATAATAGGAATATCTCGCTGTTCGTTTAAATTATGAAATTCAACGTTTCCCCAAGAAGTTTCTGATTTACCAAAAATTAAATTAATTCTATGATTTTGATATTGTCCAATGAAATCATCTAATTCTTTTACTTTTGGTTTATAGTTTATATTGATTTCTATACTTGGCTCATCCCAATAATTAAATTTAGTTGTAAATGGAATTGCAAAATTCATGTCTACTACTCTCCTTAATTTTTTTTATTATAGCATAAAATTTTTAGGAAGTCAAACAACTTCCTAAAAACACTATTCCCAATAAGAGCTATAATCAATAAGGACAGGGCGGCCGTCTAAGAATCCAATGTTCCTATCTTCTAAGTCATCATCCCAATCTTCATTAATAACAGTTTCAAAAAAAGACTTAAGAGAGTCTAACCCATAACAATCAATATATAGATTTAACCAATCAATATGATTAACAGGAAGTGCATACCCTCTCTTTTTCCTTTTCCACCATTTCCAAAAGAAAGCGAAAGGTTTTTGAGATTTTGTGTTATAATGATTTTTGTATGCTACTAAACATTTAGGCTGAGAATAAAGTCTAATTCCATTACTTGTTTCATAAACCCATGTTGTTTTAGCTAAATGTTTTTTAATAACATCAGGAGCTTCATTATAACGTTCCTCTTCTCCCTTACAGTAATCCCAAAAGTCTTCTGATGTAGGAGCTCCTACATAATAATTATCTTTAGATTCTCCGTGAAAAGGAATCTTAATTACATAATCTTCATCTTTCATTATAATCACAAGTTTAGTCGCACCATACTGGCAAGACCATTTTTGATTATAGTATTCCGGAGAAACATGATAAAGGTAATCTATAAATTTATCTGCATCATCATAAGCAAAAAAATCCTTAAAATCATATCCTTCAATATATTTTATAATTTTTGCAAAGTTCAAACTGCACATAAAGTATCTCCTTTATTCTTTATCGTATAATATATTATATAATAAATTTTTAAAAATATCAAAAAAGAGGGTATTACCCCTCTTTCTTGATAACACAACGAGAAAGAATAGTCTGCTTTACGCCGTTGTATTCCTTATGCTCTTTAACTGTACCAGTCAAGAGAACAAAATCACCCGTCTCAATTCCTGCGGGAATCCCCTTACCGGAAGTGAACCAGGTTAGAACATTTTCGTCCAGCTTAAATGTATATACAGTGGAAGTGCCGTAAAAACCTTCAAAAGTGTGACGAGACTCATAGACAACAGAGATGTCTCTCAGTCTCTCCTTTATCTCTCCAACATATTCAGAGAGAGATGCGGGACGAGCAGCTTCCTTTGCCTGTTTTACCACATCTACTGCTTCATACTTTACAGAAGCTCTGCATCTCTGAGCATTCCACTCAAAAACATCATCCCAAGCAACTACAACTTCATAGAAATCTTCGGGAAGATTTTCAAGAGAAGAAGCAGAATACCAGCCCAGTACCTTATCGAAGCGGCAGCCGCGTTCCTTCAACTCGTCCTTGATAGCATAAGTGTTTCCGCCATCTACCATATAGACCTGCGGGTTCTTGGGGTCAAAGCCATTCTCAGCCAGCCATGCGCGCTTGTTAGTCTCGCTCTCAGCCTCGCGCTTAGCAGCCTCCGCTGCGCGCTTCTCTTCCTTACGCTCTTTTGCTCTTGTCTGGGCCTGGACGTACTTGTTATATTCCTCTGCGGTGTAAGCTTTCACCATCTTATGAATCTTACCTGAACCACCGCACTCATAGCAGACACCGCCATCGTGAGGGGAAAGGACGGGCATCCCATTGTGAGTACCCAGAGCATAATAGCCGGCACCGCCGCATCTGTCACAAGTCTGCTCAATAAGGGCCTTCCGCATTTCTTCATCTACCTTAAGAATAGTAGCATTTGCATAAGAGGGGGCAACCATCCATTCCATATATAACACTTCCTTTCCTTTTGAAAATTTTTTATTTCTTTACTGTAATAATATTATATGATAATTTTTTAATTTTTGCAAGAAAGAATAAGTTTTATGAAACAGTAAGTAAGGAGAATTATAAAAATTATTGCAAAAAAACTTAAAAGTATTAATACTATTCCTTCTACTGCCATAACAATATTATCTATAAAATATGTATTCATAATAACTCCTTTTTATTTTTGCAAATTATCAAAAAAAGCACATATTCTTAGTATAATTGTTCCTGTTAAGCACCATAGAAAGGTACCAATTATAAATAATATAACTAAAGAAATCATAAATCCTGTTATTGCAAGAATAAAACTAATAAAAAATTCCATATATACAATCCCTCCTTACTTTTTAGGCTCCTCAGTGGCTTTTCTTGCTTTAATCTCAACCTCTGCACGAAGAACGTGTGAATCTTCATTATAATAATAACGAACATCATTTCCATATATTTCATATGGAGCATCTTCATGAGGAAGCGAAACATTTTCCATTACATATTTACTTAAAATAAAACTTATTTCATCCCTATCAAGATGACACACAACATTCATTTTATTTTCCTCACAGTAAATTTTTAACCCGTGTAGCAATTTCATGCTTTTCTCTTTCGGTCAAAGTATCTGTATCTACATTATTTTTTGCAAATATAGTGTCCTGAACATCTGCATCATTAATATTATCTCCAGCTCTAGCAGCTTTAACAAAATCGTTAATAACTGCATTAATGCGGGAAGTCCGAGTATTTACAATATCGGGCATACCCTCAGCTTCAGCCATGTACATGAAATAAGGTAAATTCATCATTTTTTATCAACTCCTTTTCTATTTCTTTTCTTTATGATAATATTATATAAAAAATTTTTTAAAAAATAAAATAAGAGGGTATTATCCCTCTTTTTTATTTAATGATGGCAGTAAATCTGTTAGTTGATACATTATCTGCATAATTCCTATAAAAAAACTAGCCACTATACCATATGTAATTAAAGCAAAAGCAGTTAAACGGAGAAGATAATACCATGTAGTGTTTACATAAGTGGGAGTAAACATTATACTTAAATCTTTAGACCATATCCATTCTCCGAGTCTAAAGATTAAATAAGCTACAAAAGTAGACTCTATCATACCTAAAATATTTCTTTTAAATATATTCAGTATGAATAAAATACCCCAAATAATAGTAGTAAGCTGGCAAAAATTTAAATTATCTATAAAATCTTTTATAACCATATCATTACCTTCAT
>Ga0326513_10003009_pt1 | contig 12307 bp, 5 predicted proteins | sample 2_2465_0518_D_FD_203654 | JGI IMG/M metagenome (GOLD analysis project Ga0326513, IMG submission 203654) | Bovine rumen microbial communities from UC Davis, California, United States - 2_2465_0518 | ecosystem: Host-associated > Mammals > Digestive system > Stomach > Rumen | place: USA: California... | reverse complement strand
ATGCTGAAAGTGCTGTAGCTGCGGTAGCCGCTCTTGTTTGCCAGCTTATTGGCGGTAAAATTGCGCCGGGCGGCGACGGCCTCGTGATAGAGGCTGATGAAATGGCTGATGCGCAGGTCGTTGATATAGGTATTGTAAGTCATGCCCTGACTTGAAAAGTACTGGCTGAGATAGAGACGGTTGGTGCCAATGACCTTGGCCAGTTGCGCAAGCGACAGGTCGTTCTGCAGGTACAGCTGCGTGTCAATGCAGTGCTCCTGCAGCAGTTGGCTGATGTCGCTGTGGGTGGCCTCCGACGCCTCAGGCTCGTCCATGTCCTCTGGTTCGGCGGGGTCGCTGCCTTCTGAGGACAGGGCCTGCGGATGAAGCTCGCTTAGTGTTTCCACACGCCACAGGAGGCTGCCGATAAGTATGAAGTCGCAGCACTGGACGATGTATTCGTAGGCAGGATTTCCGGTGCCGAACACATAGTATCCGAGCAGTAGCAGGATGCCGGCCAGCACCAGGAACGAGAACCACATCTCCTTGTGCTCCAGGTCGGCGTAGTTGTCGCGCAGCCAGTGCTCATATTGCCATATCGCGCGTACCATATATGTTAGAATTACGATGCCAAACAGCAGCAGATAGGCATAGATGTATGACACCGGGGCGTAGTTGTCGTTGACCAGGCACCATGCCAATGCTATGGCGGGCGGTGTCATCAGCAGCGGATAGGGCCACAGGGGCCGCCGGCGGTCTTGCAGCATGGTGAGCATGACGAAGATGGCTAAGGGGAATACGACGATGAAATCGAGAAATGCGCCAACAAAGACACTCAGCCTGATCATTTCTTGTGATGTGTAGTAGGCAGCCGGCAGATACCACAGATGGCCCATGGTCACGCTGGCCAGGAAGGCCGCCGTCCACCGCCGTGCCCGTGCCGGTGTGGTGATGTGGGGGGCAAACGCGTTGCCCCTGCGCAGCAGCAGGTAGCAGCATGACATCAATGACATCATGGCCACTGCTGCATAGAGCATGTAGTACAGAATATCGTGAGGAGGCGGTTGAATGTACATTTTTGGGTCTGTATCAGGCGGCTTAGTAGACCATGTTGCTCGTCGGGTAGTTATACCAGTCGCATGACGTGGTGCTGTTGGAGGCCCACTGGCCGAAGGAGTGGTTGTTGGTCATGTAGGCACCGAAAAGGGCGTCGTCGTTGGCAAAGCCTATGTTGATGCCGTCGAGTGGGTAGCGGAAAGAGCCCGTGGGCACCACTAAGGCCCAGGGCAGGATAACGGCACTCGTGGGTTGCGAGTAGTCGTGCAGGACGGTGTAGTTGCGGTACTCATAGACGGCATGCTCCTCCATCAGGATGCCGTTGTACTCAACGATGACGAAGGGGTCGAGGGTGGCCAGTGTAAAGTAGTCGAGCAGCGTCGGGTTCTTGAACGTGATGACGTAGGATACAGTTCTGGGACTCACCATCTCATACTCCTCGCTGGTAGTCTTCGATACGTTGTACTTGTAGCGCGGTATATAGCCCTCGCTGGTGTAGCCGTAGGCCCCGGTAGCCACATGTGCGTCCTCAAACAGGTTGATGACGGCCTCGCCGCTGATGCTGCTCATGAGCAGGTCAGTGCTGTTGATAAAAGGTACGGCCGACTTCCTGATGCCTTCGTCGAAGGACTCGTCGTCGACGGTAGTCACACGCTCTATGTCCTCAAAGTTATAGCCTACCAGGCGGATGGCGGCAGCCACCTGAGCCAGCGACCCTACGGCAGCCAGCGTCACGTTCAGGGTTATCTGGTTGGTGGCGGTGCGCTCCTGCGAGATGCGCAGCACGACGTCGTTGTAATCGTAGTCGCCCGGCTGTGGCATCTCGTCTTCAAAGCAATAGGAGAATACCTGCAGGCCCGTCTTCTGCTGGTCTACGGCGACCCTCACGTCGGTAGGGCTGTCAAAGGCGATGTTACGGTCTGATGCCTTGAAGGGTGTCACGGTATAGGTGCCGGCCTCGTCGATGAGGGCTGCATAGAACTGCGTCAGTATGGAAGGGGCGGTAAAGGCCACGTACTCACGGTCGCTGCCGGTGAGCAGGTAGTCGCCCAGGATGTCGGCACCCTGTCCCCTTGCCGGGTTGGCACTCAGTATCTGCAGCCGTTTCATGCTGGCTTTGTAAGCCCTCGGCTCTACGGTGATATAGTGGGTGGCGGCCAGTTGCCATGTATGCGAGGCCTGGATGTTCTTCACTGGCTGAACGGTCTCAACCAGCGTGTTGTAATCGGCCTCGTTGAACATGTCTTTGTTGCATGAGGCCACTGTCAGAAGGGCCAACAAAAGGCAGGCGCCTTTCAGGAAATTCTTCACGCGCGTCATGATAGCATTGCTTGATTTTGGAGTCCAAAAGTACTAAATATTCCGCACAAACCCCCTCTTGTTGTTGCCGTTTAAAAAAGATTAACATTAAAGTGTGCCTGCTAACCGATTTTTTATATTAATTTTGCACCGTAAATTCGAATTTAACAAGTTACGTAACAAATGAATAAGCACTTTTTGACAGGGGCAGCTCTGTTCGTCCTTGGTGGATTATTGGCAGGCTGCACTCATGATGACGTAGACTATTCGTCTATTGTTGACGGTAAAGTGAAGGCATACCAAGAAGTCTTTGTCGATGCCTACGGAAAAATCGACCCTAACCAGACCTGGGGCTTCACCCAGGGCCAGACGGCCGACAGCCGCACCACGGCCAGCATTGCCGTCAACCTGAACTATGACGAGACTTACACCGTGAGAGTGTTTGCCAACGACCCGCTGGCCGACAACACCAGCATGGTGCTGGCCAAGGGCACCGTGACCAGCGGCGGCACGTTCACACAGACCTTCAGCCACAACCCCGCACAGCACAGCTTCATGGTGGGCGTCACCTCGGCCAAGGGCTTCACCTCCTACAAGCAGGTGCCCGTTGCCGACGGCCGCCTGGAGACCGCCTTCGGCAGCACCACCGTCACCCGCAGCATCACCAGTCCGCAGGTAGACGACATCTCCATTCCCACGGACAGCTATGCCAAGTCGTTCCTGACGGGCGCCAGCGAGGTGGATGACGACAACGTCACCACTGAGGGCAACCGCGGCGCCAGCTACGATGCCGGCTCCGGCTGGTACGAGGAGGCTCCGCACTATACCGTGAACTACAAGATAACCTCCGACTGGGAGGGCACCATCGCCCCGATGGCCAATGCCGGCCACGTGTGGACGGGCGAGTGGGAGGACGGCGCGCCTAAGTACGACATTGTGCCGCGCACCGTCTATGTCAGCGCCAAATGGACCATCCCCGCCGACACCGAGCAGCGCGTGGGCCAGCAAGCCAACGAGCTGACGGGAACGAGCGTGGACGGCATCGTCGTCGTGGACAGCGGCGGCGAGATAGAGGTGAACGGCCTGCTGAACTTCGTCAACTGCGGGCGCCTGGTGGTGATGCCCGGCGGACGTATCACCGGCATGGGCAAGGTGCAGGTGACCAACGGCAACGTCACGGGCTGCGAAGGCTACAACGGCGGCACCATCGACGTGGGCACGTTCAACAACAACTTCGGACGGTTCCACAACTACGGCACCTTCAAGTGTACACTGCTGCAGGGCGGCGCACAGGAGAGCAACTTCTACAACCACGGCGTGACGCACATCGTACGCTCAGGCGTGGCCGAAAGCTGGGGAGGCAACTATGACACGCCCAACACACGCGTGTTCAACAACTGCCAGTTCTACTGCGACGAGGACATGCGGCTCTACGTGCTTGAGAACGCCCCCGGCTCCTACTTCTACGTGGGCGGCGAGCTGATGATGAGCGACGGCAACGACGGCACGAGCACCAACAGCTACGTGGCACTGGGCAACGGTTCGCTGGTGCGCGTGGGTACCCTGTGGAACAACAACTCCAGCTGGGTAGGTCCCACCGTGGGCACCGCCGTGGTAGAACTGGGCGGCATCAACTACCTCAACGTCACTGGCAACAACCCCGTGACGCAGGGCTACTTCATCAACAACCTGGCCATCAGCGTGGAGGACAAGACACTGACCGACCGCGGCGGCAACAACTACAGTAAGCTGAAGGGATGGTACCTGAACGGCTACGGCCACGACGAATACTGGGTGACCGACTACGACCTGCACGCTCCCACCGGCGCCGGCAACGGCAATGCCGTCATCGTGGAGAAGGGCGGGGCCGACATCGTCATACCGGCCTCCACCGGCTTCGTCGCCGGCACAGCAGGCTGCTCGCCGGGCTATAACGGCACACCGGCCGACCCGGAGGAGATAGACATACCCATAGACCAGGGCGAGGAGGTGGAGAACCGCATCACCGTGGTCACCACCCGCGAGTACTACGAGACGACGGAGCTGACGGAGCAGGGGCGCGTCTTCTGCGAGGACCTGGGACAGATCAGCTCCAATGACCTCGACTTCAACGACGTGGTCTTCGACGCCTACGTCTATCGCACCACGCCGAGCACACGCACCATCGTCACTGAGAACGGCGTCACCGTCAGCGATGAGACCGTGGAAGGCACACCCTCGTACAAGACCACCATCATCCTGCTCGCAGCCGGCGGCACACTGCAGCTCTCGCTGGCCGGAGAGGAGGTACACAACGTGCTGGGCAACAACCCAACGTCGACCATCATCAACACCATCACCAGCGTGGACGGCTCCTACGGCAACAACTTCTTCACACACGACCCCGTGGTGATGGGCACCGACTTCGCCTACCAGAACATCGTCTCCATACCCATCGTCGTTAACTACGGCAACGGCGAGACGCTGACGCTCGAGGCCACCCAGGGATGGGCACCGCACAAGATTCTCGTACCCATAGGCACGAAGTGGGTCAAGGAGCGTGTGGACATCGCCACGGCCTACACCGACTTCCACAACTACGTTGGCACGTCGCAGAACTTCTGGGACGGCAACAAGGAGACCGGCAAGCTCTACTACCACGAGAAGGACACCTACCAGCCGCGCTCCAAGGTGGCTACGCGCAAGCTCGTCAGCACGGAAGGCCCCACCACCACCTACCGCAGCGCCGGCACCACCACGGCCACGGGCGGCTACCAGGGCGAGGACGTCCTGTCGCGCAGAGGCTCAAACTTTTAAAGACTAACGGAGGACACGAATATGAAGACAAAGAATATGTTCAGAACACTTCTCGCAGCAATGGCTACGGTAGTCTGCACAACGACGGCACGGGCTACTGAGACAACCATCTGGACCGGAGGTCCCACCACCGAAGTGCAACTGGAAGCCGATGAGTTCACCGGCTTGGCTGAAAACACCGTCCTGCGCATCTATGCCGATGCGGCAGAGGGTTACGCATACTATATGGAGAATTACGTCTGGTACGCCGTCTGGTCCACACCCGACTATGCCGGCAACGACCGCATACGCACCTGGAACAGCTCCTATTTCGCCGAGTTCTACGACAGCAGCAAGGGCTGCTTCTACTTCACACTGACCCAGGACAAGCTCGACTTACTGTCAGTCCACGGCCTCTCCTTCCAGGGACAGAATATCACCAGTGTGACACTGGAGAGCAACGCGGTCATAGCCACCAAATACACGCTGACCTACACATCGCAAGACCAAACCGTGAAAGTGGAGAAGCTGGCGAAAGATGACGTCCCCACGCCCCCGGACGACCCCGTGCGCTACGACAACTATGTATTCACCGGCTGGAAGGGACTGCCCGACAAGATGCCGGAAAACGACCTGACGGTGACGGCACAGTTCAGAAAGGCTGACAACACTGCCTACGTATCGACCACGACCTACGCGCTGGCTGCCGGCGAGACACATACGGCAGGCGACGTGGTGAGCGTCACGGCCAGCGGCAAGACGATAGCCACCATTACCTACGGCGAGAGCGGCGGCGCTGACTTCAAGGCTGCCAAGGCCGATGCCAGCGTCAGTGGCTATACGGCCTTCACTGAGGGCAACGGTACCAACGGCAACCAGACGGGCGGCACGTTCTACACCATCAGGCCCAACTACAACGGCACCGTCACCGTGGCTGTGGTGCTCAATGCTGGCAAGGCCTTCTACGTGTTGGAAGACGGCGAAGTCCTCGACGGCTATGACGGCATCTCTGTGGCCGCCAAGAAGAACGGCACCTACACCTTCTCTGTCACTGCCGGCAAGGCATACAAGGTGTATTGCGCCGGCTCGAAGCTGGGCTTCTACGGCTTTACCTACAACTACACCATCGAGACCCACAACGTCTACTACTATGTAGACGGCACCCTGACTGAGACCCAGGCCTACGAGCCGGGAGAGACCATCGTACCGCTATCTGCACCCACTAAGACGGGCTACACCTTCAGCGGCTGGACGGGACTGCCGGAGACACTGGTGATGGGTAATCAGGACATCGGGGCATACGGCTATTTCAGCATTAACAGCCACTATGTCATCTATATCCTCAACGGCGAGGAGTATAAGCGCATACAGTATAGCTACAATGCGGATATTCAAATAGAGGGTGCCCCTTACTACGATCAGGAGAAGAAGATTTTCTCAGGATGGACAGGATACCCGGAGTCGATGAAAATGCCCGACGGGGATGTCGTCGTCACGGGCACTATAGAGGATATTCCAGAGCCGGAAACCTACACGCTGACCATCGTCAACGGCGACCAGACCACAACGCGGCAGCTCCAGGAGGGGGCTGAAATAAACAGCTACCTGCCCACCCCCACCAAGACAGGCTACACCTTCAGCGGCTGGACAGGACTGCCTGACGGCGGACTCATGCCCGCCGAGGCACTGACGGTGACAGCTACCTTCACCATCAACCAGTACACACTGACCTACACGGTGGACGGCACGGTGACGGAGACCGTCACGCTGGACTACGGTGCCGCCATCACCCCGATAGCCGAACCCACCCGCGAGGGCTATGTGTTCTCCGGATGGCAGAACCTGCCGGCCACGATGCCGGCCTACGACGTTGTGGTAACGGGTACCTTCGATAAGGAGACGGAGTTTGTAACGGCCACCGTGACATCGGCCACCGGCTACGCCACCTTCTGCAGCAGCCGTCCGCTGAACTTCTCTAACATCCAGAACGTCAAGGCATTCTATGCTGTCAGCGTGGCCGACGGCGAGGTTCACCTCGTCCAGGTGACAGGAACCGTGGCTGCCGGCGAGGGCCTGCTGCTGCTCGGTGCCACCACCCGCATACCCGTGGCCGAGGAGGGTAACACGCTGGAGGGCAACCTCCTGGTGGGCGTACTGGGACAGTCGGCCACCATTAATGCCGCCAACAGCTACGTGCTGGTGAATAAGAGCGGGACGGTGAAGTTTGCCGACACCGCCAACACCCCGGCCACCGTGCCGGCCGGCAAGGCATACCTGCAGGTGACGGGCAGCAACAGCCGCGAGCTGTCGTTCCGCTTCGGCAGTACCACCGCCATCGACAACCCCGTCACGGCCGCCGCCACACAGCGCACTGCCGTCTACAACCTGCGCGGCCAGCGCGTGGCCAACCCGCATGGCGGTATCTACATCGTCAACGGTAAGAAAGTATATATTAAATAAGGTAGAAGCCATACAACCATGACAACGAACAACAAGCACATACTGACAGCCGTAGCTGCACTGACACTGGGCGCTGCTTTCACCGGCTGTTCACACGACTTAGACACCACGTCGCCGGGCCAGCAGGCCACCGACACCTACAACCAGAAGTTCATAGAGACCTTCGGACAGCCCAACGCCAAGCAGGACTGGGGATTCGGCCAGGAACCCACCTTCACCCGCAGCCACGGCATCACCCGCTCGCAGACGGCTCCCGACGTTCCCCACATGGACGTGGACGCAGCCAAGGCACTGGCAGCAGAAATTCTGGCGAAGTCGGTGGAACTGGACGAGTCGAACAACAGCCAGAACTCGCCGGGCTACTATTACTACAACAGCGAGTCGAGCAACGACATCGTGAAGAACTCGAACTACGTCATCAACTACAAGATCTCAGGCACGTGGAACGGACTGGTGAACCAGCTGCCTACCGTGGGATGGTACTACACCGGCAACTGGAACGCCGACCACACACCTGAGTACACGCTGCAGCCTCGCACCGTCTATGTCAGCGGCACGTGGACCATCCCCGAAGGCGCGACACAGTCCTGCGGACAGGGTGAGGGACGGCTGGCCACCGACGGTATCATCGTCGTGGGACCCACCGGCGAGCTTGTGGTCAACGGCACGCTCAACATGAACAACCAGGCACGCCTCATCGTACTGCCCGGCGGCGTCGTCTCCGGCACCGGCCTCATGCAGGTGAACAACGGCAACGCTGCAGGCAACGAGAACTACAACGGCGGCACCATCACCGTGGCACAGTTCAACAACAATTTCGGAAAGTTCTACAACTACGGCGAATTCCGCGCAACTCAGTATATTGCCGGCGGAAGCGGCGAACTGAGCGACGGGGCAACCTGCTTCTTCAACCACGGGCTGGTACACATCAAGAACGGCGGCGTGCCGGGCAACTACGTGTCGACCAACGCACGCATCTTCAACGCCTGCCAGTGGTACTGCGAAGACGACATGCGTGCCTACATCCTCGAGCTGAAGGGAGGCTCGTCGTTCATCGTCGGCGGTGAACTGCAGATGAGCAGCGGCAACGACGGCAGCTCAGACCCTACCTACGTAGGCATGGCCGCAGGCGCCCTGCTACAGTGCGGCACGCTCTACAACCAGGGCACCAGCTGGACCGGCCCCACGTCGGGATGGGCCGTGGTGCAGACGGGACAGATTACCTACCTCAACTGGTCGCAGTTCGACTACCCGCTTACGGGCGGCTACTTCGAGAACAATATCTACGTCGACATTGAGGACGACACCAACATACCCATTGGCAACGGCTACAGTGCCGGCCCCACTGCTACGGCAGAATACAAGTTCTGGAACATCGTGGCCAACGGCAAGAACGACGGCGACAGAATACGCGGCAACGGCAACGTCACACGCGTGACGACCGGCACCAACGAGATTATTCCCGCCTCCGACGACTTCGTACTGGGCGAGAGCGGCTGTACACCGGGCTACATGGGCAACGTGGTGCCTCCCACCGACACTCCCACCGAGGAAACGACAGAAACCACAGAGACCTGGAGCGAATGGGCACGCATCATCTGCGAGGACCTGAGCGTCACACAGCGTACTGACTTCGACTTCAACGACGTGGTGTTCGACGTGCGTATCAACTCCACTAAGACAAAGGCACAGATCAAGCTGCTGGCTGCCGGCGGCACCCTGCCCCTCACCGTGGGCTGGAGCGGCGACGAGAACGTCAGCTATACCGACTATGAGGTACATAACCTCTTTGGCGTTTCTGTCAACGTGATGGTCAACACCAACGCTAAGACAGGTGTCAGCGGAAAGGCCAGTGTGACGAAAACCTTCACAGGTACCTTCAACAGTTACGACGACGTGAAGATCATGGTCATGAAGAGCGGCGAGTGGACGGAGATTACAGCCCACACCGGCGAGCCTGCCAGCAAGATTCTGGTGAAGACCACCTACAAATGGTGCGATGAGCGTAAGAACATCAGCGATGTCTACGACGGGAAGAAATATGCCAAGAGCTTCAACGACTACGTCAGCGACCCCAGCGTAGCTTCCGACTGGTACGAATAACTTGAAAACGCTATGGCGGGGCTGGTTCCACGGAGTCAGCCCCGCCAAGCCTTTATACCCCTCTTCACAGCTGACAAGCAAACGTTTACGTTTATTTTTTGTATTTTTTTTGGGAATTATCTTTGCTGTTTAAGAAATATTTTGTACTTTTGCGGCAATTATATAGACAATCATTATCCTAACACTAATTAAAATCCTATCAAAACAATGAAGAAGTATTTGATGACAGGAATCGCAGCACTCACACTCTGTGCTACATTCACAGCCTGCTCTCATGACGACATTGAGACAGTGTCACAAGAGCAGATTGACAAGGCTAAGTACGACCAGGCATTTCTGCAGTATGTCGGTGGTAGCATCGCCTCTAACCAGACCTGGGGCTTCGGCAACATCACGCGCGGCATCACCCGCAGCATAGAGACACCGGTCGTGCCCGACATCGACGTTAACGCTATCAGGACCGACGCTGCCGACATCCTGGCAAAGTCTGTTGAGGTGTCCTCTTCCAACTACAACTTTAATGATGCCTATGCTACCACAAATGTCGCCAAGGGCCATGAGGCCTATTATGGCGGATTCAATAGCAGCTACATTTACAGCTTGTCTAATGATGATCCCGATAGCCAGTACTACTGGAACGAATGCTACGGCAAAATGAATTTCGAGAATCCTTCTGAGGCAGACAAGCAGAAGGTCATCAGCGACGGACACGCCGCCCTGCTGACTTACTACCCCGCCGCCGAAGACGTAGTAGAATGGAATCCCAATTACATCACTAACTTCAAGATTTCCTCTGCTTGGAGCGGTGCCATCCCAGCCATGGGCAATGCCGGTGTCAAGGTGGTTGAATATTCTATCAACGACAACAACACCGTGAACATTATCAAGATTGACACCGTCGCCAAGACCGTTTATATCGACAACGGCGGCACATGGACCATTCCTGCCGGCACACAGACCACCGTGGGTCAGGGCATCACCAAGAGCAATGGTGAGCCTTGGGGCACCGACGCCATCATCATCGTTGGCAACGGCGGTACACTCGAGGTGAACGGCACCCTCAACATGGCCAACTGCGCACGCCTCATCGTGCTGCCCGGCGGCAAGGTGACAGGTAGCGGTCTGCTGCAGATTAACAACGGTAACTTCGAGGGTGCAGAGTCGTACAACGGCGGTACCATCGACGTGGCTGTCTTCAACAACAACTTCGGTAAGTTCCACAACTACGGCAGCTTCCTCTCAACGGAATACCGTGCCGGTGCCCAGGAGAGCAACTTCTACAACCACGGTCTGGCACACATCCAGTACACGGGTAATGGCAGCGAGACACCTAACGCCCGCATCTTCAACAACTGCCAGTTCTATTGCGAAGGCAACATGCGTCTGCGCAACTACGAGGGTGTAGGTGGTTCTGCACTCATCGTCGGCGGACAGTTCATGCCCTTCGGCAGTGCCGACGGCACCACCCTGCCCAGCTACGTCAGCCTGGCTGCCGGTGCGCTTGTCAAGTGCGCCACGCTCTACAACGGTGCCAGCTGGACTGGCCCCACCAGCGGTGGCTACGGTGCTCTGGAGATTACCGAGAAGATTGACTATCTGAACTGGGTTCAGGATCATCCCGAGCAGGGCGGCTACTTTGCCAACAACCTCTATGTGAAGTGCGCTACCTGGCAGAACGACCCCGCCGGACAGGGCTACCACAACGACGATGCTTCCGACGAATATAACTACGCCGTTTCGCGTGCCGAATACAAGTTCTGGCAGGTGGCTGCTAACAGCACCGGCAATGGCAACGTGACCAAGGTGACAGGCGATGCCAACTGGCTGATTAATGCCGACGCCGACTTTAAGCTCGGCGAGGATGGCTGTACGCCCGGCTTCAAGGGCGATGTCACGGAGCCCGATCCGACACCTTCTGAAAACCCCGATCCCACACCCGACCCGAAGACGACTGAAGACCTGGTTTACGACCTGCGCGTCATTGCTGAGGACCTGAGTGCTACCCAGGACGGCGACTTCGACTTCAACGATGTTGTCTTCGACGTGAAGTACGATGCTTCTAACGCCTACATCAAGCTGCAGGCTGCCGGTGGTACCCTGCCTCTGCGTATCGATGGTAAGGATGCCTGGGAGGTACACAAGCTGTTCGGCGTGGCCACCGTCTACATGGTGAACACCGGTGCCGGCGACGTGCTCGACGAGTCTAAGGGCAACAAGCGTGCCAACCCCATTGACGCTGTTGAGTTCCGTCTGGGACGTGGCATCGCCGATGCCGCTGATGCCAACAGCATTAAGATTGAGGTGCAGAAGAACGGTGTCTGGCAGGAGCTGAAGGCCCCGAAGGGTGAGCCTGCCTCTAAGCTGGCAGTAGGCACCGACTACACCTGGCTTGAAGAGCGTACCAGCATCAAGGGCAAATTTACCAATTTCCTCGACTGGGTGAACAATGGTAACTTCGAGTCTGAGTGGTGGAAAACTACAACCAACAATTAAGACATCTAGTTGATTAAACATATTAATCATTTTGAGAGAGGATGCCTGCGTGATGCAGGTGTCCTTTCTTTTTTATGACATATCCTTACGAAAATGCGCCTTTTAATTTTTGTTAACAGTTTTTTCGCCTATATTTTGTACA
>Ga0326513_10003008_pt1 | contig 12308 bp, 23 predicted proteins | sample 2_2465_0518_D_FD_203654 | JGI IMG/M metagenome (GOLD analysis project Ga0326513, IMG submission 203654) | Bovine rumen microbial communities from UC Davis, California, United States - 2_2465_0518 | ecosystem: Host-associated > Mammals > Digestive system > Stomach > Rumen | place: USA... | reverse complement strand
GACCTGGCTCTGCACGGTTCCGGCAATGTCACCGTCACCGCCGATAAGGCGAACCTCGTCTCGCTGGTTCTGTGCGAATGCGACGGCAGGCTGATGGGAGTCGCTGTTCGTAAGTGTCGGAGTGGTGTCGTCCTCATAGGCTGGCATGCTCCGCGCCTTGGCACCGGCGAACCACTTGAAGCAGTTGACCTTCTCCTCATCGTCGCGGATCACGTAGCCGTGACCGCCACCCTCGCCAGCGTACAGTGAGGGCCACTTGGCTTCCTCGGTGAAGACGCGCCGAGACTGGACGTCCCATGGCGTAAGGCACTCTTCGTCGTATACGACGGCGTCCTTGTCAGCGGCCCCGATGGTGTGAGTCAGTTCCTCTTGGACTCCCCATCCGTTTGAGCTGGTCTGTCCTGTTCTGACTCCGTAGGCTCTTGGCCCACCACTTCCCTCAGCGCCTCGTCCAGCATCGGAGGCAGCGTCTTTCCTCGTCTCTCCGCGCGTCGGAGGATTCCCTCGCAGGCAGTTTTCGTCAAGTAGTACCTCTGCGGCACGTCGCCAGTCTCTAGTATTGATGACAGCGAACACTCTTCTACGTCGCTGGGCGACTCCAAACCATTGCGCGTCCAAACACCTCCAAGCTGCGCCGCCATCAGGCCAGAGGATAGCCACCGCATTGAGGAAGGTAGCGAAACACCGTCCTTTGTCAGCGGATAGAAGTCCGGGGACGTTCTCGAAGACGACCCACTCAGGATCGATGTCACGGCATGCTGCAAGGCATTCGAGCATGAGCTGGCCTCTAGGGTCATCCAATCCCTGTCTGAGTCCTGAGACGCTGAATGACTGGCAGGGGCTTCCGAAAATGACAAGGTCAGCTGCTCCATGGTACTTCTTCCAATCCACCTTGGTCACATCGCCGAGGTTCGGTATGTCTGGGAACTTCGCAGCCAAGACGGCAGACGGGTAGTCATCGAACTCTGCGCAGGCAACGCACTCCCAGTCAAGAGGAAGCCAAGCCATTGATGCGGCTTCCACGCCTGAGCAGAGTGATATGTACCTCACGCGCCCACCCGCCTTGCGATCCGTCGCACGTCGCGCGTCCTCATGCCGTAGTTGGCCGCGACCACCTCGACGGGGCATCCGTCTCGAAGGACTCGCTCGACCTCCTTGCGGTTCGCTGAGACATGCACACCGCATCCAACGTCAACCGAGCGCATCTGGGCTACGTTGCCCATCCTCGACTTGCTCATGCTTTCTCCCTTATTACAGCGACGGCCCCGAAGGGCCATCCAAGCTCTTTCTGTACTTGACCCACGGCTCGTACTCATCAAACGAGGTCTTCTTGAACACGAACTTGTTGTTGCACCACCTTGCCAAGTGGTGCTGGTACGGGTCGCTCTTGTTGAACGGCATCACGAACGGGTTAACGCCAAGCTTGTGAAGCGTCATGATTCTGTGCATGTCGTACTCAGGCGTGGTGCTGTGACCAACCAGCACGTAGAACATCAACCTGTATGGCTTTATCCCGTTGCGCTTGAGAGTCTCGATACCGCGCTCTGCCCATCCGCCCTGTGCCTTTGAGTCCCACGCGAAGTGGATGCTCTTCTCCTGTTTCACAGATGCCAATGCCTGAGCGGTTCGGTCGTTGACACGTCGTATGTCGAGTGCCTCCCAGATGACCCTCACGTTCGCGTCATGGAGCTGCTTGCAGTCGGCAACGAACTCGTCCTCGTCGGCCATTATGTTGTCATCCAAGAGTCTCACGACCTTCTGGCCGCACCAGAAGTCGTTCAGATCGGCGACATGCCTAACCTCGTTGCCATCCATGCGCCACACGACGCACCACGGGCATCTGTTCGGGCATCCCCTCGTGAACCTTCCTAGCGCATAGTCGATGTTCGGGTACTTGGCTCGGTACAGCTCGTAGTCCGGCATGATTCGGTCATAGGTGACCCCATCATCGAACGGCATGCGTGCCGTCAGAGAGTAGCCCGACCCCCCCCTCAGAATCTCGCAGTCCGGAAGGTACTCTGGCTCTGGCGAGAAGTCGAATATCTTGCTCACATAGCAGAGGTCTGGATGGTCGAACAGCGGGTCGTACCCGAGCTTGACCGAATCCCCGCGCTGCTTGTGCCACGTGCTCGCCTTCATCAGCGCGAGGTTCGGTATCTTCGAGTCCACGTCTATCAGGCAGACGTTCAACTTCGTCCTCCAAAAGAATGACGGCCCCTTTCGGAGCCATCCGTAACTAGTATTTGACTACCACCGCCACCAGAGATGCTCGATGCCCCAATTGCCCGTAACTCCCCACGGGTCTTCGAGCTCGGCCCTCCAAGACGTGAGACACTCCCAGACCGTCTCTACAGTGCCCCACTTGTTCTCAGGCTCCATGTCGCGGTATGCGTCGAAGTTGTTCCGCAGCTTGCCGATACCATGGTCGATGTGCTCCAAGACCTCCTTGAGCGGATACCACTCGCCCTGCTCGAAGTCCCAGTCCATGACCTTGCGGAAGATGTTCCCGACGTTGTAGGTCGGACTGTCGTACTCAGGGGTGAAGACTACGGCGAACTTCTCTCCGTACCTGTCTGGGTATACAGTCTCCACCGCGATGCGGATGTCATAGCTCACTCGGCATCACCTTCCGCGTCCTGCCTTTCCAGCAGCATCCGCATTTCTTCCTGCTGCTTTTCGAGAAGATCGTTGACTTCGAGCATCCTCAGATACTTGACCTCGATGCTTTGAGATGCCCTGCGCATGTCATCGTCATGTAGCTTGACAGCGGCATTCACGGCATATCCCGCGCTTGGGTACGTCATTGACCTGTGCGCGTCCGCGATTGCGGCGTCAAGCTGTCGGTCGAAAGACTTCACGGCACCCTTGCGCTTGAGACACACGCCATGCCTGTAGCCGTGCCACCTGTAGCCGTGCTCGAAATGGAGTTGCACGAACCAAATTACGTCACTTGGCTCGTAGTCCTCTGCCTCCCTGTCACTCACGTACTCCCACTCTGGCAGGTAGCAGACTTCCTCGAAATCTTCCGGCAGCTCGTCGCCGACATGGTAGATGCACTGACTCCCGTAGTAGTAGTTGCTGAGCACTCTGGAAAACACGTATGGGTGAGGCTCGGTACCCATCTCCAAGATGGCGGCGGTCATGGCGGACACGTTCTTGTCATGCTCGCTGTAACAGCTCTTGATGACGTAGGTATCAACCAGCTTGAGCGTTCCGTCCTTGTCCATGACGGGGACGTACCACCCCTGAGACTGCTCACTCCTATATGGACCAGAGTAGAGCCACCCTGCCTTGATTGCGCTCACTCAGCATCACGCTCCGCTTTCAGCTCTTCGAGAACCTTGCGCCATTGGGTCGTGCGTCCGGCACGCATGGCGACGAGCAAAGCGGCCTCGTCAACAATCTCCTGCTTGTTCTCGTTGAGCCAGTCGTACATGCGCTCGTCAACGTATGCCTTCCAGTTGACCTCGCCATCGTTGTGCGGTTGCAGGTATCTTGCCCTCTTGCTGGGCATCGCGGAGTAGATGCCGTTGAGCGTCACCTCCCTGATGATGCTCTTGACCTCCTGCTCGCCGATGCTGGCAATCTGCCGCTCAATAGGCGTTGTGTCAAAGGAGAACGGAATCGTCACGTCATAAATCATGTCTGACCTCTCTTAGATGTAGTCTTCGACAATCACATCGCCGACGCCATATCCGCGCCTACCATCCTCGACCGCGCCGTTCATGACCCTCTCCAAGTCACCGTAGGTATACATGTCCTCGGTGGCCTTGCGAATTGCGTCTTGCAGCTCCTCTTCCGTATAGAGACGCTCTGCCGTATCGTCCTCGACACCGATCTCGGCGAATGTTGATGATTGCGCGTCCTTGATGCAGAAGCAGTAGTTCGGCCTGTTGCTCCCACGCTCGTAGAACTTGTTCTTGCGCATGTAGACGCGAACGTTGCCCTTGAACTTCCTCAGATCGGCAAGTGAGATACACGCCGACGAATAGCCACCGTTCTCTGGGTGATACCAGAGTCCAACCCAGTTGCTCTGCTTGTGGTCAAATGGCTCAAGCTTCTTGTATGTCATCTCTGCTCCTATTCAAAGAGGGCCATCTGGCCCCCTTGCTTCCTTTTCCTTCTTGTCTCTGCGTGGTGTCGCGCATCGTACTTGAGGTGGCATCGAGCGCATCCGGCCATAAGGTTCTCTGGTCTGCAATCCTCTGGCGTGTGATTCAGGTGCATCACCGTGAGGATGCGTCCGTGGTCCTCGACCTTCTCGCCCGGACGATAGCATTGGATGCCGCATATCTGGCACTTCCAGTCTGCGGCATCCTTCACCCTGAACGCTATCTCGTTCCAGTTCTTCGGGTAGCGCTTCCTATCCATCGGCATCGACGTTCACCTCATTTGAAAGCATCATCGTCAGCTTCTCAACATCAAGCCGCGTCATCTTGTAGATGTCCTCGACCCTGTTATCAACCACCACGACACGCCCCGGCAGTTGCTCGCTGGACTTGCGTGCGTACTGCTCTATGTCCTCTTGGCTGAGGATTCCGGTTAGCTTCACGACGGTCACTGGCTCGTCCTGTGCGTCCTCGTCTTCGAGCGTGCAGATGAGGTCGTCCGCGAGGTTGGCTAGGTTGCTCTTGGCGTTCAACAGCTCTTGCTTGAACCTGCCATCCGAGAGCGACGCCAGAACCTCTAGCTTCCCCTCAATCCAGCCGATCGTGAGAACCATGTCCATGATGCCGTGCTTGTCATTGACCATAAACACCTCCCTAGAACGGAATCTCGTCTTGCCCTCTCATCCGCAGCTTGAGGTTGAACCACTTGAACTTGGCATCCTCGATTAGCGTCCTGATTGGGTGCTTGCGCCGCTGCTCCTCATACCAGCGCTCTGCAATCACGCACTCGGCATCGTCCGGCACTGGCTCGCCGTACTCCAACATGCACTCGCCGCAGGTGTCGTAGCCATAAGACCTAGACTCGTATGGGCATGTCCCCGTGTAGCACATCGGCACCTCCTAGAACGGAACGTTTTCGGGCAGCAGCTTCTCCCCGCAGAACGGGCAGTAGCTAATCGTGGCGATGCGCATGCCCACGTAGCACGATGGATCGCCATCCCAGTCTGGCTGGTAGTCAATCAGCGCCCAGTGACCGATGCGCTCGTAGTTGCGGATGGACATGTACGCCTTCAACGAGCCTTCGCACCGATGCGTGACGTAGCTGCCGCGCCAGTCCTTGACGCTCATCAGACCTCGATTCCCAGCTCGCGTGCGAGAATCACAAACGTGAAGTTTCCACATCCGTAGTCCTCGCACTTGTGCCAGTCCTTGTCACGGCACCAGTAAGCCTTGCCGCAAATCTCCGGCATGAGATTGTCCAGCAGCTCATAGCAAAGGTCTTGCAGCTCGTCGTTACTGCGTTTGGCCCGCTCAAGCTCCTCCTCGGGGACGTATGTGCGACGCTGCGTGTGAATTTCGTCAGCGTTAAGCGCTTCGATGGCGTCAGGGAAATCCCATTCGTCGAGGTCGATGTACTTGACTTCACAGGCCATCAGCCGACCCTCCTGTTCCATACGGCAATGACGTTGCGCTCATCGAACTCGTAGAGGTAGTAATCGGTCTTGACGTGACACTTGGAGCACTCGATCCTGCTATGGCTAGGTTCGTCGCTGATATATAGGTGCTTGATGACCGCCTTACCACCACAGAACGGGCATGGCTTCAAGCGCTCTACAGCCATGCCCTAATCACCACCCACTTGCTCCACGGAAGCGACTCCGTGATTGCACGCGCGATGGTGTCGGCGAAGTCTCCCATGTCAACCTCGACGCCACAGAAGTCGGAGAGCACGTCGCTGGGAACGTCGTTGAGTCCCAGCTTATCCCTCATGCCGTGCTTGACCGCGCAATCCCACCACGACTCGAACAGGGCCTCGGACACCTCGCGTTCTACCTCGTCCTCGTCGTTGTAAATCTTGTCGAACTGGACGCCGGGAACGTCCTCGCAGAACTCGCCGAACAACAGCCAATCGACGCTGGCATCGACGCCCTCGTGGTAGTACCAGGCGTAATCGTCGGGGCCGTTCTCGGTGATCGTTATCATGGGCAGCTCTGGGTTCTGCTCTAGTACGGCACGCACCCTCTCCGCGCTCTTGCGGTTAAGCTCTATCGTGCGTTGCAGTGTCCTAGCCATCGAGCACCCCGCAGAGTCTCAGCGCCTCATCCGCCGTGTCGCACCAAGCCTTCGTCGTGTAGCTCAGGCACATCTTGCCGTCGTAGGTCTGGCTGGGGAACGCCGTACATTGGCCGTTGGGACCGTCAAAGGTCACAAGGCTCATGGTGCCGCTCTGCTCCCAGTCGATGCCGTTCTTGTCAAGAAGCTCCTTCAACCGCTCCATCTCCATGTCCCCGCGCTTGCGAGCCTCAATGTCAATCGTCACCTCAGTTCCTCCGTTTCCCATAGGTCTTCAAGTTCGATTACCCTCTCTATCGTCCTTCCCACGGCGTCACCCTCACCGTCCTTGGAATCCTGTCCTCGTACTCCACTAATCCCTGCTCGCGCATCCTGCGAAGGTAGTGAGCGACCGTCGCTGGTGACTTGAAGCCGATAGCGGCGCATATGTCCCTCACCGATGGTGCGTAGCCGTTCTTGTCCCAGTAGGACTCGATGAAGCGGAGAATCTCATCGTCCCTGTTCTTACGCATCGTCACCTCACAGGTAGTTGCAGCCAAACAGGCTGATGAACGTCTCGTGGTCTGGCTCGTTAATGCCCTCGCGCTGCTCCCACCGTCTCTGGCAGTCGCGCTTGACCCACAAGTCCAGTTTCCTCTCGTGGTGGACGCCGTATCTGCCCTGGTGATGGGCGCGGCACAGCGGCACGACGCACCCCTCTCGGTCGGAGATGGGCCGTCTGTCCGATGGGTACACGTGATGCCACTCGACGTATGGGCTGTCGCAGATGATGCATCTCGACATGTCATACAGCGGTGGCTTCCTCCCGTCCATCAGTAGCCTGCCTGCGGGTTCGAGTACTCGCGCTGTAGCTGCGACTCAACGAGCTTGATTTGCAGCTTCGTGCTGAGAATCGCCTCAAGCGCCGCCCGTGCCATCGTCTCTGAAACGAGCATCTTCTCCCTTGCGACAGCGACAGGTTCGACACCCTTGATGATTTGGGTTATGACCGTCGCCGGCATCCCCTGCTCTTTCAGCTCAAGGGTCTTCGCCGCCTTGAGCGCGTAGTACTCCCTATCCCTCTTGGCGTGCTCCGTGCCGCACCTGCGGTACTCGTCAATAAGCGCGTCGAGTTTCGATCTGAGCTGACGCTCCTCAACGTATAGGTCGTACTGAGGCGGCATGTCGCTGTCGTAAGCCTCAGATGGCAAATAGTCATCGTATTGATTCATCCATGCTCCTTAGTTGGGTGTGCGGGGAAGGCCGTGCATCGACCTTGCCCCGCCATGCCCCGACTCGCAGAGACCCGCCTAGACATGCCTGCCACGCCGTGCTGCGCCTTGCCAAGACGAACCCTGCCCGACCCCACCTCGGCGTACCACGCCTGCCTGACCTAGCCGCACCATCCCTGGCCGAACCTGGCCTAACCTCGCCATGCGGTACCCCGCCTGCCTAGCCATGCCTTGCCTTGCCGCGACTTGCCTACACTAGCCGAACCTTGCCTGCCTAGCCTGCAAGCTCCAAGGTCTGCTGGGTACCCACCTCATCGTCGATTGCGGCGAAAACCTTCGCAAGCTCGTAGAGAGTCGCGTACTTGCGACGGAAGGAAAGAAGCTCCCTTCGCGCAGACTCAAGGAGCGCCTCGCGGCTGTCCGTGCTGCGCAGCACGTAGCCTATTGCGCGGTACTCCTGCTTGTCATCCGACACCGTCGCGACGAACGCCCTCGTCGGCTCCTTTGCCTCCTCGACCGTCACCTCGATCGAGCGGATGATGTAGGACGCCTGTGCAAGACGCCACTTCTCTGCCGCCACTCCGTCATCCCACTCGAAGCAGTCGTGCAGCGGAGCATCCTCTGGGCGGCTATCGTCCAATAGGTTCTGGGCCGTCAGCCTGCCCTCCGACTCAAGGCGCTCGCACTCCTCGCCAACGGTCTGCGCGACCCCCGCCTTTAGGTGGAAGCCCGACTTAACCTTGTAGATCATCGAATCACCCCTAAATGACGTGGGGCCGACCGAAGCCGACCCCACCCATGCGTTGACGTGACTGGCCTAGCCACGCATCGACTCGCCAGGACATGCTCAGACGTGCCTAGACTTGCCTGCCATGACCAGACACGCCGCGCCGTGCCTTGACTTGACTGGCCCCGACACACCTTGCCAAGCCTGCCATGCCTTGCCTGACCCTGACTGACCCTGACTGACCAAACCGCTCCTGAACCGACCGAACCTTGCCTGCCAAAACTCGCCTAGCCTCGCCTTGCAATGCCACGACAAACCTCTCCTGCCGTGAGCTATCCAAGCTTCAACTCGTACATGCCGAGCTGGCCGTCGCGTTCGGGACGCCACTCACCGATGCCGCAGCAGAAGCCGCCGTAGTTGACCATGTTCAAGAGCTGCTCAAGGCTGTACTTGCCGTTCTTCATGTACTTGAGCTTCAAGGGAATCTCCCACTCGCTGAACTCGGCGCGGTATCGAATGTCTGCGGACTTGCTCATGCCGCCGACCTTCACCGTGTCCTCGCGCATGACCGGCTTGCTGCCGACGATCTCGGCGTAGTCGATTGTGGATGCGTCGGTTGCGCCAGAGAGGAAGAACGTGCCGCGAAGCTCGGTCATCTTCACGTCAAGGCCACCGCGATACGCGCCGGAGATGATTGACGCCTTGATGCCATTGCAGGGGAAGCCGAACCTCGCCCCATTGTCAATGGCACCGAACACATTCGTCTCTGCCTCCTCGTCGGTAGCCCCAAGCTCAGGCTTGTCGGTGAGCCAGTACAGGCTCTCGGAGAAGTCGTTGACGGGAATCTTGATGTCGTGCTTCGCGCCAGTCTTCTTGCCACGCTGCTTGTCAAGCATCTCCTGCTTGGCCTTGTGGCTCCACGCATGAACGACGAGTGGAGTGGTACCGACGATGGTGATGTCAACGGTCTCGGTGACGATGGGCTTAATGTTGATGATGCTGCTCTTAGCGGTTGCCATGCTATAATCTCCTTGCTGAGGAAGCGGCTGAGGTTTCGGTGACCCCAGCCGCTTTGCTTTACTGTCGATTGGTTGTCTCTGTATTTACCTACGGACCCATAGGCCCTCCTCACCTCGCCTTGCCTAACCCAGCAATGACATGACACGCCTCGCCTGCCAAGCAACACCTCGCCGCATCCCGCCATGACGCACCTTGCCTAGCCTGCCGTGCCGCAACCAGCGACGCCATGCCTAGCCGAGCATCGCCATTCCGAACCTAGCCTGCCAAGTCCTGCCTTACCGTGCCGAGCCTAGCCTTGCCCAAGCCTGCCCTGCCGCGCCTGCCAAACCACGCCTACTCCGTCAGAACGGTTTGAGTTCGTACTTCGCCCAATCGACGGTGTCTAGGATGCTCGTGGAATGCGGGCTCTCGTTGAGGTATTCCTCGAAGTGGCTCGGCGCAAAGAGCGTCGATGGCCGGAGGAAGTCACGCATCTTCGGGTCATCGCCCCACTTCGCAACCTTGTTGTCGATCACGGTGAGGAAGTCACCGACCGTGAAGCCCTCGCTGAGTCTCGCATGGACGTAGCCGCGAAGCTGCTTGTTCTTGGTCGTGTACCTTGAGCCGACCTTTGCGTTGAGGTGGTCAACAATCGCCTTGAGGTCTGACTCGAATGCGTCGGACTTTTTTTCGGACATAGAATCTTTTTCTGTACTAGAAACCTTATCTAGTATTCTTTCTCGCAGATTTTGCGAGTCTGCCTCGCAGATTTTGCTAGGCTGCCTCGCAGATTTTGCTAGGCAGCTTCGCAGCACCCTCTTCCTGCCGTCAAACGACTTGACCTCTATGTAGCCGAGCGCCTTGAGCTTCGATATAGCCTGTGAGACCGTTCTAGTGCTGCACTGGCAGAACCCTGCAAGATAGTCGTTGCTTGCGTAGCACCCGTCCTCGCCGTCAAGGCTGTCGATCTCCATTAGGACGAACTTCTCGATTGCGGAAAGGTCGCTGTCGAGCCACACGCTTGCAGGGAACCAGATGCCCCTGAACTCGCGCTTCTCGTCGCTCACCCCACGACCTCTCCGTTCCCATCGACCCACATGTATCCGTCGCTTGCTTCGACCGGAAGCGGCGGCTGAATCACATCGACCTTGATGACCACGGGTTCGCCGAAGAACATGCGGAGCTGGTCGATGGAAAGCCCTTCTCCACCGAGGACGTTGATGGCAACCTTGTCTGCCGAGACCTTCGCATCCTTTATGACCGCCTGAAACTCCATGGCCTACTCCTCGTATGTCGGCTCGTCCTGATACGCCTTCGAGAGCCACGTCTGAACGAGTCGGATCGCGACGTCCATCTGCTCTGCCGTCATGTCGGTGCCCATGGTGTAGCCCGTGTTGGCAAGGGCCTTGCTCTTGAGCACCGCAAGGGCAACATCACCTGGCTCCTTGTCGCGCACAGCGGCCAATTCGGCCACGATGTTGTTGAACTCGTCCACTGACTCCTTCGATGGGTAAACGTGGTCTGAAACAGGCTCCTGTTGGCCCTCAGTGGCATTTGCTGGCGTGTCGGGCATGACCTCCGCATGAACCTCGGTCACGTCTGGCGCGACGCCCATCTCCTCGCTGATGTACATGCCTTGGAAGTCGGACGGGAAGGCAAGTCGAAGGGCTGCGGCTCGTGCGCATTTGTCAATCATCGTGCCAGGCATCGTCTTCCACACCGACTGGTTCTTGTTGTACTCGTCCATGGAGACCTCGGCATAGGAGTCGCTGCGGTCGTTTCGGTGGACTCGCGCCCACCCGCCCACGAGGACTTCGCCAGCAGCCTTGTAGGTGGCGGTTCCCTCACGCTTGCACACGTTCCCGTTTCTGTCGAGATACACGATGCCGTGCTCCATGCCGACGTAGTTTGGGTGTGCGTTCGCGCGACGCTCGAACACCACCTCTGCCGTAATCATGGATGCGGGGTTGTTTCCGTACTTGACGAGGAACGCCTCGCGCTTGAACGGGTTGAGTCGCTGCGAGCGGCACAGCTCCATGAAGAACACGACCTCCTTGGGAGTTGCCTTCTCGCAGATGAACTGGTACACGTCCTGCTGGCTGATCTGGATTTGCTTGCCAGACTCGTCCGTGAACTCGATGACTTGGTTCTGCGCCGGAGCAACAACCATTGCCGTTGGCGCTTGCTTGAAGTTACTCATGGTAAGACCTGAGCCTTTCTTCCTTCTTTTCCTTCTGCTTGGCCCACCAGCCAACTATCACGTCATGGGCCGTGCCCTCCACGAGACCCATGGCCCAATCGATCTGGCTAGGCGAGAAGTGGGCGTCCCTGTCTGTGAAGTACGCGATGATCTCGGTCCTGATGCTCGACCTCATCGCTGCACCCCTGAGACCCTCACGCCACGGTCTGTCAGGGACGTGACCATGTACTCCTCGGCAAGCTCTGGGTGCTCGGCCATGAAACGCTTGCTGTCGAACCGCGTTGTCGTTGACTTGACCCACGTGAGCTTGTACACGTCGGAGATGGCACCCTTCGCGCTGCCGACCGTGGCCTTGAGGTCGTTGCCGAGACGCTTGGCCTGTTCGGCGTACTTCTTCTCGCAAGCCTTGGCCTCTTGGTAGTCATGCACCAGCTTGTCGAAATGGCTTACGTTCTCCGGCTGCACGTACTCGTTCGAGTCCGCGCCGAACAGGTCGAGCAGTGCGCTGGCCTCCGTGCTGCCGCCGACAATCTGAGGGAGGGCACCGCCAACGACGCAGTCGTTCCAGAAGGCGTCAACAGCCGACTCGACCATTGCGATGTCTTCCTCATCACGGTCAACCTTGAACTCGACGTAGTGCTGACCGCCAATGAGGGCGGCTACCCATGCGTACTTCCAACCAGTGACGGAGAGGTAGTGGGTCACCTGAGTCAGGTAGTAGTCGGGCACTCCGTCTGCCCAGTCCTTCTCGCGGTTCTTGCCCACCGTCTTGATCTCAAGCACGCCCCACTCGCCATCGCCATTCTTGACGCAGCCATCGAGGTTGGCGTGCGCCCACGGCCTCTCGCGTGACACGAGGGAAGCGGGAAGCTCCATGACCATAAGCTCTGGGTGCGTCTCGGCGAACTTGTCGCGCACGATGGACTCAAGGCGGTTGCCCCACTCGACGGCCTCCTTGTCGGAGAGGTCTGCTGGCTCCTTGAGTCCGC
>Ga0326513_10003006_pt1 | contig 12309 bp, 11 predicted proteins | sample 2_2465_0518_D_FD_203654 | JGI IMG/M metagenome (GOLD analysis project Ga0326513, IMG submission 203654) | Bovine rumen microbial communities from UC Davis, California, United States - 2_2465_0518 | ecosystem: Host-associated > Mammals > Digestive system > Stomach > Rumen | place: USA... | reverse complement strand
CATCCGATGTTCTCGCAGGTGGGCTATATCTACGACGGCATCTTCAAGAGCCAGTCAGAGATAGACAATCATGCTACCCAAGAGGGTGCAGGCCTCGGTCGCATACGCTATAAGGACCTGAACGGCGACGGCAAGATCACCGAGGATGACCAGGACTGGATCTACGACCCGACTCCCGACTTCACCTGGGGTCTCAACATCTACTTGCAGTACAAGGACTGGGATCTGACTATGTTCTGGCAGGGTGTGCAGGGCGTCGATGTAGACTGCCGCGGCTATAAGTCACAGACCGACTTCTGGGCCAACTCGGCTATCAACGTTCCCTATCTTAATAAGGGCATCCGCGCACTTGACGCATGGAGCACCGCCAATCCTGGCAGCGACATTCCGGCACTCACCACTTCCGATACCAACAACGAGGGCCGCGTGTCATCCTACTACATCGAGAACGGCAGCTATGTGAAGCTGCGCACCATTCAGTTAGGCTACAACATGCCCAAGAAGCTGACAGAAAAGCTGCACATGGACCGCATCCGCCTCTATGCCTCGGCTCAGAACCTGCTGACCATCAAGAGCAGCAAGTTCACGGGTGCCGATCCTGAAAATCCCGGATTCAACTATCCCATACCTCTTAATCTGACATTCGGACTGAATGTGAGCTTCTAAAAGAAGAAGCCCCCTCCTGGCCTCCCCCTTAGGGGAGGAAATAGAAAGAAAAACAAATACAGAATAATAATCACATAACAGCAATATGAAAAAGAATATCATCAAATATGCTCTTTACTTAGCAACAGCTCTCCCTGTCGGGGGAGTTGGAGGGGGGCTCCTCTGCTCCTGCAGCGATTTCCTCGAAGAGCAGGTGCCACAGGCTACGCTGACTCAGGACGAGGTGAAAAACGCCGAGTATATCGACAATGTGCTGATTTCGGCCTACGCCGGTCTGCTCTCCATCGAGGACATGAACGCTTCGTTCTCACTCTGGAACTATGATACTCGCTCGGACGACTCCTACGTGGGAGGCTCTGACTTCTCCGACGGCGAACCCTTCCACCGTCTGGAAAAGAGCACGGGCGTGATGACCACCGACTGGCCTTTCAGCTCTATCTGGAACAGATTCTACAACTATCTATCACGTGTCAGCCTGTCGCTCGACATCTTAGGCAGTGCCGATCAGGACAACGCTACCATTCAGCAGCGTACTGCCGAGATGAAGTTCCTGCGTGCCTACGGACATTTCCAGCTCAAGCGCCTGTTCAAGAAGATTCCCTTTGTGAACAAGCCCAACATGGAGGAAGCCGACTACAACAACCTCTCTAACACCGAATACAGCAACGACGAGGGTTGGCAGCAGATCATCAACGACCTTGAGGAGGCCTACGCCGTGCTGCCCGCCACTCAGGCCGACAAGGGACGCCCCACCAAAGCCGCCTGTGCAGCCTTCCTCGCAAAGGTCTATCTCTATAAGGCCTATCATCAGGACGATGCCAACAGCAATCAGGTGACGAGCATCAGCGAAGCCGACTTGCAGCAGGTGGTGGAATATACCAGCAGCTCTATCTATAGCGGCTATGGCCTCGAAGAAGACCTGCACAACAACTTCCGTCCTGAGGAGCAGTACGAGAACGGCAAGGAGAGCCTCTGGGCCATCCAGTACTCCAGAAACGACGGTACCGTCTATGGCAACCTGAATTTCTCCTATCGACTCATCGTCCCCTGCATTCCCAAGGTACACGACTCTGGCTGCGACTTCTACAAGCCTTCTCACAACCTCGTGGATGCCTATCGTACCAACAGCGACGGCCTGCCCCTGCTTGACACCTTCGCCGACGTTGACTACACCGTAGGCAGCACCCAGACTGTTGACCCGCGCCTCTTCGTGACGGTAGGCGTGCCAGGCACCCCCTATATGTTCAATCCTAACTTCATGATTAGCGAGACCAATGCCTGGAGCCGTTCGGGTGGCACCTTCGGCTACTATGTATCGCTGAAGCAGAACGTTGACCCCTCGCTCACCGACAGCTATCTCTATCTGTGCGACTCGCAGTGGGCCAGCTCTATGAATCGCATTGTCTTCCGCTATGCCGACGTGCTGCTGATGCGTGCTGAGGCCTTGGCTCAGTTGAACAAGACCGCCGAAGCTATCGCACTGGTCAATCAGGTGCGCAGCCGTGCAGCCAACATGATGAATAGCAGCGTGGTTGCTGGCTATCCTAACAAATATGGCGTACACTACGCAGTGGGCAAGTACAGCGGTTCGTTTGGTAAGGACGAGGCTATGAAGATCATCAAGATGGAGCGCCGCCTGGAACTGGCTATGGAGAGCGAACGCTTCTTCGACCTGGTGCGCTGGGGCGATGCCGCTACCGTCCTCAACAAGTACTACAGCACCGAGAGCGAGAAGATGAACTTCCTAAGTGGTTCGCAATTCACAGCCAACAAGAACGAATACCTGCCGGTGCCTTTCGAGCAGATGGCTGCCTCTAACGGTCACTATACGCAGAACTGTGGAGAGTGGTAGAAGTTAAGAAGTTAAGAAGTTAAGAAGTTCTTGGCAAGCCAAGCGGCAAAGCCGAGCGGAGCAAAAGCGAAACTTGAGTTATAGAATTCAATAAACAAATATTATAAATTGAAAATATGAAAAAGCAAATCATATCATTTGTCACTTACATGCTGACAGCTCTCCCTCTCGGGGGAGTTGGAGGGGGGCTCCTCTGCTCCTGCAGCGACGATCACACAGGCAGCATCGACGTGAGCGGTTCCTGTCTCGTGGAGAAGTTCGAGCTCAACGGCCAGTACGAGGGCATCATCAGTACCGAGAAGCGACTGGTGAAGGTGAAGGTGCCCGTGGACTTCAACCAGAAGGGTTCTATGGAGGTGACCAGTCTGACAGTATCGGCTGGTGCCCAGACAAATATGCGGGTGGGCGACCACATCAATTTCGATGCCGATCGCACGCTGCATATCACCAACGGCGATCTCGTCATGGACTATCAGGTCAGTGTGCGCAACGACGAGGCCCTGATGTCACTCTTCATCCTGGAGGGTGTGAAGGGAGCCATCAACCAGCAGGACAAGACTATCACCGTCAGCGTGATGGCCAACAGCGGTATCGACCTGACCAACGCCACCTTCGAGGTGGAGTGCAGCGAGGATGCCACCTGTAGTCCCGCCAGCGGCACGCGGGGCAACTTCACGGAGCCGTTCCAGATCACGTTGAGCGACAACACGGCCACCACAGTCTATACCGTCTATGTCACGCTGATCGCAGACCCCGTGGCCCTGTTTGTGGGCGAGGCAGAGAATATCGAACTGCTCAACGACGAGGAGAAAGCAGCTGCCAAGTGGCTGACGGGCAATATCGCCAGCGCCGCCTACGCATCATGGAGCGACGTCGCCAGCGGCAATATCTCACTCGACAAGTGCCAGCTCGTCTTCTTCCACCGTCATTGCCCATCCTACGGCAACTACAACGGCTTTGCCGAAGCCGAGAGCGGTGCTATGATGGCCCTGCCCAAGATGAAGGAGCTGTGGCAGCGCGGCGTAGGCTTCGTGCTGGGACGCTCGGCCGTCAACTATGCCATTGCCTTAGGTGCTATGCCCGAGGACGCCTATCCCAACAATGTGTGGGGTGGTGGAGGCGGTGAAGGCTCCGACCTGATGGGTGACGATCCCTGGCACTTCTATGCCTACGACATCTCGCACCCCCTGTGGAGCAACCTGAAGACCTACCCGGGTGCCGCCGACAATGCCGTCTATACCCTCGACAAGGACTATACCATCTGCAACACTACCTCGCAGTACGGTTTCTGGGACACCTACGGAGGTGGTAAGGATGCGATGGAGGCCAAGACGGGTGCCCACGCCTTGGCAGGCGACAACAGCGTCTCTGCCTGGGAACTGAAGTCCGCCAGCGGCCAGTTCGGTACGGGTGGTATCATCTGCTTCGGCTCTGGTCTCTTCGACTGGAACTCTCCCACGCCCTACACGTCCAACTATCACGACAACATGGCAACCATCATGCTCAACGCATTTGACTACCTGACAAAGTAAAAAAAAGAAAAAGAAAGAAAAGCCCCCTCCTGGCCTCCCCCTTAGGGGAGGAAATAGATAGACAAAAAACATAAATACTATAAATGACAACAGTTATGAAAAAGAATATCATATCATTGGCCGCTTACATCCTGACAGCACTCCCCCTCTGGGGAGTGGGAGGGGGGCTTCTTGCCGCCTGCTCCGACGATGATTTCTGCGGCGATCCCGAAAAAGACTGGAGTGGTACATCCACCTTCTTCGCCTCGGTCGATGCACAGGGCTTCGGCACCTACTTCACCCCCGCTGTGGGTCGTGTCGGCGACCCCATGCCCTTCTACGATCAGCAGTCGGGCGACTTCAAGGTGCTCTACCTGCAGGAGTTCGACAACAACATGAGCCATCGTTTCCACCCCATCTGGGCCGTTTCCACCAAGGACGGAGCCCACTATGAGTCATTGGGCGAGATCATTCCCTTCGGCACCAACGACTACCAGCAGGACGCAGCCCTCGGCACCGGATGTGCCTACGAGAAGGACGGCACCTACTACGTCTATTATACTGGTCACAACGGCAACTGCAACAACCGTGAGGTGGTGATGCGTGCCACCTCGAGCGACTTCAAGACCTGGACCAAGGACGAGCTGTGGGCCCTCAACGGTCCCGACTTCGGCTACTCAGGCAACGACTTCCGCGACCCGCAGATCTTCGTCGCCGACGACGGCCTCTACCACATGCTCATCTCCACCTATCCCGTCAATGGCGGCGACCCCGTCTTCGCCGAGTTCAAGTCAGGCGACCTGCAGAGCTGGGAGCACGTAGGGCGCATCCGCATGATCTGGGACCGCATGCTCGAGTGTCCCGATGTCTTCAAGATGGGCGACTACTGGTATCTCGTCTATAGCGAGAGCTTCCGTGCCAGCTGGAGCCGCAAGGTGAAGTATATGATGGCCCCCACCTTCGACGAGCTGAAGCGCTGCTTCAACGACGGTCCTAAGTGGCCTGCCGACGGTCATGAAGGCGTGCTCGACAGCCGTGCCTTCTATGCCGGCAAGACAGCCTCCAACGGCACTGATCGCTACATCTGGGGCTGGTGCCCATTCCGCTCGGGTGCCGACCTCCATGAGAAGAACGTCAACGTGGGAGCTGGCGACGGCAACGAGCCCAACTGGAGCGGTGCGCTGATCTGCCACAAGCTCATCCAGCATGCCGACGGTACGCTGACCCTCGGAGCCGTCCCCGCTATGGCCGCCAAGTACAATCAGGAGCAGCCCCTCACGGTGATGGCCAGCAACGGAGCCACCCTCTCGGGAATCGACGGGGGGGCCACCCTTAGCGGCGATGATGCCTACGTGCTCTACAACCGCTTAGGCACCTGCAACCACATCACGTTCACGGTGAAGACCTCCAACAACTGGGACAAGTTCGGCATCTCCTTCGTCCGCGGCACCGACTCAAAGAAGTACTACACCATCGTGGTCAATCCCGAGGATGAGAACCACCGCAAGGTGAACTTCGAGCAGGAAGGCGAAGAGGGCAAGGGCTTCATCGAGGCCGCCGACGGCTACTGGTTTGAGCGCCCCGCCGACAACATCTACAGCATCGACATCTATACCGACAACTCAGTCCTCGTGATGTACGTCCGCTCGACCTCTGGTCGCTCGCAAGGCGAGAACGACGTCTGTGCTTACACCCAGCGCATCTATGGCATCCAGAAGAACTGCTGGAGCGTCAACAACTACGGTGGCTCCGTCACGGTAAGCGACGTGCATGTCAGTCAGCAATGACACACGCAGTTTTAAGTTAGTTATTATATATTCATTGGTTAAAGATTGTTTTTCAGGATAACTCTTTTATCAACTTCGCAAGCTCAGCTTGTTTCGGTTCAATGGAGGAGAAGAGAGGTGCATACTATCCACCATCCACTATCCACCATCCACTAAAAACAAAAACGATATGAAAAAAAATATACTTCTACTGGCCACGATGATGGCCGCAATGACAGCCTCGGCACAGACAGTGCTGTGGGACGGTGAGGACGAGGCCATTACCTCGCGTAACGAATTTGGCGGATGGTGGGACAGAGGAAACCCATCGGTCGTCGACAACCCTGAGAAGGACGGCATCAACCCGTCGGCCAAGTGCCTGAAGTTCACGATGACAGGCAACGACTTCGGGCAGAAGCACCTTGCCTTGCCCTTCCGCGACTGGATGAATGCCGAGAGTGGCAATCAGCTCAACCTCAACGGCAACCGTCGTTTCTCGGTGATGATCAAGAAGGCCCAGAACGAGAACTTGCTGGTAGAGCTCTCCGACCCCACCAACGGCGCCGACAACTATTGGCAGAAAACGGCCGCTTGGTATGGTAGCGAGGGCCGCTGGCAGAAGGTGGTGCTTGACTTCTCGACCAACGACGGGATGAACGACTACCCAGGCGTCTTTGCCATCACCGCACAGACGGGCGATGTCAATGAGCCACAGGATGTCTATGTGGACAATATCATGGTGGAGCCTCAGCCAATGGTAGGCGGACAGCTGCTGAAGGACGTGGCCGACAACTCCTTGACGGGCAGCGTCGTGGTGACGGGCTCACTCATGCGTGGTGACTGCCAGAATGCCAATGGTGACTGGTTCCGTGTTGACTACGACGATTTTGCCCTGCTGAAGGACAAGTTGGCCTCCGATGTCACCACGCTCGACGTGCGCGGAGTCACGCTCAAGGATGCCTATTGGGATCAGATACAGGAAAAGTGCCCCGCCATCACCATCTTCACCGATGGAGGTACGTTGACGGCCATTCAGGATGTCCAGGGCGCAGAGCCTACGGCAGCCCACAGGATGTACTCTATCTCCGGACAGCGTCGCACCGACATGAAGTCCAGCGGTATCTACATCATTCAAGGCAAGAATGCTCGGAAGATGTTCGTGAGAACACGTTAAAAGTGCGAAACACCCTTTTCTTAAAAGATGCCAGTCCTCTCTCGGGCTGGCTTTTTTGGTGCCCGACTTTTCGTAATCAGCCATCTTTAATGGCGAATTTTTTCGCTTTGTTCAAGGAAACTTCTTCGCAATCTGCCATCATAAATGGTGAAATTCCCCCGTCTCGGCATAAAAATGAATAAAATCTTTTGTTTTGCTCTCGACTTTTCGTAAATTTGTCGGGTCAAACCAAATAATCTATGCGAACAATCATCTTTACCCTGATTATGATAGCAGGTTGCTTAACCTCCTGCTCCCAGCATACAGGACTACGTGCAGACGAGCAGGACGAGCAACGAAAGACCTACAAAATAGCCGTTTCGCAATGCTCAGAAGGCAACTGGCGGTGGAAGTTGAACGATGAGATAAGAGCCGCTCAGCACCTCTACGAGCAAGATGCCGAAGTCTCCATCATCAGTTGCTACGACAACTCAGCCTTGCAGATTAGGCAGATAGACAGCCTGGCCGACTCGGGCATCGACCTGCTGGTGGTGGCCCCCAACGACTACTCAAAGATAGCCGAGGCCGTCAGTAGGACAAGGAAGAAGGGCATTCCCGTCATCTTCTTCGACCGCAAGACCGAGACGGAAGACGAGACGGCATTCATCGGTGGAGACAATGTGGCCACGGGACGCATGTCGGGCGACTATGCGCTTGAGCTGGCAAGGGCACTGCTGAAAGAGCAACCCGATCACCGCCCGGTGATACTGGAGATTACCGCACTGCTTAACACCTCGCCGGCACGCGACCGCCATGAAGGCTTCTCGCAGGCCATGCAGGGACACGACGAAGTGGACTACGTATGTATCAAGAGCGACTGGGACGACAACCATACCTGCGACATCGTGAAGAAGGAACTGACGGGCAGCCATCGCCCCGACATCATCTTCTGTCATAGCGACTTCATGGCCTATGGAGCCTATCGCGGAGCTGCCGAGCTGAACCAGGCCTCACGGGTGAAGATTTTAGGCGTTGACGGTTTGCCAGGGGAGAACGAGGGCATTGAGGCCGTGCGCAAGGGATTGTTTGCCGGCACCTGTGTCTATCCCACCCACGGCGAGAAGATCGTGCGGCTGGCCTTGGACATCCTGACAGGAAAGCCTTATGAGCGGGTGAACTATCTGCGTGGCATGATGATCACGCCCGACAATGTGGAGACGGTTGCCCTCTATACCGACGAACTGAAGCGGCAATACGAAGACTTGGTGACCGTGCAGGACAAGCTCGACGAGTATTTCGGCCTTTACAACGTGCAGAGCAAAGTCATCGCTGTGTGCATCGTCGCCATCCTCCTGCTGGTGGTGGCCGTACTGCTGGCTTGGCGTGCAAGTCGGAAGATGAGCGAGGCACATCGACGCATCAGGCAAGCGCATGACGAGCAGACAGCTTTCTTCACCAACGCAAGTCATCAGCTGAAGACACCCCTCACGCTGATCGAAGGCCCCGTCAAGCAGCTTCTTGAAGGTAAAGGTACCGCCGACGACAGGCAGAAACTCCTTGAAATAGTGGGGCGCAACGTGGCTCAGCTGAAGACGCTGGTCTCCGACGTGCTCAACTTCAGGAAGGAAGTGAGCCAGACCGTAGCCGATGACACGACCGACGTCGCCATACAACAAGCTACCGGAGTACTGCAGGAAAGCCGACTCAACATGCTCAAGCAGGAAGACAGCGAAGAGCTCTCTACTATCCTCATCGTCGATGACAACGATGACATGCGTCGCTATTTGCGCACCCTGCTGGCCGACAAATTCTATGTGCTGGAGGCTGCCGACGGGCAGAGCGGACTCAAACTGGCGCGTGAGAGCGTACCTGACCTGGTGGTGAGCGACGTGATGATGCCCGTGATGGACGGCCTGCAGTTCTGCAAGAAGGTCAAGGAAGACCCCATCACCAGTCATGTGCCCGTTATCCTGCTGACTGCACGCAGCACCGAGACCCAGCAGATGGAGGGATTCGAGCATGGAGCCGATGCCTATCTCACCAAACCTTTCAATGCCGACTTGCTCATTGTGCGAATATACAATCTGCTGAAAAGTCGCCAGCAGCTACGTCATCTCTTCGACGGGAAAGAAGAGCCACAGGTGAAACTGAGCACGCAAGACAAACTGTTCATTGACACGCTGAAGGAGGCTATCAACACCAACATGAAGAACGCTGACCTGAAAATGGATGACCTGGGCGACGAGCTCGGCATTAGCCGCGTACAACTGTACAGGAAGGTGAAGGCGCTGACGGGTCTCTCACCCGTGGAGTTGTTGCGCGACATGCGTTTGCAGCGAGGTTATACTTTGCTGAGCAGTACTACTAAGACTGTGGCTGAGGTGGCCTACGAAGTGGGCTTCTCCAAGCCCGGCTACTTCTCAAATTGCTTCAAGAAACAGTTTGGCAAGCTGCCCTCGGAGCTGAGGGAGAGTTGAGATTTCTGCCCTGCGCTACCGATATTTTCTCCGTGCACTGAGAAAAAGTCCGGCTGCCCTGTGCGAAAATTATCACCTCTCATTCGACGATGCAAAGGTACAACGCCGCGATTGCGGTTCACGAATTTTTTTCGAAAAAATTTATTTTTTTTTGCTGGAGGTAAAAGTGTTGAGGTTGTTGTGTCTTCCTCAACGGCACTATGCGCTGCAGCGTTGCAGCGTTGCAGTGCTGCAGTTAAAAATAAGATTGCTCAAGTGTAAAAAATAGCTCTATATATATATAAATATATATATATTTATATATATATAGAATTTTCTTTTGGGTATGTGAAGCCCCTTTTTGGAACTGCAACACTGCAACGCTGCAACGCAATGTGTCACGAGTGTCATGTGTCACGAATGTCATTAAGCAAATCGGAGTGCGAAAGTCCGCATAATAATATATAAAAAATTTATATATTATTATGAGCCGGAAATCCACCTCCCAATTCAAAATCCTTAATGACACTCATGACCTCATGACCTTAATGACACACGATTTTGTACTGAAGCTATTATTTTTGCGTTTATTTCGCTAAAACACCACAAAAATGGGGGCCTGTAGCGAAATAAACACGATTTTATCCCAAATTTAACATTTGATTACTATCTTTTGTTAGAGTGCCATACCTAACGCACGGGCAACGGCATTTCTAATGAATGCGTTGATGGTGATGCCCTCCTTGCGGGCTGCCATTGCTGCGCCACTGTGTATCTCCGGGCTTAACCTAACGTTCAGCACACCGGTATAGGGTTTCCTGGGCGTGATGCCCTTCTCCTCGCACATCTGCAGGTAGTCATCAATGGCACCCTCAAAGTCCTTGGTCAATTCCTCAACGGTCTCACCCTCGTATGTGATGCCATCCCTCATCATGCCCTGAACCTTGCCAAACAGGCACTTGTCCTCTTCGCTGTACTCTACACTACCTGTGTAGCCTTTATACTTCAAATATCCCATAGTCGTACCTCCTTATTCAATATAGTCGTTCTTCAATAGATAGTTCAAGATCTCTCGCATCATGTAGCCCTTGATGATGTTACTCGGATGGGGCTTGTGCATTACAAACGAATTCTGATCCTCCTCATTATAAAACTTCACTCGCGATCCAGACGTGGCACCCTTGTTCTCCAGTGTGAAGCCACAGCCATTAAACAACGCTTCTACCTCTTCAAAGGTAAAGTCCTTGGGGAGCGTTCGGAACCGTTTTATAAGTTTCTCTTTCCTATTCATCGGCGCAAAGGTAACTAAATATAACCACATCACCAAATATTTCTCCTACTTTTTTTCAAAGTATCCGTTTACCTTACTCGGAGAAGCTGCAGAGCCGCATCGATACATTGGAGCATTCTCGACCCGACAAGAAATTCCACCTGACCTTTGTGACCATCAATCCAATAGAGCGGAATAACTATTCTGATATGGTCAAGTCGGTTGTCACCGCGGAAGAACTTTTCAAATGAATAAGAAGATCCTCGTCATCACCGCCCTCGGCACCTACGAGGTCTACGACAAGTTCTTCGCCCTGTGGCCGTTGGGAGGAGAAAAATAACAGTTGGGCCCGAAATTCAATAACAAAAGTCGCAGAGTTTACAGAGGATATAGGCATCTCCAATGCTAATATTTCTTGCCTCTTCCCAAAGAAAAAGATCAAAAGGCTTGGTAATGTGAGAAACTATTCGTAATTTTGCCTTCGATAAAGATTAAAGAAAGGAGTTTTATGGCAACAATCAGCTTGAGTCAGGCTCTTTATGCGCAGGCACAGAGGTATGCAAAGGAAGACAATATGAGCGTGGAGGAATGGGTGGCTGTGCTTATCAAACGATTCAAACCTGCAAAGAAAAAAGTGTACAAGATGAAAAAGATTGAAGAGTTGTCCCCTGAGCTACAGGCAATAATTGGGTTTGCAAACCCCAGCGTTGATGACGATAATGACATCAATGGTGACAAAGCAAGAATGGAGTATCTGCAAGAAAAATATGCGTTGTGATGCGAGTTTTTTTAGACACTAACATTTTGCTTGACATCATTGAGGGTCGCCAAAAGTTTCTTTTGGCCTTTTCAAACGTGTTCGACTTGGGCGTAAAAGGGCAGATAGAAATGTATGCCATACCTTTGACGTTTGCCAATTGTGTTTATACATCTCGCAAGAATGTTGGGTATGAGAATGCCATCCAAGGATTGAAAGTATTAAAGAAGTTTGTCAAGACTGCACCAATGGATGACGAACAGGTGTCGGACGCTCTTTGTTCGGACATGCCAGACTTTGAGGATATGCTCCAGTATGAGGCTACCTTAGGTGTAAAGTGCGATGTGATTGTAACCAGAGACAAAAAACGTCATTATCCTAAGAATAGCACTATTCCTGTTCTATCACCAGAAGAATTCCTAAATGAGTTTTTTCATGACTGACTATATCCCAAGGTCAGGCAAATTGTCTTTTTGATAATCTTACAGCATCTGTCTACAAGATCTTATTCCACTTTTGGTAATACCACTTAACTTCTGTAATCGCCTATCCAACAGAACGGAATATACATTCTGATATAGTCAAGTCGTTTGTCACCGCGGAAGAATTGTTCAAATGAATGAGAAAAATCTTCGTCACCACCTCCCTCGGCACCTACGAGGTCTACGACAAGTTCTTCGCCCTGTGGCTGTTGGGATGGAGGAAAACATGCTTACCAATTGGGATTCCCTTATCCGTGTGAAATGGGTAAATCGAAAAAGGACTATGACTATATGACTAATTTGAAAAATGGGTAAAACAAAAGTGAAGATAATAATAGGAATGTTTATTTCAATAATTGAAGTTTCGGAAGTTAATAAAAACGTGACTATATAGGT
>Ga0326513_10003005_pt1 | contig 12312 bp, 10 predicted proteins | sample 2_2465_0518_D_FD_203654 | JGI IMG/M metagenome (GOLD analysis project Ga0326513, IMG submission 203654) | Bovine rumen microbial communities from UC Davis, California, United States - 2_2465_0518 | ecosystem: Host-associated > Mammals > Digestive system > Stomach > Rumen | place: USA... | reverse complement strand
CGGGATGGGTATTGATGTGCTCGATCAGGCGGTCAGCGTATTTCTTCATCTTGAAGAAGTAAGCGTCTTCCTTGGCCTGGTGCACTTCGCCGCCGCACACGGGGCAGTATTTCTCATCTACGACCTGGGATGTGGTGTAGAATGCCTCGCACTCTCTGCAGTACATTCCCTCGTAGTAGCCCAGATAGATGTCGCCCTTTTCATACATCTTCTTGAACATCTTCTGCACCTGGAGCTCGTGGTCGGCGTCCGTTGTGCGGATGAAGCGGTCATAGGAGGTGTTTACGAGATCCCAGAGTCTCTTGATCTCGCCGGCCGTCTCGTCGACGAACTCCTTCGGTGTCTTTCCGGCCGCCTTGGCCCTGGACTCGATCTTCTGTCCATGCTCGTCACTTCCCGTCTGGAAGTGCACGTCGTATCCGTCCGCTCTCTTGTATCTGGCGATACAGTCGGCGAGGATGACCTCATAGGTGTTTCCGATATGAGGCTTGCCGGATGTATAGGCGATCGCTGTTGTGATGTAGTATTTTCCTTTATTCTGCATAGGTCATATTCCCCTCTCATTAGTTACTTGTTCCATGCGGCCCCTGCCTGCTCCTGCAAGGCAGTCCTGCGCTCCGCGGCTCCCTGTATTACCAGCAGAGCACCTCGTGTCCCGTCTCTGTGACGAGCACCTGGATCTCCCATTGCGCGGACGGCTTTCCGTCGCGGGTGTAGATGGTCCAGCCGTTCTTGTCGTCCTGATAGATGTCGTCGGTCCCCATGTTGACCATGGGCTCGATGGTAAATACCATGCCGGGCACCATCAGCATCTCCTCGCCGGGCCTCGAGACATAGCTCACAAACGGGTCCTCGTGGAACTCAAGGCCACAGCCGTGTCCGCCGATCTCGCGCACTACCGTGTAGCCGTTCTTTACAGCGTGCTCGTGCACCTTGCTTCCCATATCGCCCAGGAATGTCCACGGGATGACGTTCTCAAGGCCGATCTCCACGCACTCTTTGGTGACCTGCACCAGCCTCTTCTTCTCCTCGGAGACCTCTCCGATGCAGAACATTCGGGACGAATCCGAGAAATATCCGTTCTTGATCGTGGAGCAGTCCACGTTGATGATATCGCCCTCCTTCAGGATGTGGACTTCGTCCGGGATCCCGTGGCAGACTTCCTCGTTGATGGAAGTGCAGACGCTCTTGGGAAAGCCCTCGTAGTGGAGCGGAGCCGGGATCGCGTTCATGGAGACCGTGGTGTCATAGACGATCTTGTCGATCTCCTCGGTGCTCATGCCGGGGCGGATCGCCGCCACTACGGCGTCCAGGCAGGCCATATTGACCTTGGCGCTCTCCTTGATGCCTTCGATCTGTTCAGGCGTCTTGATGATGCTCCTGTCGGGCACGATGTGCCCCTTGAGCTGGAAGCTCTTGAGCTTCTCGTCAAAACGCATATGGCAGCTCTTATACTTCTTGCCGCTCCCGCACCAGCACGGGGCATTTCTCTCTATTTTGGCTGCAAAATGGATCATGATTCAGTAATAGTCCTTCCATTCTTAATATTTTGGCATACTCATGCACAGTAAGTATGAAATCTTTTGCCGCAATTGTCAAGCAAGGCGCTCCCCGGGACCGGTCAAAAAAGAGACTGTCCGAAGTTTTTCCTCCGAACAGTCTCCCAAAGACCAAATGCAGCTCTTTGTCACCTCACATAGAACTCTTCCGCGTCCTCGAGGCGGAGGCAGGCCAGCTGCGCCCTCTCCGCCGCCTTGCGAAGCTCCGGCGAGTTGTCGTTGAGACAGGAAAGGAGCTTGGCGCCGCAATCCACATTGACGTATTTTTCCCCGTAGAAGATCCTGTTGCGCTTGGTGGCCCTGGGCTTTCTGAAGGGCCAGCTCTTCTCGGCCTTCATCCGGGTAAAATAGTAATCCGTGATCGTGTGGCCGCAGATCAGGCAGTGGTACTTGTTCTCTCCCCTGTACTCCGCGAAGGGATCCTCGCGCAGGCCCAGCCGCCTCCAGACCGCGTCCTTGCGGTGGAGCCTGGTGATCAGCGGGCTGTATTCCGCGTCGTAGTGGTAGGGATAGGCGTGGGCCAGCATGTAGTGCTTCTCGCCGTCCCACACGTCATAGCTGTATGGGAGCTCCCGGATCCACTTGCGGACCTCCCACTGCGCCAGCCTGTCCAGGCGGCTGAATTCCGCCCAGGTGCCGGCTCCGCGGTTGTTTATGAGCCAGTTCTCGGCGATGGGATTGTCCGTTCCGGCCTTGTAGCCGATCTCCATCATCGAGAGGAACATCTCCTCGTGGTTGCCCCGCAGGCAGTGCACATGGCCGCTCGACCTGTCCAGGTGCATGACGAACAGGAGCGTCTCCAGGGGGTAATCTCCCCAGTCTATATAGTCTCCCAGAAGATAGAGCTCATCTCCCTTTTCCGGCGCAAATCTTATTTTTCTGAGCAGCTTTTGAAACTGCGGCAGCGCGCCGTGTATATCACTGATCACGTAAGTTGACAATTAGTCTGATCTCCGTTTCTAAATGAATCCCTTTAAGTGAGTCCTTATAAATGAATCCTTATACCTGAATCCCTCTGTTTGAACAGGCCCTTATTTAAACAGGCCCCTGATCTTCCTTCCGGCCTTGAGCCATGCGGGGACTACGCCGTAGTGGTCCATGACATAATCAATGCCGTGTTTCCTGTAATCTCTCCAGAACTTATCCCTGATCCCGGAGGGCTTTGTGGGCTCCTGCAGGTTGAGCTGCCAGCAGTCTGTAGTGTTGCTCTCCCTGTAGTCCAGCTTCTCTTTGATCTGCTCAAAGAGTTCCCTTCCGCGCTCAGTGTGGATCAGCATGAGCGTCGTCCCCATCTCATCCACGAAGTCCGGCATGCTCTTCTCCATGTGCCAGAAATCGCCGATCGTGATATCCGACTCCCTGTCGATCCTCGTATAAGGGCAGGAGTGGCAGGAAGGACGGATCGTGTAGCGGTCGGTGTAGATCCTTCTGTATTTTGCAATGGAGATCTCCTCGCCGTCCCTGCGGACGGTTCCCACAGATTTACTCCATCCCGTCTTCTTGTTCTTGAAGTTGAGGTCGCTCAGCTTCCCCTCCTTTTCGAGGGACCTGGCGTACTCGGCCCAGATCCTGGGGCTGGGCGCGCCGTGGCAGATGATATCGACCGTGAAGATCCTGCCGCTCATGCCGTTCATCTTCATAAACTGCATAAAGCCTGCCGCCTGGCAGCCGACTCCCGTAAAGAGCAGGGACCGCTCCGGGTTCTGCCTGAGCCACGCGAGCGCTTCCTTCCACGAATCCAGCGCATAGCTCTGCATGTACATAGAGCCTCTGGACGCGTCTCTCTCCTCTTTCGTTCGGGCCAGCGCGAACTGCGCGCGGTGTTCCTCATAGTTGTAGGACGAGCACAGGACCGCGTCGCCCCTCTCCAGAAACACGTCCGAGATCGCGGTAAAAGCGCCGCCGGAGGAGCTTCGCGCGAGTATTTCCCTGTCTTTGGTCCTGCATGCATAGACCAGTGTATTTTCCATATAGATCGCACCTCTGTTCCGTCTGGGATCAGCCTTAAAAGCGCCGGTCACTTCCCGGATCCGCCGTATCCCCTCTGAGCCTGGTCCTTCTTGAACGCACAGGCCTCAAGGCACCTGTAACACCGCAAGCACTTGCCGGCGTCCACCTCGGGATACAAAAATCCCTCCTCGTCCGCCTTCATCTCAATGGCTCCGGCGGGACATACCGCGTAGCAGGCGCTGCAGCCGCAGCAGCTGCTCTTGTTTACCGCAAGAGCAGGGAGGTCCGAAGGGACTTTCTTCGCAGGCGCAGTGCCCGAGCCGTTTCCGGAAGCCTTTCTTCTCCTGTATAAATAGACCTTGCACTTTCTCAGCACAGCCTTCACGAAATTCTTGTTGATCGCCATGAACACCACGCAGCCCAGGACGATGTTGATGACATTGAGCACCGGATTCTGCATAAAGCACATGATACTCTCCGCCAGCATGATCGAGAGAATGATCACCATGTGGCGCAGGCTGTATCTGACCTTTACGATCCTCTGCACGTCGACACTCCTGAATATGAACAGGAAGAGATAGCTGACCAGCGTGGAGCCTGAGGCCGCGTAGAGGCCGATAAAGCGGATCGTCGCGATATCCACGATCAGGTTGCAGGCCGCAGCCGCCGTAGTCGTGACACCGACGCTCTTGGACTCCTTGTAGGCGACGTAGATCCCTCCGAGGTAAGTGGACATGCTGAAGAAGAACATACCCACGAACAGGATCGGGATCTGGTTGTAGGCCGCGCCGTAGTCGCCGCGGATCAGGAGCTTGAACAGAATGGGCGTAGCCGCGATCAGAAGGCCGAAAAAGCCGGCCATGAGATCAAACATGGTCCTGAACATGGACGAATAGTATTCGCTCGCGTCGCGGTCCCTGGACACCACAGTGGCGTTTTCCTGCCAAGCCATAGTGAAGGTATTCTGGGCGATGTTCAGAAGGCTCGGGATCTTGTTAGCGACCACATAGACCGCATTGGCCTCGATCCCCAGAAAGAAAATGACGACGATCCTGTCCGAGACGCGCATGACCCAGGAGGACATGCAGTTGGGGACCATGGGCCAGGAATACCGGAGCATCTCCATGAGCTTCTCTTTGCTGAAGCACCTGAGGTCAATATATTTGTAGATCTTTCCCTTAAAGACCAGATAGACCAGAGAGAACACAGCGGACATCAGAAGCGAGAAGACCGTTCCCATAAGGCCCGCCTTGAGCCAGTAGACACAGATCACGGCGAAGATCATCTTTCCGAGAGATGACAGGATCGCGCTGATCGAATAGACGAGGTTGTCGTTGAGACCCCTGCATATCTGCCGCAGCACATTTACAATGCCGTCAGTAAAGAAATACAGGCAGATCAGGAACCTGAGCGTGCTGTTAAGCCCGCCCTGGCACAAATAAAGGACCACCAGCGCCGCCAGTGAGACCGGGATCACAAAGGCCGTGATGGTCGTCACGATCTCCTTGACCTTGCTCTCGTCCTCCCTGACATCGATCAGGAACCGGAACGCCGCCGTCTGGATCTGAAAGGTCACAGTCGGCAGAAACAGCGATTCCAGTATGAGGATCAGGTCGTAAGTTCCCATCTCACTCTGTGTCAGATACCCTGTGAGAATGGGAAGTGTTATGAATGACGCCAGCTTGGGCAAAAAAGTGCCGATCGAAAGTATGAGTGTATTTTTGGCAAGTTTACCTTCTCGACTCATGTAGGATCATTCCTTCTCGTTCTGCTCCGCTCTGCCTGCGATCAGCCGGATATAATCCAGCGATCTTTGGCGCATGGCCTCAAGCCTGCGCTCCGCCTCGGACCAGTCCGTGTCAAACTTAAAGTCCTCCTCGCTGTTTTGCAGGACGCACTGCTGCATCGCGCAGCTGCTGAGCAGATCTCTGCTTCTTACGTTAAACTTCTTGGCGGTTTCCAGTTCCACCTTGAGCTTTTTCTCAAAAATAATGCCAAATGCCGTTCCGTGGAACGAATTTGTAAACACATATTCCGCGCCGGCAAACCAGCCGACGTACTCCTCAGGCGTCTGATACCTGAGTCTTGTGATATCTCTGTGGTTTTTGTACTGATTGTTCAGATACAATATTTTGACGCCGGTCCTCTCAGAGAGCTTTCTGGCGGCCTCCAGCAGATGAACATCGCCGTTGACCGTATAGACAAGGATATAGGGCTCGGGATAACCGGCGGGCTTCATGAACTCCTCCCACTTCTCCCTCTCAAGAAGCAGTGTCGGATCCAGGTCCACCCTCGATTCAAAGCCGATCTGCTCGATCAGGTCGGCGGCTCCGTTCTCTCTCACGGAGATGCACTGCATTCCGCCGAGCCACTCCCTGTACAAATCCTTCGTGCCCTCCGGGAACTTGTCAAATCCCAGGCTGCAGGCGTAGGAGTACCTCTTTTCCTCCTCCGCGAAGGTGAGCATATAGACCGGGTCCATGCCGGAAAAGATATCGTTCCAGACCTGGTCGGAGCCTGTCACAAACAGGGCATACTGATCCCCGCACTTTTCAAGGTCCTCCGCCGTCACCGGCGCGGACAATTCCAATCTGTTCCTCCGGAACTTGTTAAATATGAGATCCTTTCTGGCCGCGACAAAACAGCGCAGCAGCGCGACGGGGAACCTGTGCCTCTTAAAAAGGCCCCAGGGCCTGTGGCCTTCCTCCACCGCCCGGCAGCGATAGTCCGCGATGACTGCTTTTCTTCCGGTGCCGTCAAAGACCTTCTGCAGCGCGTAGGCCTGCAGGACCGCTCCGTAGTTAGACGCTCTGTGGAATGTCAGAATGCCGATAGGTTTCATTGGTCTCTCTCACTTGCCCTCTGGAAATGGTCGTCTGGGAATCCGGCCCCGCCCTGCGGGCCGCTGTGCTAAGTCCGGACTGCCTGTAAGACAGCCCCCGCCTCAGCGCGCGGGCGCGCATCCCTGATCCCGGTGCGGTACTCCCCCTTAAGGTAAATCCCGAACATCAGGCCTGCCGCGACCGTGTAATGCATAAAGGTTATATCATACAGACAGTTTCCTGTCATGCAGTACAAAATGAAATAGATCTGGTACATAAACGAATACAGGACAGCGATCCGGTCATATATGCCGCTGATCCGGTCTCTTAACTGGACCAGCTTATAGCCCGTAAAGAATGTCGTCCCTATACAGGTCATGAACAGGCCAAATCCCAGGATCCCGGTCTCAGCCAGGACCTGCAGAAAGACGTTGTGGGCATCCAGATAATCGTACAGCCCTCCGCTTTTGGCGCTCAGATTATCATAGTACTCAAATTTGAAGCTCTCCCAGCCGTTTCCGATAAATGGATGTCTCGCGAACATCTCCAGGGCCAGCTTCCACATCTTGAGCCTGTTTGTCGTGGATGTATCCTTTCCGATCTCCAGAAAGCGGTTCACAACCTTCTGCAGCGGGGTGATGAACCTTGACGCCGCCAGGATGAGGAGTATTGCGATGATCCCGATCCCCGCGGTGCGGATTATATTGATCCTTCTGTACTTATAGATCACATATCCCAGTACGATCGCCGCCGCGCCGAATATAAGGGCCGATCTCTTGGCCGTCAGCATGATCGATCCCATTGTCACGACAAAGATCGCCGCCGCAGCCAGGAGCCTCGCCGTATTGACCCTCGAGATCATCCCGCGGGCTGACAGGATCACTATGATCGCGGCAGCCGCGACCAGAAATCCGGGGATCTGCGCCAGCGTGTTTCTGGAATAGTTGTTCGTGAGCCCTGCCCTGTATACCTCGAAGTTCTTCTCCGTTCCAACGGGCCATGCCCCCCACAGACTGTACAGTCTTTCATAAAGAAAGGGAAAGAAATACAGGATCCAGGTCGCCGCGACATGAAGGCCGCTGCACAGCAGAATGATCCTCAGGGTCCCCTTGCAGCCTACAGGCTTGCAGGCCGCGAGGATCATAATGACCAGCGCCATGACCCATCTGATCGTCGACCAGTAATTGTGATGCGCGATATGCTGATTTCTCGGGATCACAAACAGCAGCATGAACAGGATCCAGGGGAGGATCTTCGCGATAAAGCGCTTCGGCAGAAGGTATCTCTGCTCTCCTTTCTGGATCGCGGCAAAATACAGAGCGGCCGCGGCACAGACCATCCCAAGGGCAAACCAGTGGCCGAAGATCTTTTCGATCAGATCGAACAGGTACACATAGATCAGGAACAGAAAGCAGCCCAGATGCTGAAGGTTATAGGTTTTAATATTCACTATTTTGCCCCTCCTTCCGCAAGCCTGTCCTCCCATAAGTCTCCTGTGTCCTGCGCCTATTTCTCGTAAACAGACTTGTCCGGCAGCAGTGTCTCGAAGGCTCCGAGAAGCTGCTCCTTCGCGTACAGGAATTCCTCATAGGTACTGATCCCGTCCGCGTCATTGAGACAGAGAAGCCTGTATTTGCCGTCCGTCACATAGCTGCAGAGCTCGCCCAGCTGCTTCGGGTCCGCAGTGATCGTGTAGTGCGCGCCGAGATAGCTGAGCTTCTCAGGCACGAAATTACCGCTGGCCATCTGCCAGTAGCGGAATACGTACTGGCTGACATCCCTCACATCGCGGAAGCGGTGCAGGCAGGTGGCGTCCAGCCTCTCCCCGTTGAGTTTCCAGATCGTATCCATGGTGCTCTTGAGGATCGGCACCGGGAGATGCTCGTCCTTGAATCCGGGAAACATCTTGAACTGGCTGCAGTAAGCGTTCTCCAACACCGTCTTCGCCCCGTTCTTGCGGACGGAGAACCATATGTCGCGGTCCTTCCTGAGGACCTCGTGCATATCGTAGTGCTCATTGATCACTTCCGTGCAGTTGAGATAGATGTGCGGCATGATCGCGCCGATCTTCCCTGGCCGGATCGCGTGGAGCCTCGCCTGATGGACGGGCTTGCCGTCTCTGTAGAAGACCTCTCTGGGAATGCTCCTGCAGATAAACATATCGTCGTTAAAATATACAAAGTGCTCGGACAGTCCCTCGATCCGGTTGATATTCAGCTCAATCGGATGGGAGCTGAAGGTCGGAAGGTACTGTTCGGGCATATAATCCGCATGCTTGACATGCACAAGCTTTTCTGCGTCGAGATTGAGCCACTCCGGGACATGGCCGCAGGTCACAAAATAGATCTTATTGACCCAGGGTGCAAACTTTTCCACCGAGCGGAACCAGTATTTGAGGGTACCCCAGTCGCGGTATCTCGCCTCTCCCTCGTCGATCAGAAAGTCCTTCTTCGGCGCGTACTGATTTCTGAGCGCTCTCCACTCGGGATCGCTGTCATCCACCCACAGGAGCACGAAATCGATCGGATCCTCCGCCGGCGCGCCCTGCGCGGCGCCTTCCCTATGAAGCGTATTCTTGTGTAAACTCATCCGGTCCACCTTTACTTGAGCCAGTTGTCCCTGTCCGATTTCAGATAGGCCTTGAACATCTCAAGGTCATCCTTGGTCGTCAGTTTGATATTCTTGTCAGAACCCGCGGCAAAATAGAGCCTCTCCCCGAGTTCCACCATCATCGTATTGGTATAGGAAGAGCCGTAGATCCCGATCTCCTTCTCGAAAGCCTCGTGATAGGCCCAGTCGAGCTTGCCGAATTTGTAAGCCTGGGGCGTTGAGACTCTGCGGATCGTCTCGCGGGGAATGAACTTGACCGTGCTGATCTCATCATCGACGACAAAGATCTGCTCATTATAGGGAAGAGAAGTCACGGCATTGCCGTACTTCCTGCACTTGACGATGACGTCAGAGAGGACAGTCGCGTCCACCAGGGGACGGATCCCGTCATGCACGATGATGATATCGTCGTCGCTGCACTTTCCTTCCAGGTTATAGACGCCGTTTCTGATGGATTCCTGCCCGGAATTGCCTCCGGATACGATCCACTTGAGCTTGTCGATATTGAACTGCCTTGCATAGGCCCATACGATATCGTGCCATCCGTCGATGCAGACGACCTCAATGGCGTCGATCTCGGGATGCTTCTGAAAGCCCTCCAGCGTATAGATCAGAACCGGCTTGTCATAGACATTGATAAACTGCTTGGGAATATCCTGGCCCATGCGGTGCCCGGTACCACCCGCTATAATGATCGCTATATTCATTTTAGTCCTTTCCCTTGAAAACAGAGATCAGCGACATCACCATGACCGCTGTATTGAACGCCAGATAGCACACCGTGTACAGATCCAGAATACTAAAGAGGATCGCCACAAGGAGCAGGAACTGCGCGCCGCCGGCGCAGGAGCGGAGGTTGAGGGCGATCGTCTTTACAAGCCCGTAATCCGCCTTGTCCATAACATCCTTGACGGAGTCCTTGTCCATCGTCGTTGTCACTGCCTTGTGCATGACCAGCCTCGGGAGCAGGTCGACGATCGCGGTGAGCCCGCCGCAGATGATCAGGGCCTCTCCATTGACCAGGCCTGCCTTTAAGAGCGCTCCGCTGCTGTGCGCCGCCATGATTCCGGCCGCAAAGAACATCAGCGCCGAGGCGATATAGCCGGCCATAGCGTCATAGACGCTGCCCATTTTCGAGAACTGCTTCTTATACCTGGCGACATTCCCGTCGACGCCGTCCAGAAGGTTCCACAGAAAGAACATGAGCCAGCTCGCGATCATCCCGGCCTTCGAACCCGCGAAGCATGCGGCCAGAAAGCCGAATACCGCGGGAACGATCGAGATCATGGAGATCGTGTTCGGACTCATGTCAGTATAAAGAAAAGGGATCGTCAGTGCGTAGGAAAGCGGTCTTCCCACATAGAAGGCGAAAATATCGTTCTTCGCCATCGCTCTCTTTTCCGGAGTCATTGATCTTTCTTCTATATCTTTAATCGTAATCATAATACTCTTTCGTCATTCCTGCCATTGTCAGAATCCGATACAGAAATAAGTTTATAGGATTTCAGGCAATTATTCAAGGCTTGCGAGCGGGCCTTGAATTACAGCACAACAATCGACGGAGCGCTCCGGCCCGGACTATTTTGCCAAATGATCCGGATCCGCAGCGTTCCGCCGAAATAGGTTCCAATTATTATTTATGAGTAGTTGTTATGCCCAGATTCACTCCTCTGTGATGCCCTCATCAGAAAGGGTGCTCTCCGCCGCGCCTTCCTCATCCGTGACCGGGTCTCTTCCGGCCAGGCGCAGGAACAGATCTCTGTGCTCGCGGGCTGTCCGCTCCACATTGTATCTTTCCTTGACGATCCTGACGCCATTTTCCACCAGGTAATCTCTGAGGTTAGCGTCATCGCGCAGCTTTATGACCGCCTCCGCAGCGCCGTAGAAGTCCTCTCTCTCGACGAGGAGCCCGTTGACGCCGTCCTGGATGATCTCCGGGATCGCGTCCACATTGGCGGCGACGATCGGTTTGCGGGTCAGCATGTACTCGGGAAGTACGAGGCCGAAGCCCTCCCATCTGCTCATCAGCATCGCCACGTCGAAGTTGCAGATGTAATTGAAGGGATCATCTACCCACCCTGTGATCAGGAACGAATCCATAAGTCCGTATTCCCTGACCAGACGCTCCGTATCATTGCGGTTAAGTCCGTCGCCTACGATAACGAAAAATGCCTCGGGAACTCTCTTCTTGATCACCGATGCCGCCTTGACAAAGATGTCAGGGGCCTTCTGCGTCGCCAGACGCCCTACCATTCCGACAACGAACGCGTCCTCAGGTATATCCTTCATATCCGTAGGCTTTACGTGAACGCACTTCTCCTCATCCAGATCGATGCCGTTATAGATCACCTTGAGCTTGGAAGGTTCGCAGATCCCGTGCGCCAGCGCTGTATTCTTCTCGAATTCCGAGATGCAGATGATGCTGTCCGTGATCGGGGCGAGCATCTTCTCGATCATGACATAGGAGTGGATCACTTTCTTGCTCGCGCCCTTCATATTAAAGGCCCAGCCGTGAGCATTATATACACAGGCGTTAGGAGCGCCGTATCTGTTCTTTAAACCGACATTCGCCATGCGGCCGATAGCTCCGGCCTTGGAGCTGTGACAATAAACAACATCCGGCTTGTACTTCCTGATCAGGTTTCTCACCGCCATGATGCTGCGAAGGTCAGATCTTGCGCTGATCGGGTGGTGCATGTCTCCGACATGTTCCACCTTGGCAACGATCGCCTCAAATTTCCCCTCGTCAAAAGAATCCGAACACACGAGGATATGCTCCAGCTGATCACTATAATTCTGTTTTAGCTTAGTCAATAACGCGACCAAGTATCGTTCCACGCCGCCCGGCGCTTCCGCGATATGTAAAACACGTACTTTCTTCGCCACTCGCATTCTCCTGTGTTCCAAATAGATTAAGATTCAGGGCCCTCTCACAAACCCAGACTACATCACAAGTATATCACAAAAACAGCAATATTTCTGTAACTGCAATATTATAATATATTCTATTAGCTTTTGCTACTATGTATTATGTATACTTTTCCGCCCTCAAAGATCATTTTTGAGCAGATAATGATAGAGATTTTCTATCAAAGTGAGTCTGAATTCAAACTCCTGCCTGTCCTTTTCAGCCAGCGTTGAGAGGATCAGCCCTGTAAACAGGGACAGGACGCCTCCCAGTCCGATGAAGCCCGAGACGATCAGCGTCGGGAATCTCGGCACCATGCCGGTCTTCGTATATTCGACGAGGACCGGAACGAACAGGATCACCGTAATGACAAACAGGAGCAGGCTCAAAAGCCCAAAGAAGCTCATGGGCTTGTAGTTCTTGTAAAGCCTGAAGATCGTCCTGAGCACCTTGAAGCCGTCCG
>Ga0326513_10003004_pt1 | contig 12315 bp, 16 predicted proteins | sample 2_2465_0518_D_FD_203654 | JGI IMG/M metagenome (GOLD analysis project Ga0326513, IMG submission 203654) | Bovine rumen microbial communities from UC Davis, California, United States - 2_2465_0518 | ecosystem: Host-associated > Mammals > Digestive system > Stomach > Rumen | place: USA... | reverse complement strand
TAAACTCACTTTCGGAGCGGGCGGTCAAGGTTATCTCGGTCTTGAGAATTGTTATGTGTGGTACACTTATTACGATGTGACGGCAGACAATGCTGATGATTGCAGAAAACAGAATCCAGATGTGTTGCTTACTCCCGACCAAGTGCCTTTGTCTGAATTGGACTTCTCAATGTTGAATGCGCCTACAAAGGTAATCGTCAGACAGTTGTTATTCGCACTCGCCTGCGAAACGCTTGCGTTGATTCGTGGAAAATTCTCAGGACAGATTTTAATGGTCAACAACCAATTGTCAATGGACTACTCACAGTTGATGACGTTGGGCAACAACGAAAAAGAGAAGGCAATGACAATGCTGAAGGAACGTCTTGAGAGGATGAGTCCATATGAGACGATGAAGAAACAGGCCGAATTGGTCGAAAGTATGAAGAATGCCCTGTCTGGCGTTCCATTGAGAATGATGGTAAGATAATAACAAATTAATTTACAATATTATGAATTGGATTACACAACTTTTCGAGAAATTTTTCGGCAATGATTCCAAGTATTTCCTTCTTGGCGCGTGGTTAACCGCATTATTCATGTTAATCGGTCAATTTTGGTCACTGATTGGTGCGGCACTCGCTTTCGGTACTGTTTATTTTGCTGAGAAGCAGATGTACGGTGAATGGGTGATGAGAGATATGAGAAGCATACTCTTCGGATGCCTTACAAGCATGATTTTAGGAATACTTTTATTCCCATAATAGTGTAATTAAAACAATAAAGCGTCTCATAATCGGGACGCTTTGTTGTTTCATACGAATCTCATTCTCATATCTCGCCTTGCAAGCATTCGTTCTACATCATCGATATAATCGCCGAAGTGAATAACGATTCTGCACGGCTCCGGATAAAACTCAGCATCATCGAGATTTTCATAAGCGATTGCGACTATTTTATCCCTGCAATCTTGGAAACTGAAACAGGTATTGTCTTGCTGCAAGTCTAACGTGATTTCAGTCTTCAGTTCTTTGACATATTCATATTGGGAGTCGTCAATAAGAAGATTGTCGTTCGGTATGTTTGAAGATGGCTTTTCTGCCCAATCTTCCATAAATGTGTCTTCGGTATTCTCAGATAAAAGAAAATGGTATATGTTGAATCCGTCACAGTTCTTTCCGATATACTTAACATACACAACTTTCAAATCTGACGTGTCCGTGAATTCTAAGTCATTAATGCTGTCCATATTTCTCGTCAATTAATCTGCGAAGTACGCCTTTAACCCTTTCCCTTATGGGAACTTTAAGTATCTCGACATCCTTCTCCCTATAATTATGCCATTTGTTGTCATCACAAAGTTCTTTCTTTATATCACGCGCATCATAAAAAGACGCAATCCTAAGTGCTTCGTTAAAATTCTTTGTGAATTTCGGCCATAACGAGTTGTATTCGCTCAAGTATTCATCATACAATTTGATTTTGATGATATACTCCCAACCGTTTTCCAAATCCAACTGATACTTGACATCTTCAGTTGACTCTTTAGATGTTTTCTTTGTCAGTTTACGTCTGATAGCAAAGATTACCACGCAAAGCAAAAGTAAGATGATAACTGACCACATTACACCATAAAGAAAGTTAAAAAATACTGTATTCATATTGTCTGATTTTTGATTTCGGATACAAAGGTATAACAATCAGTCGTGCTGACCAAATCATGCGCGTTAAACTTTGTTAAATCAATCAGGCAACGGATAGATTATGATAGGTCTCTTTTCTGAAGGATGACAATACGGAAGTGCTCTGACCGTGTTATAGTCTATGAACTCAGCCGCTTCTTCCATATCCATTTTATCTTCTTTCATTAAACTTTCAACCATCTTATCATAGTGGTAGCATACTTGCCCTGTATCGGTTACACCGATGATTGCATCGAGATATGATGGGTTCTCGAATATAACAGAATCCTCATAACCCATGCTTTCCATGATTTCGCTTAACTCTTCTCTTGTCATAACTGTTTACTTTTTATATATTCCTTGTTCTATTAAATGAAACATTTCGATAACAAAATAATCACATTGATACGGCAATACATTCTCTATCCAAGTATTGACGTATTTGTAGTATTTCTTGTGCCAATTCATCACACAACGCCATTCCAAATACTTTCGCAATTCATCCGACACTGTGAATTTACCGTTTGAAATAGTACCAATAGTAAACGGCACATATGGCATTTGCACATACCCAATTCCTTCATTCGGCACTTTAGACAAAGGCTCAACAACAGAAAACTTATTTTCAATTATACGTTTCATATTACGATTACATCATATGGATAATGCATATTATAGCAATATATCATACCGTCTCTCTCTACTACGAGACGATTTCTTATACTTTTTTCTATGTAGTCATAGATTATCTTGTATGCAACGTCATCTTCATTCATGTTCAACATTCAAATAGTTATTCCAAAGTTCACAGCAAGCATTCCCATCTGCGTCAATTCTCTTGTTAAAGTAGTCATTGGCGCGTTTATAGTATTCCTCAAAGTCAATACCAATCGATTTCCTAATTATTTTCATTTGTTATTATGCCTCGCACCGCATATTTTACGCGTCTACACGCACCGCCAAAATGTTTTCCAACACTAATAATGGAATGACCAGTATTCTCATTATAATATGACACAATTGACATAACCCAATAAAAATCATCAGAGTCAAGTTGGTTAAGAAGATATGTACCATGCTCATTTTTGAATGCGGGATGTGATGGAATTTTATTAAACATCGCATCAAACAAATGACCAATAACTAAACTCCCGGCCATCGGAAGGAACAGATGATTTCCATTTTTTAGACTCGTTATCAAGTACCCATTTACACCGGTTCCGTTGTAATTTGTTACCAATTCCTTTGTGACGTAATCACTATTAACTAATTCTTTTGCAACTTCAAGTGAAGGCATTTTCCAATCACCGCCCATATTCACGTGGGCGGCATCATCGTCTGCGTCTAACATATATTTTTTATCATATTTGTTATATTTAGAAAAACCATATTCTCTTTTTCTAAGTTTGTTATCGTAATAATCCATCGACCAAATATCATACTCATATTTCGTTCTAAAAATCTTTTTGTCTGCATCAGGGTCAAATGGACTTACTAAAGGTAATGCTTCGGCCATTTGTTCCGGTGTAAAACCTTCTGTTTCTCCCCATGTGAAATACAGTCCTGTGTCAGTCTCGGTCTTCGCACCAACATTACATTTAGCCCAAAGCGTACCAGATGGTAATCCGAGGTCAACGTATTCGTGACCGTTTAAGCGTTTTGTTTCTGTATTCATTTTTGTGTTTTTTTATTTGTTCAGTTTTAACTGTTTCGTCAATTTCAAGTTCAAAATTAGGAAAGAATAGTGAACGTCCGTCAGGCGGTGGTAGTCCAATGTTCGGTACTAATTCATTGGCAACCAATAACGAGTAGTCAGGTACGTCAAAAACCTCAGGCCATTCTATGTTTTCTTTATTTGTCATTAAACACTTCGTCTATGTTATTGCAAAATTTAATATTCGGACCCTTTTCTGGTACATTCCCTTGTATGCAATTGAATTTCACTTTATCTGATGGAATTGTCACTTTTTCTATCGTCCAATCACCATACTTACTAACCATAGTCACGCCTGACTGCAATTGTTTGTTCGCAAAGTCTGCAATTGTCGACCATATATAGTAAGAAATGTGCTTAATTCCGTCGTTGGTCGAAAGGTATTTGTCTTCAAAATCAGAATAAGCGGCAAGTTTGTTTGAATTTAAATGGTCATAGTGTCCATTATCGTCAAATATCAACGCGTCTTTACCGACAGCAAAAAATACATAACTACGTTTTGTTAAAACGTGCCAACAGATTTTCAGTCGCTCAATTAAACTTTGACGTGTCATATCATTTATCATTTTCAAGTATCTTTCCGTAAATGCTTCCTACGATGTTGTGTTTTTTTGAAACGTCAATAAATGATTGTTTTAGACGCTCTTTTGTTCGTTCACCATACAGATAATGGGGTTTACCATCGTCATCAACTAAATGCTCATCACAATCAGTAAAACATCCAAGTCTGAGACCAATTGCATTTTCATCCTCTTTGGTGATAAAGAACCATGCTGCAATTGGACCTTTTGCTTCATATGTTTCAACGCCGTCTAACTTTTCAACAAATTCATCGTATGTCATATCATTTATCTTTTTCAGCCTTTATGGTTTCGTCCATAATCAAACCCTTCCGCATAACTTTCTCAAACATATCTTGCGAAATAGAGTCAGTAAATAACTGATAGATGCACAGTGCGTCTTCGGTCTGCGTAATCCTATAGATACGGTCTTGAGTCTGACGGTTGTCGTTCTCAGACCACGAATACGAGTTGAATACCATAATGTGTGCGCTTGTCAACGTCAGTCCAACAGACATTGCAACCTCTTGACCGACGAAAACTTTGACCTTTTTGTCATTCATAAACGCGTCGACAGCCTTGTCTTTTTGCTTAGGCGTCATTTTTCCGTCATAAACGACGCATTTTTTGCCGTAATATTTCTTGAACTGTTCAAGTTCGCTTGTAAAGTTGCATACGATGATGACCTTTTCGCCGTCCTCGATATAGTCGTCAACAAGTTTCTTCGTGTTTTCGACCATCTCATTTGCGAGGAACTGCCTTACAAGCATACCTTCAACCAATTGACGGTACTCTTCGTTTGAATTGTCGCCGTTTTCGACCTGTGCATTGACGTATTCGTCCCAAAGTTTGTCATATTCAGACTTTTGTCTATCATCAAGGTCATAATACCGTGTATCAAGCATTTTATTAACCATTCCGGGAATATCTCTTGATAACCTTCTGATATAAAGGTGTTTTATCTTTTCCCTTAACTCGTCAAGATTTGCGGAACCTTGTGGAATGGTCATCTGTTGCACGTGCTCTTTGATGAAATTGAATTTATCAGAGCCTGATAATCCGCGTCTATCTGCAATCACAGACCACTTTTGGAACTCACCCGGACGGTTTATCTTCTTTCCTTCACAATACCTTGTTACGTAGTACTCGTAATCACTTGTAACGTCCGCATTAATCAACTTGAGGATATGGTACAAGTTCATTGGCGTATTTGTCAACGGAGTGCCTGTGGTAAGGAACACATACTTTAGTTTTGACTTCATAAGGAAATCATAAATAACCTTATATCGGTTAGATGTGTTGTTCGACAGTTTCTGTGCTTCGTCGATAATGACGCAATCAAAACCGGATTGGAACAATGGGCTGTTTTCAAGTGCTTCCTCAATATCTTTTTTCTTGCGAGACTTCACCATTTGCGGAATCAGTTCGCCTGTTTTCTTATCAACCTTATACACAGGAACAGTAACCCTTTCAAATCCGCCATGACCGTCGTCAATAAGTTTTTCCTCGTATTTCGGCTCAAGCGGTATTTCGTAGTAATTTTGTACTATGTCATAATTGATTACTGTGAACTTAGAAGTCTCTCCGTCCCACTTAGTTCCGTTTACGATACATATATTTTCATCAGGCTCATAAAATCCTATCTCTCGTTTCCAAGTACTTTTAAGCGATGCAGTCGTAATGACCAATATTTTCTTGCATCCTGTTTCTAACGCAGCAACGATTGACGACATTGACTTTCCCAAACCCATTTCGTCTGCAAGGATACACTTCTTGTTTGCGACAAGAAACTTAACGGCTGACTTTTGGTGTTCTTTAAGTCTTCTTCCGTATTTTTCGGTCATCTTGTCATATTTGTCAAAGTCAACGTCAACGCTTCCGTAGTCAACGGAAAACAATGGTGTGAGCAAATGCTTCTTCTGAATATACATCAGCTGTGGGTTTACGCTTTTTCTGAATTGGCAGTAACAATGGTATGAATTTCCCATTTCACCGATAACCCTCGTAATGCGTATTTTCTCAGGAGTGAAGTCGAGTTTGTATTTCTCTCTAAGGTTCTCACCCAATATAGCGGAAATCTTCACAATCTTGTTTACTGAAAAGCATTCGTAATCGTAATTCTTAAGGATATAGTCCGTTTGGAAATCGTCTTCAGCCAAAATGAGACGGCTTCCCTCGTCGAGTTTCTTGTAATACAGCATCATATTATTATCGCCGCTGTATTCTCGTAACAGTCTGTATGCCTTTGTTATTCTACTTTCTCTTGCCATAGCGCAAAGGTACTACTTTTTATCGGTTTTCAAACTATTTATTAGAAAAACATTGAATTGATATGAGGCGAACAATTAGATTAACGGAAAGCGATTTGCATAGAATCGTTATAGAGTCAGTTAAACAAGCAATTAATGAAATTGGCGATACGCCTAAAGGACAATATGCACTTGGGCAGGCGGCCGGCAGAAGATACGTAATGGCGAATAATGAAAAACCAGGTTCTGATAAATACTGGGACAATGATACAATCGGTCTTGATATTGAAAGACACGCAAAACGCAGGAAAGGATACCATTCGAATACTCCTTTCGGTTGGGATGACGAATTTGGGCACGGATTTGATGATTATGTGAATAGTAAAAAATAACATGCCTGCAAACTATTTGACACCGGTTAACCGTAACAAAATGTTTTACTCTGAGGACGATTTCGACTTAGAGACTGACATTGTTATGGGTTATATGGAAGAAGATTTGAATCAAACTGTAGTCGTTTACGAGGTTGACCGTGACAAGACAAACACCAACTCAATCTACAAAGAAACTACAAGTGGAATCAAGTTCAAACCGCCAAGAGAAATACCGTGCATCTATGAAGTAAAGGATGCTGAGATTAAATCGTATGACAGTCAGACAAGCAATGGTGTCTATACGATTAACGGTGCATTGACAATACACGTTCTCGATAAGGTGCTTGAAAAATACAAATGCGACATCAAAAGGGGTGACTATATTGGTTTGTTGGTTGACACCAACCGAATGATATATTACTCAGTGGTCAATGATGGAAAGGTAAACACTGCAAATTCACTTTATGTGGGTGCGTTCAAACCAGCATACCGTGTTGTCGTATGTGCACCTGTGGATGAGAACGAATTCAACGGAAGGTAAATGAGATTATGAAAGGACACCCAAAGAAACATATAGTCCCTGTGAAGTTCAAAGACCCAAGCAAGGGTTTTGCGAGAAGGGCTTCGTATTCTAAGGAAATCATGTACAAAGAGCCTGATTTCCCAAAACCTGTTGAATATTCAGATATCGACAGCGCAATGGAAGAGTTCATCAATAAGGCTATTGACATTACAGACCCCGATGGAAAAAGAATACCTACTTTCACGTTGTATAGTACGCAACGCTTTAGTGAGTATTCTCAAACATGGCAGCATACTGATGAAAATGGAAACCTTTTGATGAATTTCAAGACATTGACAAGGACTAATGACGTTAAGGCGGGTGCAAATCAAGGCGGATACTGGAATATACCAAATGGCAGATATTACACTTTATACCGAAGGACTGTCCTTGATGATGATGGCAGTGAGCACATTGAAGTCTATTCAATGAAGCAGCCATTTGCGGCTGATATAAGTTACCGTGTGAACTTTGTAACGAATACATTCGAAATGACCAATGAGTTCAGTATGAGAATGCTTGACCTTTTCAAAGCGAGACAATGTTATCTTAGGGTAAACGGAAGATACATACCGATGACACTTGAAGAAGTCAACGATGAGACCGAATATACTATTGAGAATCGTAAATTCTTCGTTCAGTCGTTTGTTATAAAGGCAATGGCTTACATAACAAGGCGTGAAGACTTCAAGGTAAGTAAATTCCCGAAGAACGTAATGATTTTTGGTGAAGGTATGACACCAAAGAAAAAGAAGAAGGTTGAAGTTGAGATTGAAGAATACAATGAATTGAAGAATACTGTTGTTGAGATTGCCGTTGATTTTGCACAATATGTCAATAAGGCTGAGTTCGAGATGGATGATGATGTCAATATCAATGAAATCAGAAAAGACAATGTGAGCCAAGTCAGACTTCAGATTAACGGAAAGCCGCTTTATTCAGTAACTGAATTCAAATTAAACAACGGAGACGATGTAAAGATAAAGATTTTCCCTATTGACGAAAGCAAAGCGTCAAAGATAACTTTGGTGGGGATAAAACCGAACAGCACGTATGTTGACGGAGATTTGCCGGAAGATGTAAGTAAGACACCAGTTTCAGTTGAGACAATCACTGTTGAATAATTGAAGAAAAACCACTTTATTATAACGTGGTTTTCTTCGTAAAACGGGGTACCATGTACATGAGATATACATGAATAATATTTTTATTTTAATTTAATAAAAATATTTTAGGTAAACTAGGACCAAAGAAAAAAGAAAATAAATAAAAGAAAAAAGAAAGTCAAAAACTCTGATGAAATTACGTGTAGGAAGAATGTTTGAAATCGGTATCAGTTTGGATAAACTATTGTCTCAGCAGAACGAGTTGCCGCTTAATGTGGGGTATGATTTATGGAAGATGAAGAAGCAGTTTGACGAAATCGGCTCATATGTGTTTGAAAGAATAAAACTCGTCATACCCGAAGAACGGTTGGCAAAGAATGAACTTGACGAAAACGAAATGGCGATTTATCAGATGATTCTCGGAAGCGAAGTTGAAATAGTTCCATTTTCGGTTTCGAAGGAAATGTTGTTCAAAAATGAAAACATAAGGCTCACAGTATCTGAAATCGCCGATATTATGGAACTTTTTGACGAAAAAACAGTTAACAATGAGCCGACGGGCAATTTTTAGGTTTTTGTGTGATATTTATTAAAAAAATAAAGGATAAAACTCATAATTAAAATGGCAAATAATAAATTCGGAAACGTGAGACAAACGCATGTAAGTCCCGGTATTTACACCAAGGAGACTGAACTCATTTATGCGTCCAAATCACTTGGTATCACAACACTCGGACTTGCCGGCGAAACAGTTAAGGGTCCTGCATTCCAACCAATTATGATTGAGAATTGGAGAGAATACCAGAAGTACTTCGGCGGCACAAATCCCGAAAAGTTCAGAGGAAGCCAGTATCCAAAATACGAACTTCCATACATTGCACAGTCATATTTGAAGCAGTCCAACCAACTTCAGGTTGTACGTGTTCTCGGTCTGTCAGGCGTAAACGCAGGTCCGGCTTGGGTAATTAAGGCAGGCAGCACAGATAACGAAAAGCAGGATTATGTGAACACCGTCGTTGCGGTTATCCGTTCAAGGGGTGAACACCTTAAGTCAGCAATCGTAACACCAAGAGACGAAACTGCTGGTGTCTGTGAAGACATCTATGAATACGACCCACTGCTTTACTATGCTAAGGCTGTATGGCTGGAGCCAAGTAAGACTTTGGAACTGAATGACGAGTGTATCCCAAGTTTCGAGACAGAGGATGGCGGTTTTGCAATCGACCAAAACAACTATGGACGTTTCACCATTTGTGTTCTGACTTATCTTGATGAGGTTAAGAAGTATGCTATTTCTCTTAACCCCGGTGAGAAGAACTACATCTATAACGTTATCGGTGGAGACCCTGAGAGGGGTGAATGTGAAGTTTATGTTGAAGAACTGTACGATGTCGCACTGAAGCAACTTATCGAAATGAGAGAGGTTGACGAAATCAAGAAGGCTGTGTCGTACTATCCGACAGTTTACAATGTGCCCGATTTTGCACCTGTAGATGACATTCTTCAAATGGATGAAAGTATGCTGAAGAGAAGGGATGTCGGCAAACGCTTCCTTTATTCTTCTACTATGTCAGTTGACCACAAGAAGAATCCTATCAATGTACACGTGTATGACAGAACTGAAAAGGAATATTCAGAAGAAAATGGTCAGGTTGGACACATCTACACTGTAACTCCTTGCACAGAGTCTGACGGCACTCGCCACTATTATTACGTTGAAATCCGTGGCGAAGAAGAAGCAATCACCGACGAACGCGAATTGTACAATGTGAATCTTCCAGATTATGGACACGATGGCGGCGGAATTGACGAAGACGCAATGAAGAACAATGTGTTCACGAATATGGTCAAGGTCAATGCAGACGGAAACTATTACGTTCTTGACACGGTTAACGAAGTTGAAGACGTATATCCTATGATGTTTGACATGAACAACTATAAGGAAGAGTACCGTTATGCTTCAACTCCTTGGGTTGTTTCTGAACTTAAGGGTTCTGCTGAAAATGTTGAACTGTCAAAACTGTTCAGATTCCACACAATCTCTGACGGTTATGGTGCAAGTTCTGAGGTCAAGATTTCAATCGAGAACATTGACACTGAAAATGGTACATTTGATGTGTTGGTTCGTGATTTCTTTGACACAGACGCCGCTAAGACGGTTTATGAACGTTACAAAGGCGTTAACCTTCGTCCGGGCGACCCCAACTACATTGCAATGAGAATCGGTTCGTTTGATGAGCAGTATGAGAACGTTTCAAGTTACATCACTGTTGAAGTTAATGAGACTGACGTTACCGCTGTTTCAATTCCTTGCGGTTTCATGGGATACCCTGTTAGAAATTATGACAAGGCAATCGATTATGGCATTGGAGACAAGTGGTACAATGCGGACTATCTTAACCAGAATGATGTAGAAGGCTTCCCAACAGACTTCGCATCGACATTCGAGAGCAGCAACTCAGACAGCGCAATGTTACCTAAGATTCCGTATCTGAGGTATAATACTGAGGTCGATGATGATATCAGAATTGCTAAACAGTATTTCGGATTCTCTGACCTTGTAGGCATTGACACTGACATTCTTAAGTACAAGGGCGTTGAGTCTTACAACGATTATCCAAAGGGTATGACTCCTGGTTTCCACCTTGATTCACGAATCATCAGTGGCGTTATGGATGACAACGGTATGGTTACTGATGCTACTGGCAGCGAGACAATCACTCAGACTGTTACAGTTGAAGGACAAACCGGTTATAGATTCATCACAGTTGGCAAGAACAACACTACTGATTACGGCATCGAGCCAAGAATCGGTACAGAGGAAGAGATGTGGGGAACTATTTACGAGGACAAGAAGTTCCGTAAGTTCACTATGACATTCTACGGCGGATTCGATGGTTGGGACTACTACCGTAAGTCAAGAAGTAATGGCGACGAGTTCAAGTGGAACAAGTATCGTGGCAAGATTAACGAGGTGAGCGGAGAAGGTGCTAACTTCTCAGTAATCAAGAACCCTGCTGCATACGGTTTCAATGATGGCGACAGAGTAATCACATCTGACTGGTATGCTTATATGTCTGCAATCAGACAGTTTGCAAACCCGAAGGAAATCGACATCAATGTTCTCGCAACTCCGGGTATTGACTATGTCAACAACAACACTCTTGTTGGCGAGACAATCGATATGGTAGAGGAAGAGCGTACTGACAGTATCTATGTCGTAACTACCCCTGACAAACCTTATGGAGCCGGTGATTCAGTAAGCGAGATGTACAGTGCTGAAGCAGCAGTTCTCAACCTTGAGGATTCTGAAATCGACAGTAACTACACTTGCTCATACTACCCTTGGGTTAAGTATTTCGACGCGGATAATTCAGTATATCTGTATCTGCCACCGACGAGAGACGTTGTCCGCAACTTTGCTTTCACAGACAACACCAAGTATCCTTGGTTTGCAGCAGCAGGTTGGAATCGTGGCGACCTTGAGACCACAGCAGTTCGTCCAAAGAAGACTCTGAAACTTGAAGAGCAGGACACTCTGTACGACGGACGTCTGAACTTTGTCAACAGTTTTGCTAACGAAGGAATGAAGATTTGGGGCGATAAGAATATGCAAGAGCATGAGAGCCAGATGAACCGCATCAGCAAACGTCGTCTGTTGCTCCACATCCGCAAACTTTGCGCTATCGCCGCTATCGGTCTGATTTTCGACCCGAACGACAATACCACAAAGCAGTCATTTGAGAGCGCAGTAACTCCTGTACTCGACAATGTGATGAGCAATCGTGGTATTACCGATTGGCGTCTTGAAATCGATGACAGCCAAGAAGCAAGAGACAGACTTGAACTTCCGGCAGTTATCTATCTGAAACCGATGCCTAACCTTGAGTACATCACAATCAACTTCGTGATTACTCCAAGCGGCGTATCCTTCGACGACATCTAATTGATGCTGTTGACATACAGTCAAAGAAAGAGGGCAGAAATGTCCTCTTTTTTGCATATATACAAAAATGCCGCAAGTCATAAGACCTACGGCATTTAGCGAGTTTTTTTATTATTGTTGACCTATTTTACGTTTGAATTGCT
>Ga0326513_10003002_pt1 | contig 12315 bp, 23 predicted proteins | sample 2_2465_0518_D_FD_203654 | JGI IMG/M metagenome (GOLD analysis project Ga0326513, IMG submission 203654) | Bovine rumen microbial communities from UC Davis, California, United States - 2_2465_0518 | ecosystem: Host-associated > Mammals > Digestive system > Stomach > Rumen | place: USA... | reverse complement strand
CGAAGGCTTGAGTCCGTCGCGTATGTCGGGGAAAGCTCTGTTGGCATTGACGTCATAAGAGCTATCAATGAAGTTCTGTTGAACTTCGTCAATAATATCAATTTGATTAGTCAACATTAGCCTCCTCTAAATGCTCGGTAAGAAACTCTACACGAGGTCCAACTGCTCGTCCATAAAGGTCCTGGAACATCTTATCTGTCTTTCCAAAATCGTTCACAGTCAATTGTAACATATTTCTTGAGTTTTTGTCAAGTAACACTGTTGAGAGTTCGTCACTATCCATCTCACCAAGACCCTTTAGGCGGCCGATGGTAAAGCCTGCTGCGTGAGTTTTCTTATACTCTTCCAATTCGGCATCGCCACGAAGATAGATATATTCGTTCTTCTTGGTTGTAACACGATATAGCGGTGGAACCGCAGACCATACGTGCCCATTCAGGATAAGCTCTGGACACATATACCAGAGAATATTGAAGAGCAAATTCTCGATTGAGAATCCATCTGGGTCGGCGTCCGCTGCGGCGACAATCTTACCATACCTAAGTCTCTCGGGCATATAAGTGAGTTTGCACGTGGTTTCATCTACAGGTAAGCCAAGAGCCTGCACTAAATTATTGATTTCCACATTTTTATAAATGTTTGCGGGTGATGTTTTCAAAACAGAAAGCATTTTACCACGGACTCCATAAACAGCTTGAAATTCGCTATCGCGCCCCGCTACGAGGCCAGAAGCTGCTGACTTCGGTTATTCCATTGTTTCCAATGGCCCTGACTAACTCTTCTATATTAGAAATATAGTCCTCTATTTCGAGCCACGTATCAATAGTGGCCCTACTTCCCGACAAAGGGAATAGTCGATACAGCTTACTTTATATCTTTGTAAGTTTTTCCAACTAACATATTACGAATAGTTGAATAAGATTTATTTGGGTAATATTTTTCTTGAATTTGTTTTGCTGTCATTCTTGAATTGTATTTATCACGCATTTGAATGACTTCTTCTTCAGAAAAACCTCTTTTATTATTGGCGGCTACTTCTTTTGGATTAGCTTTTGCATTGTGACTGTGCCAATATTTATTTTCTGGAGTGTTATATTCAGGAAGTATGTCTTTCCAAGTTTCATAATACCAGACTTTTTGTAGCCCTCTTCTGCTGATTTTGTCTTTATACTCATCATAAACTACTCTAAAAGGAATATGAGCATTATATTTGATTCTAATATCTTCCACATCTTGTGTATTTAGTAATGCTCGTCCATTTGATTCACCAGCGTGTCTTTTATCGCCAAACTCGTGTAATCCGCCTAAAGTTGCATTATATCCTTTATCAAAATCGTATGAATGATACAATGCGATATATTCTGTTTCTAATCTATCCAAGATTTCTTTTGAATATTCTTCGGATTTGAGTTCAATTAGCACTTCCCATTGAAAATTTTCTACGCCATATTTTCTTAGGGCTTGGTGAAATCTTACGTTGTAATCACCAGTATTAGGATGATTACTGGAGTAGATATGTGCGTATTTTCTACGCTCAATATCAACACTTTGTCCGATATATACCTTGTTATTGATTAGGTTTGTTACTTTATAAATACCAATCATATGCACTTCTCCCTTCTAACTATCTAATATGAAGGTTAGAGTGCTAACATTATTCATTTTTACCCAAATTGATATAAAGTCTTGCCACGGGATTACCATATGCTTTTGCACTTAGGCTTCCCCGTTAGCCTACATTATTGTAGACCCCGTTGATGAAACGGTAAAAAGGATAAGGGCAAGTTTTATCGTTTACCCTCGCAAACAAAAAGCTCACAATCAGAACGTTTCTTGCTCCAACAATCAGTTAGAGTAGTTGGAAGCTGAATTGCCTTCTTCTTGACAGGCTCATTTGCTTGCTTCTTGATTCGCTCACGAGCCTTTTTAGCTGCTTCTGCGGCCTTACGTGCAACGAGAGCCTTTTCAATAATATTAGTACCGTCACTAACATTATTATCGAGCCAAATCTCAAATTGCTTTGAGAAAATTGAGTTTATAAAAGTGCTATCAATTTTAGTGATGGTTGTCTTGACCTGGGCATCATATGCAACACCAAGTGCTGTAATGTTTGCGACCAAGACAAGTCCTTCTTGTAAAGAAGTACCATCAAGGTTTTTATCTGTCTTTTTGAGAAGTCCCTGCTCCTTAGCCCACTTATTCAAAACTCGCGTGATAGTAGTCTTTAGTCCAGTGATGTGCGGGCCAACTGAAGTAAGGCCGCAATTGACATAAGGAATAATAGTAGAACTACCACGTGATGTATAAGTTAGAGCCAAAGATACTGCTTGTTTACCTTGCTTCTCTTGGATAATAAGAGGATTATTGATAATCTCAATATTATCGCCAACGTGCTTGTCCAGCAAGTCCTTGATACCATTATCGTGAGAAATCTTCTCACCATTATAAATAATAGTGAGTCCTGCGCAAAGACAAGTAATATCATCACAGAAGTCTTTGAGCTTCTTCTCGTTTACTTTTGGTGTGTCAAAGAACTGTTCGCTGGGAATAAAAGTTACTGCTGTTCCTTGATGCCCAAGAAGATGCTTACCGAGTTGACGTTCTGAAAAAACGCCTTCTACAAAATAAATCTTTTCGCTATCTCCCCTGCTGTTTTCAGTAACAACAGTTAGACTATGGCTCAAAAAGTTTGTGGCTTTAGAACCAATACCATTCAAGCCGATAGCAGTTCCTTCGTATACACCATCATCCGTATACTTGCCAGAAGTATTGATTACATCGAAAGATGCCTGAAGAACTGTCTCTCCATCATCACGAGTAACATTGATAGGAAAACCTTGAGCGTTATCCGTGATTGTGACTTGCTTATCATCAACAGAGATTTCAATGGTATCACCGTGACCAATGTTATATTCGTCAATGGCATTACCTAAAATCTCAATTGCAAGATGGGTCGCATCAGATGTATCTCCAATATACATTCCTGGTCGCAGCCGGACGTGTTCCAAAGGAGTCAGAGATTCAATACTATCATCTTTATAAAAATTGCTCAATTTGCACCTCCTTGATTTACTAATAAAATTATAACACATAAAAAAAATCCTGTCAAGATTTTATTTTCTTGACAGGACTCAAATTTTTTTATTCAGCATCCGCAAGATGATATGCGAGCTGAACCTTGTTGCGGTGACGGTCGTGGACTAAACGCATCTTGCCGTTGCGAAGAGCGGAAAGAAGGTACTTGGTCTTTCCAGTCTTGGGGTCTGCAAATGCACCGTGATAAAGCCATAACGCATCTTCATATCTTACTACAGAACGATTCTCCTGTAGGTTCTGCATCTTTACTTGATTTCTCATTATACAATATCCTTTCTGTAGGTATAAGCATCATTTGGTTTGCTGGAAACATACAATTCGAGCTTGCCATCTTCAAGGAACCATTCAAGAATGTCCCGGTCTGCTACATCCATATACTGGTCAAGAGAGCACTTCTCAATGGTGATGAAATTGTCTGTCTCACGATTGTGAATAACAAAATCTACGTGGTCAGTCACTCCGTGAAGATAACCAGAGAGAGCCATAAAAGTTGCGACCTTCATACTATACCGCCTTTCTGTTTGTCTTTTGATAAAATTATAAGATAAAAAAAGTAGGCTGTCAAGCAAATATTTCTGCTCAACAGCCTTTCTTTAGTTATTCATAAATTTCATCGTAATCGTAGTCGCCTTTTTCAGCAATCCACTCGTCGAGATAATCTGTCTCTTCATCATCCAAAGCGATGTATTCACTCCAATGAGTGGGAAGACCATAACCAACAGGCAATCCAATAGTATCAAGGAAATAGATAATAGCCTGCTCTTCTCGCAAGAGTTCGCGCAAGCTCTCACTATCCTTTTCTGCGTTCTTCATATCAAGAACAATGCCATTCATATAGTCTACAATGTTCTCTTTGACTTGGCGTGAAACAGCGTTCCAGTTATTCATTTTCTTTTCTCCTTTTGGGGTTCCAATTAGTACGGAGAACAGCCCAAGAACAAAAACAATCACCTTCAGCTAAATCGTGATTATGAAGTGAACAGTGAAGTCTTTTTCCCGAGTCATCAAAAAACTTACAATCAACGCCGCGAATAATTTTCTCTTCTCTTGCCTTTTGGATATGACCTGTAGATGTGTCTTCTACAGTGGCAACGACGTTTTCTGCAACAATTTGAAGCATTCCGCCCTCCTTTCTAAAAATAGTATATCATAAACAAAGATTATTTGTCAAATAAAATTATATGCCCACGTCAAGATAATCTAAAAGGTCTCTCTGAATAATATCTGGAATAGTCTCTTCCCAATCAGGGTCATACTGTTCAGCATCTTCACGAGTAGCTAAAAACCATTCACCAGGATGCCCTTTCCAATTATATTCAGTCATTATTCCAAGAGAAGCATAAGCATTTTTACTACCACTCAAGGAAGTAAGTGTGTGAGCATATAAATTATATTGAGCTAAATCATTTTTATCTATAAACTTTTGATAATAACGTTTAGCTAATTGTTGCATACCATTCATATATGATATGATAATTGTTTGAATTTCTTGCGGAACGTTATCATAATTTTCAGGATAAGAGTCAATATCTTGAACATTTATCATAATTATAACCTCTTTTCTAAATAGTGTCAAGTAATTCTGTAAGAGGTCGGATACCATAGGAACTTTGAGAAATACCTATTTCTTCATCCATTATTATATAACAAACATCATCAAAGCCTTCGTCTTGCTGCGGACTCTCTCTATATTTATAAGTCAATTCAAAATCTTCATCAGAAAGTTTTTGATAAGAAAGCTTCATTTGATTTAGGAATTTCAAATGCTCGTATTTTCTTTCAACCCATAGACCAATTATTTGTGGTTGTTCTTCTTCTATTACTTCTTTCAAGTGAGAGAATACAATTTGTCTTTCTTCTTTTGTAGCAAGAGGGGCTACAGCTATAACTACTGGCATAGCTTTCAAAGCAGAAGCAAGACATTGACAATAAATCTCTATAAACTCTGGGTCTTTATATGGTACATCTGGATAAAACTTACGTAAATCATCTCTATCTATAATAACGCACTGGTCTAAATACTTATATGTCTGTAAATAATCAGCTAATAATCTATTATTATTAGCAGGCATTCCCGCAAAGATAATCAATTTCTTCGTCATTGTAGATATAAGCACCCCCTAATAAGTAATTGATAGTTCCCGCCTGAATAATTTCTGTATAAGTATTATTCATTCCTTGAAAAACTAATTGAATATCACTGTCTATTGGAACAAACTGACAGCTAATTTTTTCGTGTAATATATTTATAAAATAGATTTCTAATATATTATTATCTATTATTCTATAATATATATCTCTATCTATTATATGCTGCATCAAATCTGATGCTATAGTACCACTATTTTTAGAACATAATAAAATAGCTAATATTTCAGCTTTACTCAAATGAGTAGTTCCATCAACACAAAATGTTGTAGGACAAATAGTTCCATCAATATAAAATTTATTTTTAGAATAATCTATATGATAATCCAGCATTGATAATCAACTCCTTTTCCAAGAGAAAGAAAGAAAATAAATAAAAGAAAGAAAGCGAAAGTTCTTCCTCTAGTATAAAACATCAAAAAGTTTCTGTCAAGGAAAAAAGTTCTTGACAGCTTCCTTCAATTAGTTTATAATTGAATTAGAAAGAAAACGTCGAAAGGAAAAATATGTGCTGGGTTGAATATCAAAACGGCAATTACACTGTAAAACTCAATCTTGAGAACGGAACAAAGATTCGCTCTACTGAAGAATCAGAGTTTATCCCCGATCGTGTAGAAAGTATGGATGTAAAGATTACCAATCAATGTCAGCATAACTGCGGTTTTTGCCACGAGGATTCTGTTCCTGATGGAAATAAAGCCTCATTAGTAGATATATATGATTTTGCAAAATCACTTCCTCCGCACACAGAAATTGCACTTGGAGGGGGTAATCTTATGGAAGACCCTTGGCATACAGAAGAAGCTCTAAAGATTTTCAAAACAGCTGGCGCTGTTTGTTCTATCACTGTGCGCCAAGATGATTTTGTAAAAGACTATGGCTGGATAGCCGAGTGGAAAAAACTCTCTTTAGTATATGGAATTGGGATTAGTTTACTAAATGTAAATGACCCCTCTTTCTGGGCTTTGTATGATATGACTCCAACCGCAGTCATTCACACAATCGCGGGTATTCTTACTCAAAAAGATATGAATGTTTTAGCAGAGCATAAAGCAAAGGTGTTGGTGCTTGGCTATAAGCACTTGCGGAGGGGCGAGACATATTTTATTGACAACCAAGAACGAATCAAGAAAAATATAGACTTCTTATCTAAATATGCTTACTCTTGGAGTAAAAAATTAGAGGTTCTATCTTTTGACAACTTAGCCCTTGAACAACTTGATATTCGTAGTAAAGTTCCTGCGATTGTTTGGGATTATTTCTATATGGGTGATGATGGAACAACAACTTTTTTTGTTGACTTGGTAGAAAAAGAATACGCACGTAGTTCTACATATCCCGTTCGACATAAAATTTTAGATAAGACTATTTCACAAATGTATAAATTAGTCGCATATGAGAAAGAGGTAGATAATGCTTACTAAAATCCGTTCAGGAGTTTTTGAAACAAATTCAAGTTCAGTTCATAGTCTTGTATGGCATAATTCATCTAAGTGGGATGAACCAATTGCTAAAATAGCACATTTTACAGTATTTCCTCATTATTATGGTCGAATGCCGTCAGCTCCTTTGACAACTCGCCAAGAGCGACTTAGTTATCTTTGGACTGCTATTCTTGAAAATGCTTGTGAATATAAAGAAGCAATAGATGAAAATGGTGACTGTCATTATGTAGAATATATAGATTGGGATTTTATAACAAAATGGACTGACACTCTAAAAGAGTATCTGCCGCACGTTACTTTCTTTATTCCAGATAAAATGAATATAGAAAATAACTGGGATTATGATATTGGAATTGATCACGTTGGTCTATTGGATAATCTACTCACTGGTTTTGAAGAAGATAAGCAAGCTCTTCAAGATTTTATATATGATGCTAATGGTTATATCCTCATTAGCGGTGATGAATATGAAGATGAAGATAAATCTTTTGATTCTCTCTTAGCTCGTTCAATTGATTGGGCTGACTATGAGAAGCTAATCAAGCTACAAGATACAAGTAATAACTATCGTAACTACGTTTATATAAAGGGGAACTAAATGTTAGTAAAAATTCGTCATAATGTTTTTGAAACCAATAGTTCAAGCGTTCACACACTTTGTATTGCCAACCCAGGAGATTATACTGACTGGTGTGATGGTAAGCCAAATATTGTATATGATATGTATGATAATAAGTTGGTGTCAGCAGAAGAAGCAAAAGCCAATGATGATGATTTTCCATATACAGTAGCTCACAATGAGGGGAAAGGCTATTGGGATTCTTGTTTTATTTACTATGATAAGAATGGCGAAGAGATGTATGACCCTCGCTATGTAACTTATGAACAGTATGAAGATGAAACATCTTTTTATAGTCACTTTGACCAAGAGACGCCAGATGGTCAATGGGTCGCATTTGGTTATTATGGCCACGACTAAAAAAATTTCTTGACAGCTATTTTTATTTTATGATATAATATTAGTAAAGCAAACGAAGGGAGCGAAAATGGCAAAGTTTCACATTGAATGGCAGGCAACTTTTGAACAGGTTTCTGATTTTGATATGGATATGAAGTTAGCGAACGGTTCAGAAGATGTTTTTGCTGCTTCCGCTTCCGAAGCTGTTGATATGATTTATGACAAGCTTGATGGCGGAAACCTGATTTCGTTGGATACTGCTGTCAAGAGGTTGTCGTAAATGATTACTAAGTTTGATGAAAAAATGTTTGCAAGGGCCAGGGAAGTCGCGGAAACGTCTAACTTCCCTGGCTTTCACATCGGTTGCGTTTTGACATATAAGCATCGTATTATCAATGAAAAAGCCAATACTACAAAAACACACCCAAAGCAGATGGAGTATAATAAGAGGTATCGTCATTTTACCCCTGGCCCTTCTCGACACACTTTGCACGCAGAGTTGGCAGCACTTTTGACGGTTCCAACGGCTATGCTGGACCGCATCAATTGGAAAGATGTGTCGGTGTATGTTTATCGCATTTGTCCCGGTCACAAGAGTGGTATGGGGCTGGCACGTCCCTGCCCCAGTTGTATGCACCAAATAAAAGAACTCGGCATTCATCATATTTATTATACAACTGACGATGGATATGCTTATGAAAGATTGGATTACTAATGTTAGATATAATTATAAAGGCAATGAAGTTTCAACGATTGTATGACCAAGCAATGTATGGAATTGAACCATTGCCCGCGAACTACTACGAACAACTAACAGGATTATTAGGTGAGATTTTAGCTCTATTAGAAGATGAAAATGTTTCGCCCCAAGAGTTAGCAGACACAAAAAATTTTTTTCAACTAATAAGCCATTTCTGGAGGGACTAAAGGAGGAATAAATGCCTCATAGTCAAAAACCTATTGTTTGCATATGCGGCAGCCGCAATATTTCTTCTGTCAATTTAGACCTCTTTATTGACCCTGAACACGTTGGATGTGTTGTTACAGGTGGAGCAGTAGGAATAGATACCTTGGCAGAACATTGGGCTAAGAGAAACAAAATAGAATGGGTTTGTTATCTGCCCAACTACAAGTCTTTTGGGAAACGAGCTCCACTGATTCGTGACCAAGATATGGTAGATTTCTGTGATGTAGTAATCGCCTTTTGGGATGGGAAATCTACTGGAACTAAATATACAATGGATTATGCGATAAAAACAGGGCATCGTTGTATTTGTCATATAATTCAAGGAACTGACTAAAAATTCTACTTGACAGTTCCTCAAAAAATATGATATAATATAATTACAAAATGAGACAGAGAAAAGAGGAAGGAAAATAATGGCTATTTGTTTTGGTAATCAGCTTCAGCAGAAGCTTGTGGCGAGTGGACTGGGTCACAGTCCCAAGGTGCGAAAGCCACGTCATAAGATTTTCAACTGTCATAAGTGCGGCAAGCCTATGACAATTGTTGAGGGAACTAATACAATGGCTTGTGAATGCGGCCAATATTTTATTTTCTCAACTGATTAGTGTTTTAGTTAGGCTAGTATTTTTGAGGGTATGCTAAAGCTATGTAAAAGATTTATATTTAGCTTCTTGCTAAATACTTTTACTCCCTCTTGCGCGGACTTTGGCCTGTCCTTTAGCCTAAATTAGCTATCGGTTTAGGTGGAAAGCAATTTACGTAATGGAGAGCTGTGAGTTTTTATTATTATCTCGCCTTCCTCTTGAGATAGACAAGAGAAAATCAGGGCTATAGAAGGATAAAAATAATAAGGTTAGGCTTGTTGGTAGATGTGTCTAAGCCAGAAAACGAAATCTACCCTTTTTTATTTTCGTAAATCTTGAATAAGGGAGAAAAGAATGTCTTATAACCGCTATGATGATGAAGATGATGATTTCCTTACGGTTGAGCCTCTGAAGCGTAAGCCAAAGCAGAAGGGGAGTGGAAAGCAACGTAAGAATAGTTATCGTCAGGCGCGTCAAGCTGCGGCGCGTGAACGTCAGCGTAGTCTTAGCCGTCAAGAGGACGGATTTGACATTTCTCTGTAAGGAGTAGTGATGGCAGGACATATTTATATTGGTGGGGATACGCACGGAAATAGCAATGACCTGCGCACGCTGTTTATGCAAATAGAGAACCCTACTAAAGATGATGTTCTGATTATTACTGGCGATGCTGGTTTTGAGTATGGACATTATGTAATGGGTGCCGCAAAAAAGACAGCGCTGAAATTCCCTGGGACTATTATTGTTATTCGTGGTAATCACGATAACCGTTACTGGGCTGACCATACTATTGATGGAAAACCAGCAAGCAATAGCTGGAATTTTGTCGAGGATGAAAACGGAAATCGTTATCTGCGACAAAAGAAATACCCCAATATTTGGTATGTTCCTGATGAGGGGTGCATCTATAATATCAAAGGGTATAATTTTATGTTTATCCCTGGGGCCTATTCCGTCGATAAGTGGTATCGTCTGCAAAATGGGTATCCTTATTGCGACGATGAGCAACTGACTGACGAAGAGCGAGAGAATCTGTACGAGCAACTCCAAGAGACTCAAGTAGACTTTGTTATTGCTCATACTTTCCCGCAGAAGATTGTGGAGGGACATTTGCGTTATTTGTTTTTGCGGGGACTGGACCAGAGTATGGTGGATAGGTCGCAAGAAATTTGGCTGGATAAGATGGCTGAAATTTTTGAAAATCAATCCACTTTCAAGCATTATTTTGGCGGTCATTACCACGACAGCAAAGAGCTGACTGACAAATATACAATTCTGTATCATACTGTTATTGACATAGAAGATTATATTTAGAGAGGATTATAATGAACGGCAAAATTCTTTGGACTGATACTGTCTATGATGAAAGTGGAACTCATTATGTAGTATGTAAGAATACTAAGTATGGCACGTTTATTGGACGCACCACACTGGCGCCCGCAGACGAAGATATTGAGAATACTTTTGATGGATTCCGTTTTGCAGAACTTCGCTGCGACATTCAGGCATATCATCGCCGCGCTCTCAACTTCTATGAGCGGTATCGTGGTATGCTTCACGCCCTAAATGTTCTTACTAGCTCTTGGGAAGATAATGACTTTGATGAAGACCCGATGATTGAAGCTCTACAGCGACAGGTTGAGGTAGCTTACAAGAATTATCTTGAAGCATTTGACCTATATAAGCGTTTGCGGGATTCCTATAAGGGATACACCGAGGTTGTTCTGGAACAGCGTCGCACAATGCATATGCGAATTGCTGAACTTCGCAATCGTCATAAGTAATTTTGAGTTTCTGTCAGGAAATTTCTTCTTGACAGAAACTTTTTTATATGTTACAATTTTATTGTAAATAAAAAAGATGAAAAAGAAAGGGAAGAAGATGGCAGATTACAAAAGCTTTCTTCACGTTCTTCGGCTTGATGATACAAAAATTGATGTAGCTAAGTTTCTACAGGGTATAGTTTATGTTTTTCCTAAACTTGACGGCACTAATGCTTGCGCTTGGGCAACAGAAGATGGAGAGATTCACTGCGGTTCTCGTAAGCGTGAGCTGACAGTTGATTCTGATAATGCTGATTTCAACCTATTCTTCACCACAGATAAGAGCACCGAGAAACTTCGTGATTTTCTCTGTGAGAATCCTAATCTTATTGTATATGGAGAGTGGCTGAATGGTTGGGCTGGCCGCAAGCAGGCTGGTTCTATCAAGCAGTATCTTGACCCTGGGTTCTGGGTATTCGCAGTATATGATACTGATGCAGGCAATTATCTCTACTACGAGACTTATGCTATGCTTCTCCACGGTATCTATGAAAAGATTGACCGCCCAATTGTAATTTATACTAACCCTACATACAATGATATTGCGGCCCTTCTTGAGGATAATCACTTCAATCTTCCTAAAGATGTTCAGGGCGAAGGCGTAGTTTGTTGGAACTATGATTTCCGAGATTCCTTTGGACATTTTCAGGTGGCAAAGATTGTCGCTAAAGAGTTCCGTGATAACAAGGGAGTCTCTAAAAAGATGAAAATGTCTGCGGACCGAGAAGGGCTTGAGGGAGACATTGTCCAGGCATTCGTAACTTCTGCGGACTGCGAGAAGTGCCGCCAGAAGGTTCTTGTCAAACTTGGGCAGGATGAATGGACTGGTTCTAATAAGGAAATTGGTATGTTCCTGAATATGCTTTTCAACGACCTTGTTGAAGAGGAAATGTGGTCTATCATCAAGCGTTTCCGCAATCCTATTATTGATTTCAATACCCTCAAACAGGAGGTTTTTGCTAAAGGTCGCCAGTATTTGGGCTTGATTTAGTTATCCTTTCTCTGTTGGGCTTCTGTTGAGAATTTCTTCTTGACAGAAGCCATTTTTTTATGATATAATATATTTAGAAAGAAGCGGAGAAAGGATAAAAGATGATGCTTCTTGGTGGAAATATTTATCTGAACACTGTCAACAAGGGTATCTACATCTGCGAGGATACTCAAGAGGACGAGGTTTGGCTTCGTAACCTTGAGACCGATGAACTTGAGCTGTTTGTCGGGGATGAACTCACTGATTTTGTGGAATACTAGGAGCAAAAAATGTGGATGATTTATGGCAAGCGGACTGGCCTCA
>Ga0326513_10003001_pt1 | contig 12318 bp, 9 predicted proteins | sample 2_2465_0518_D_FD_203654 | JGI IMG/M metagenome (GOLD analysis project Ga0326513, IMG submission 203654) | Bovine rumen microbial communities from UC Davis, California, United States - 2_2465_0518 | ecosystem: Host-associated > Mammals > Digestive system > Stomach > Rumen | place: USA: California... | reverse complement strand
CCCACCGGCGAGGAAGATGCGGAGGGCACCCTTTGGCTCGGTGCGGGGCGACTTCATAGTGGCGGTATATTTCTTCCACTCCTTGCCGCTGATCTCGACCTTCACGGTGGCGAAGCGCTGGTCTTCACCCATCGTGTCGTTGTCGACGAAGCTCACCTCGAGTGTGGACTTGTCACCCTCAGGACAGCGGGCCCAGAGGGAGAAACGGTAGGTGGCGTCTTTCTTCACGGCGATACCGAAGAAGCCTTCGTTTTCGAGGCCCGTGAACTTGTCGTTGTGGCCGGAGTACTTCAGGCGCACATAATGGGGATTACGCTCGAAGGGACCGTCATCCTTCACGTCGAAGTTGCCGTAGGCGCGCCAGCCCATCAGCCGCTGGGGGAACTCGAACGAGCGGTTCTTCACCATTTCGGCATAGAGGCCGCCGTCGGCAGCATAGTTGATATCCTCGAAGAAGATTCCGTACATCGTGGGCTGTACGGGAGCCCCTAGTTTCTGTGTGTTCACGTCCATGACGTGTGACTGGGCCGTCGCGGTGAGGCTGGAGGCCAACAGCAGAAGGGTTGTTAATTTTCTCATATTATATTAATATATGTAGTAGCATAAAATCTTAATGGGCACAAAAATACATAAAAAACCTGATATGAGGAAACTTTATGTATTTTTTTAACTATTCAGTCGAAAATGTTTGGTGGTTTCAGGGAAAACCACTATTTTTGCAGCAATTTCCTAAAACCTGGAAAAAAGATGATGATCAACCATAAGACACGGACCTTGTTCGCCGCTGTCGCCTTGATGGCGATGGTATCGCCTTCGGTGGCACAGACTAAAATGTGTAAAGATACGACAGAACACAGACGCTTGGAGATAGCCATGTGGACTGCGGGCGGACAAGACGATCCGGAAGTGCTCTATGAAGCCTGTCGGAATTTTCACAAGCATGCGCTGGCGGAAAAAGACATATATTCGGCCTGTCAGGCCTGGATCTGCGGGGCGATGTTCAACCTCGGAAGGATGAATATCCGCAATGCCTACCTGATCACCCGTCAGATGGGTGAGGAACTGACTGAGGACAAGGACGCGACAGAGGAGCGCTACTTCATGCCGAACATGATGGGGCATGTATATAGTACTTGTGGTAACATCTCGGGTGCCATGGAGGAATTCCAGAAGGCAGCGGAGGCAATCAAGGGTACGCAGTATGAGTCTGACGGACTGGCCTTCATCTATCTGGCCCTTGCCCACGCGCAGCTGAACAACGATCTGGAGGAGGCCCAGCATTGGATCGATGAGACGAAGACGCATCTGGAGAAGCATCAGAACACGCGCAACTACTACCGCGCCAAGGCCGATGCCTATGCGCTGGAAGCGATCGTTAAGTTCAAGTTGCATAATATTCCGGGGTTCCGTCAGAGTCTGGCGGAGATGGAGAAGGCCGACAGCTGTAACACGGTACCATCGGGGGATATATTCCTGCCGTATGCCCGTATCTATGAGATCCTGCTCGACGGCGATGTAGAGCGGGCGCTGAAAGAGGCTGAGAAGCTGAACAATGAAAAAGAGTTGTACTTGGTGAAGTGCGATGTCTATAATTATATAGGTGATAAGGACAAGGCCTTCCTGACACAACGGGAACTGATGCATAAGCGCGACTCCATCACGGGCATCATGATCATCGAGAACCTGGAGACTCATGAGAAGGAGATCTCACTTTTGAAGGAACAGGCGAAAATGTCGAGGAGAATCTACCTCATTCTGGTGCATACCGTCTTCCTGGCAATCCTCGTCATCGTGCTTATGGCCCGTAACACCATGATACGCCGACGCTCCAGAAAAAGACTCCTGGCGAAGAACGCGGAACTGCGGGCCGCTTACAAGCAGGTGAGTGCCGCCGACAAGATGAGGACGGAGTTTATACGGAACATCAGTCATGAGATCCGTACACCGCTGAACATCATCAACGGATTCACGCAAGTGCTGACTGAAGAGAGTATGGAGTTTGATCCTGATGAGCGGAGGACCATTGGCAACACCATCAGCGACAATACGTTGCAGATCACCTCGCTGGTCAACAAGATACTGGCGCTGGCCAATGAGAGTTCCCAGGACCTGATCAGCAAGGTAGAAGAGACAGATGCCCTCGATGTATGCAGGAAAGCCATTCAGGGTATGCCACATGTGGACGCCACAAATGTCGAGGTGCTGTTTGATGACCAGATACCAGAGGGGGAGGAAAAGTTTTTCACCAATGGATACAGTCTGCTGATGATGCTGAGCTACATGCTGGAGAATTCGGTGAAGTTTACTGAAAAGGGACATATCCGACTGATGCTGGAGCGTGACGACTCTCATTTCCTCTTTAGCGTGGAGGATACGGGCTGTGGTATTCCTGAGGATAAGGTCGAAGTCATCTTCGAGCGGTTCATGAAGGTGGATGAATTCAAGGAAGGTCTGGGACTGGGTCTGGCATACTGCTATGAGACGGCTCAGAAGCTGGGTGGCAACCTCAGGCTGGCCCAGACGTCGAAAGAGGGAACCACCTTTACACTTAGCTTGCCTATTAAACTTAATAAAACATAGATATGATGAATCAACAAACAGAACAGGGTAGCAAAGCCTACCTCATTTCAATCGTGATGGTCGCCGTGCTTGGCGGTCTGTTATTCGGCTACGACACAGCCGTCATCTCAGGTGCAGAGAAAGGTCTGCAAGCGTTTTTCATGGAAGCCAAGGACTTCGCCTACACCGACGGATGGCACGGCTTCACGTCGGCATCGGCACTCATCGGCTGTATCATCGGTTCGGCCATCTCCGGACTGCTCGCCACGAACCTCGGACGTAAGAAGTCGCTGATCATCGCCGGCTTGCTGTTCTTCATCTCAGCACTCGGATCGATGGAGCCCGAGTTCATGTTCTTCGAGCACGGCACACCGACCTACTCGCTGCTCATCATGTTCAACATCTACCGTGTGATTGGCGGTATCGGCGTAGGACTGGCTTCAGCCATCTGCCCGATGTATATCGGTGAGGTGGCTCCCTCGAATATTCGAGGCATGCTCGTATCATGGAACCAGTTTGCCATTATCTTCGGTCAGCTGGTGGTCTACTTCGTGAACTTCTTCATCCTCGGCGACCACATCCAGCCGCTCGTGGAGGAGATGGGTAAGGGTCTGGCAGCCATCAATCCAGCCGCCCAGTGGACGGTGACCACAGGCTGGCGCTATATGTTCGGTTCCGAGGCTGTGCCCGCAGGACTTTTTGCCCTGTTGATCTGCTTCGTGCCTGAGACCCCGCGTTACCTCGTCTCCATCGGTCAGGACAAGAAGGCCGAGGGTATCCTCGCTAAGATCAACGGTTCGCTGAAGGCCCAGCAGATCCTGCAGGACATCAAGGACACGATGGTGGTGAAGACGGAGAAGCTGATGACCTACGGTGCGATGTGTATCTTTATCGGCATCATGCTCTCAGTGTTCCAGCAGGCCGTGGGTATCAACGCTGTGCTGTACTATGCTCCGCGTATCTTCGGTGATATGGGTATGGACGACCCGATGATGCTGACAGTCTTCATGGGTATCATCAACATCTCGTTCACGCTCGTGGCTGTGTTCACCGTCGAGAAGTGGGGCCGCAAGCCGCTGCTCATCAGTGGTTCGCTGGGAATGGCCCTCGGAGCCTTCGGTGTGGCAGTGACCTTCGGTAACCCCGATCTTGCACTGGTCACCGCAGCCTCGCTGCTCATCTACTCGGCCTCGTTCATGTTCTCGTGGGGTCCCATCACCTGGGTACTCATCGCCGAGGTATTCCCCAACACCATCCGTGGTGCTGCTGTCGCCATCGCCGTCGCCTTCCAGTGGATCTCCAACTTCATCGTCAGCTCGTCGTTCGTGCCGATGTTCAACATGCACCTGACTGAGGGTGACGACTTCGGACACTGGTTCACTTACGGCCTCTATGGCATCATCTGTGTGATTGCCGCCCTGTTCGTATGGCGCCTCGTGCCTGAGACCAAGGGTAAGACGCTTGAGGATATGAGCAAGATGTGGAAAGACAGACTTGGAAAAAAGTAAAAAGGTAAAAAAGTAAAAAGGTAAAGAATTGAAATATGAAAAAGGTTTTGATTGCAGAAGACAATAACAGTAACTACATCCTGATGACGTACATCCTGAAGAAGTACTATCAGTTTGAGCGTGCTACAAACGGTCAGGAGGCTGTTGATAAGGTTGAGGCCGGTGACTTCGATATCGTTCTGATGGATATCAAGATGCCTGTGATGGACGGTCTGGAGGCCACGAAAGCGATTAAGGAGAAACATCCTGATCTGCCCGTCATAGCTCTGACGGCCAACGCCTTCGACAGCGACCGTCAGCTGGCTATGGAGGCTGGGTGTGACGATTTCCTGTCGAAGCCTGTAAGCAGTGATCTCTGTTTGCAGACCATCAAGAAGTTTATTGGAGAGTAAGATCTCAGGCCAATACTAAGTCGAAGTCCTGCTGTAGTTTTGCTATAGCAGGATTTTCTTTGGTCATCGCCTCAAATTGTTCACGACGGGTGAGCAGTTTGGGACGTTCAGACTGTTCAGCCACAGTGATTTCGAGCGTGATGCCCGTGTTGTGCAGACTGTTGACAAGCGTTTTCACGATACGGCCCTTGAAGTCCTCCATCTGCTGCTGGATGAGGGCGTTGTCAACCACCACCTGTACCTGAGGAAACTCGGTAATGACGGGGTTCATGTTTTTCATGCGGGTGGCGATGCCGCTGTATTCCAGGGGCATGCGGTTGCACATCATCATCCATTGGTATTCCAGATCGTCCTGGGTGAAGACAGCGTTTTTCTGTTCCTCTTTCGAGGTAGCGGCCATGCCCGGAATCTTTGAGGACTTCGACTGTTGGCGGAGGTTGCCCCACGAAAAGCCGATACCGCCGAGTTTCATCGTTGGGGCGGGCTTTGCCTGGCTGGTGTTACCAGTATTACCAGTCTGACTAGTTTGACTAGTATTCCTAGTTTCACTAGTCTGCACGGCCTTTTGAGGTACAGCGGTCTTAGCCTGGGCCACCTGCTGAGCCACTTTCTGGGGCTGAGACTGCTGTATCAGTTGCTTGAACAGGGATTTTAATCTCTTGGGGCTACGCCCCGCGCCGGCAGCATCGTCGGGCTGGGTGATCTGGCCAATCTCTATCAGAGTCAGCTCCACCAAGAGTCGTTTGTTGGAACTCTGGCGGTAGTTGATGTCGCACTGGTTCATCAGTCGCAAGGCCTGATAGAGGAAGCGGGTCTCGCACTTCTTGGCCTGTTCGGCATAGCGCTGGCGCTGCTGGTCGCTCACCTCGAGCAGTGGGAGTGTCTGCGAGTCCTTGGCCATCATCACGTTGCGCACGTGCTTGGCAAGACCTTGAATGAGCAGTCCGGCATCGAAGCCCTTGTTGATGATGCTATTCAGCAGCACCATGATGTCGCTCACTTTGTTATTGATGGAAAGGTCGATGATCTGGAAATAGTTCTCTGAGTCGAGCACATTCAGGTCTTCGATGACCTTTGCGTAGGTGATGTTCCCCTGACAGAAGGATGCTGCCTGGTCGAAGATGGAGAGGGCATCGCGCATACCACCGTCGGCCTTCTCGCCAATGACCGCCAGCGCTTCTTCCTCGTAGGTGATGCCTTCCTTCTCGGCTACATGCTTCAGATGATCGACAGTGTTGCGGATGGTCATCCGTTCGAAGTCGTAGATCTGGCATCGGCTGAGGATGGTGGGCAGGATCTTGTGCTTCTCCGTTGTGGCGAGGATGAAGATGACGTGTGCGGGCGGCTCTTCGAGTGTCTTGAGGAAAGCGTTGAAAGCTGCTGTTGAGAGCATGTGCACCTCGTCGATGATGAACACCTTGTAGCGTCCGAGCTGCGGCGGGATGCGTGTCTGCTCCATCAGCGTCTTGATATGCTCCACGGAGTTGTTCGAGGCGGCGTCGAGCTCGAAGATGTTGAGTGAACGCTGCTCGTTGAACGACTGGCACGACTCGCACTCGTTGCAGGCCTCGCCTTCTGCCGTCGGGTTCTGGCAGTTGATGGCCTTGGCGAAGATACGTGCACAGGTGGTCTTGCCGACACCCCTCGGACCGCAGAAGAGGTAGGCGTGGGCGAGTTTTCCGCTCTTCACCGCGTTCTTCAGCGTCGTCGTCAGGGCTTCCTGACCTACGACGGTGTCGAAGGTCATCGGGCGGTATTTCCTGGCTGATACGATATATTCCATACTTGTAATTGATGAATTGTGGTGCAAAGATACAACTTTTAAAGGAGTTAATGGAGTTAAAGGAGTTAAAGGGAGTTAAAAGACCGTACTTTCTCACCACTCGCCTCTCACCTCTCACCTCTTTTTCTTATCTTTGCAGGCGAATATGAAAGTTCTGACAAGCATTAAGATTTGTGCGCTCCGAATCTGGAGGTCTCAGGCCCTGAAATACATCGCGGTCTGTGTGGCTGGTGTGGCCATCGTGGGGTTCCTCGATGAGAACAGCGTGTGGAATCATCTGAAGAACCGCCAGCGCATTGAGGAACTGACGGAGGAGAAGGCGCGTTATAATGCGGCGTTCCAGCGTGACCAGGCCCAGATCAGGGAATTGGACAGGAATCCGAAAGCGATGGAGAAGATAGCCCGTGAACGGTATTTTATGAAGGCCGACGACGAGGACATCTTTGTGCTGAGTGATGACGACCGCACACCGAAACCGATTGTTGGAAATGAAGCAGCTAAGTAAGACTCAGACACTTATTTTCGTTGTGGGTGCCCTGCTGATGGTCATCGGTGCGGGTGCCAGTCTGTTGGCGTGGTCTCCGGCTCCCTATGTGTTCGCTGTCGGTGCCATAGCCTTTACATCGATGCAGTTCCTCCAGCGTTACGAGGGTTCGAATTTCGTCATCCGCCGTCTGCGCGGGATCATGCTGATGAGCGACTGCCTGTTTCTTCTCTCCGCCCTGTTGATGTTTGCCAGTATGGGGAATGTGTTCGGACTGAGTCAGGTCAACTATATTACCTATATATATAATAAATGGGTACTGACGCTGCTTATTGCAGCCATTCTGCAACTCTATTCCACGCATAGAATTGACAGAGAGCTGGCCAAAGAGGCGGAATCTTCTTCAAAAAAACTATAAAAGTTTGCGCATTTGTTTTAAAATGCGCAAATTTATTTTTCTACTTCAATATATCGTTGTACATTTGCGCCACGAAACGAGAGAATATGAATAAGATTATATATGTCTTTGCCATTCTGGCCACGCTGACCTCCTGTGCCGAGTCCTATTCGATACAGGGCTCTTCGTCTGTCTCGTCGCTGGATGGCAGCAAGCTTTATCTGAAAACGGTGAAGGACCAGGAGTTGAAAAACTTGGACTCCTGCGACGTCGTACACGGCAAATTCCGTTTTGCAGGTCTTCTGGATACTGTCAAGCTGGCAACGCTCTACATGGATGACCAGTCGCTCGCGATGCCTGTCGTGATTGAGAAGGGGGAGATAGAGATCCATATTGACAATACTGGCCGCAGTGTCAGCGGATCGCCGTTGAACGACAAGTTGTATCAGTTCATCAACCGTCACGATCAGATTGGCAATGAGCTTAATGAACTGTCTCATCGTCATAGTCAGATGCTGCTTGACGGCATCGACGAGGAGGTCATCAACCGTCAACTCTCTATCGAGGCCGCCCGTCTGGCCCAGCAGGAGGATTCGCTGGTGACGAACTTCATCGTCGAGAACTTTGACAATGTCCTGGGTCCTGGCGTCTTCATGATGCTTACAGGCAGCTATCCCTATCCTGTGTTGACACCACAGATTGAGGATATCATGAGTAAGGCCACGAAGAAGTTCAAGGAGGATTCTTACGTGAAGCTGTACTACAAGACGGCCAATGAGATTCAGGCCCAGCAGAACGGACTGGCCGACGATGTGACTCAGGCTCCGGCTACACAGCCAGCCCCGCAGCCGTCAGAAGCTGACTCCACGCAGCTGCCGTCACTCAGCCTTCCGCAGAAATGACAACGCTGGTCAAGGGAGGAACACTTGTCAACGAAGGCAGGACATTCAATGGCTCACTGGTCATTGAGAATGAAAAGATAACCCGGATTATCGAGGGAAACTATACGCCCGAAGCATCATATGATGAAATCATCGATGCTTCGGGTTGTTTTGTGTTGCCTGGTGTCATCGACGATCATGTGCATTTCCGTGAACCTGGACTGACGGAGAAGGCCGACATCGACACAGAAAGTCGTGCAGCTGCAGCAGGAGGTGTCACCACCTACTTTGATATGCCCAACACGGTGCCGCAGACTACTACGCTGGAGGCACTCGATGATAAGTTCCGTCTGGCAGCAACGAAGAGTCATGTGAACTATAGTTTCTTCTTTGGGGCCACGAACGATAACTTCGGCCTCTTCTCACAGCTCGACATCTACCGTATTCCAGGCATCAAACTGTTCATGGGTTCTTCGACGGGCAATATGCTCGTCGACCGCAGGGAAGCCTTGGAGCGAATCTTCTCGACGGCCCCACTGCCCATCATGACCCATTGCGAGGATACGGATATCATCAACCGCAATATGGCAGAGGCCAAGCAGAAGTACGGCGACGATCCCAAGGTGAGCCATCATCCTGAAATCCGCAGCGAGGAGGCATGTTATGAGAGCACCCGTCTGGCTGTGGAACTCGCCACCAAGCACCATTCCCGTCTCCATATCGCCCATCTCACCACCGCCCGCGAATTATCATTTCTCACTCCTCACTCCTTGCTTCTCTCTCCTCGGATTACAGGCGAAGCAACGGTGAGTCATCTCTATTTCTGTGACCGTGACTATCAGACCTTTGGCACTCGTATCAAGTGCAACCCTGCGGTCAAGACGGAACGTGACCGCGAAGCCCTCCGTGAAGCCTTGAATGATGGGCGAATCGCCGTTATAGGTACCGATCACGCCCCTCATCTGCTCTCTCAGAAGGAGGGTGGCTGTGCCCGTGCTGCCAGCGGCATGCCGATGATCCAGTTCTCGCTGGTCACGATGCTGGAGCTGGTGGATCAGGGAGTTCTCTCCCTTGAGCGTCTTGTCGAGCTGATGTGTCATAATCCGGCCCGTCTCTTCGAGGTTCGTCAGCGTGGTTTCTTGCGTGAGGGATATCAGGCCGATATTGTGCTTGTTCGTCCTAATACGGGCTGGACGGTAACCAAGGAGCTGATCCAGAGTCGCTGTGGCTGGAGTCCGATGGAGGGCCACATGTATCTCTGGCGGGTGGAGCGCACCCTCTGTAACGGCCATACCGTCTATGAGCAGGGTAGGGTGGACACAGACTATATCGGACAGCCCGTTGAATTCAGATGAAACTCACCTACGATATCTCCGAACTGTCGGCCTATATCAACTGGCCTTACTTTTTCTTTGCCTGGCAGGTGAAGGACCAGGCAGAGAAAGATCGTCTGCTTCAGGAGGCTGAGGTTGTGCTGCGTCAGCTGGAAGGGTCTTATCATGCCTATGGACTCTTCGAACTCTTCGATGCCTACAGCGACGGTGATGATATTGTTGTTCGAGGAGTGTGGAGTGAGGAGTGTGGAGTGAGAATACCATCTTCCGCTGAAAAAAGGATCCCCTGTCTGCGGCAGCAACAGGGCAAACCTCCCTACCTCTGCCTCTCCGATTTCATCCCGCCTCTTAACATTTCTCCCTCCTCCCTCCTTCCTCCTCCCTCCTCGAAAATAGCCATCTTCGCTACCTCTGTGGATCATGGCCTTGAGACCGACTTCGATGCTGACCCTTATCAGAAGATGATGGTCCAGCTCTTGGCAGACCGTTTGGCTGAGGCTGCCGCCGAGCGGATGCACGAACAAGTGAGGAAGGAGTTTTGGGGTTATGCGAAGGACGAACATCTCTCCATCCCTGAGATGCTGGTCGAGAAATTCCAAGGCATTCGTCCTGCCGTGGGCTATCCATCCCTGCCCGACACCAGTCTGAACTTTGTGTTCGACGACCTGTTGGACATGAAACAGATTGGTATCCGCCTGACCGAGAGCGGGGCGATGAAACCTCATGCCAGCGTCTCTGGTATGATGCTGGGCCATCCCCAGGCCCGTTACTTCTCCATCGGTAAGATTGGTGAGGATCAGTTGGCGGATTATGCCCATCGTCGTGGTCTTCCTATTGAAGTCTGCCGCAAGTTCCTCGCAGCAAATCTCTGATGTGACTGAGTAATCTTAGAGTTTACATAGACTAAAGTCGGAGTTTACCTAGACTAAACTCCGACTTTACTGCCTTCAAACTCCTTGTTTCATGCCATTTATGTCATTAATATGTCGTTTTTATGTCATTATAGATGGAATATTTTTAAACGTAAATAGCTAAATCTCCAATATTTTGATAGATGAAGAACCAAAAATGTAGGATTTTTGTTTTTAATTTGTGAAAATTGTATATCTTTGCAGCGTGTATATATTGACATCAAGCACTTAGTATTACTGACAGATAATCAATAGCAATAATATAATGATCAATGAACAAGAACGAGAAATACAACCGTTCGTTTGCGGCGAGGATGTCGCGCTGGGTCATCTTGGTGCTACTCATCATGATGGGCAGTCTGTCGTATCTGCTCTATTTCTATATCAGGGATGTCCTGACAGAAGTCATCGCCTCTAATTATCATAGTGGCTTGCGTGCCTCAGACAGTCGGATTGCCGATGTCATGTCTGATATCACTGTGGCCGTCAAGAACAACATTCCAGACATTGAGAACCACCTCGCCCAGCCCGATCAAGTGCAGACTGTTGTGGAGCGCATTGTCATGCAGAACCCCAGCATACGAAGCTGTGGCGTCAGTTTCATCGACAACTACTACCCCCAGAAGGGACACTTGTTCTGCCCTTACGCCATGCGTAACGACAGCATGCAAGTTGAGGCTACCCAACTGGGCAGCGCCGGCAATGACTACCTGAGTGCTGGCTGGTTCCAGGAAGCCCTTGCCAGAGACTCTGCATACTGGTCGACGCCTTTCTTCAACGGACAGGACTCCGAGACGCCGTTGGTGGCCTATCTATGCCCCGTCCGTAATCCGCAGGGCCGTGTGGTGGGAATCCTGGGTGCCGATCTCTCACTCGATTTCATGACACGCTTCCTGCAAGAGCAGGACAGTATCTTCTCGAAAGAAGCATGGTCGTTCTATAATGGCGGCGATCGCAGTTATGTCATTTCGAACGACGGCACCTACGTTACCCATCCCGATCACCGTCGTATCCAAAAAGGCAATTTCTTCGTTCATATCAAGGATACCGACGAGCCAGACATAGCCAGTAAGGTGGTCAACGACATGAAAGATGGCAAGACCAGTAACGATGAGACGGAGAAAGTGTTGATGGTGAATCGGAAGGAATCCTATCTTTTCTATAGACCCGTGACGGGCACCGACTGGATGCTGGTATCCTCTGTCTCCACTTCGTCTTTACAGGCTTTTGGTATGGTGGCAGGCATCCTCTTTATATGGATCATCGGACTCGCGCTGTTAGTCACCTTCCTGGTCTGCTACCTCACCATCAAGCGCACGGCAAAGCCCTTGAAGCTGTTGGCCGGCACCGCCGATAAGGTGGCACAGGGACAGTTCGACACCCCGTTGCCCACGATTAAACACGACGATGAGATCTGTCAGCTGCGCGACTCCTTCGAGAATATGCAGCATTCGTTGACCGCTTATATAGAAGACCTGAAGGCCACCACCACGGCGAAGGCCTCGATAGAGAACGAGCTGAAGATTGCCCACGGCATTCAGATGAGCATGCTACCCAAGACTTACCCCGCCTTCCCCCATCGCGATGATATCGATATCTTCGGACAGGTGACGCCTGCCAAGGCTGTAGGCGGCGACCTTTACGATTTCTTCATCCGCGACGAGAAGCTCTTCTTTTGCATTGGCGATGTGTCGGGTAAGGGTGTGCCGGCCTCTCTGGTTATGGCTGTCACTCGCTCGCTGTTCCGAAATATTGCGGCCCACACGACAGAGCCCAACCACATGGTGAAGGGTATCAACGAATCGCTGAGCGAAAACAACGAGACCAACATGTTTGTCACCCTTTTCATAGGTGTCATTGACTTGGCGACAGGTGTGATGAATTACTCTAATGCAGGCCACGATATGCCGCTTCTGCTGGCCGATGGAGAGGTAATCCTGTTGGAATGTGATCCCAATATCCCTGCTGGCGTTATGCCAGACTGGGAGTACACCTGCCAGCAGATACAGATTCATCCGGGTTCTACTATTTTCCTTTACACCGACGGATTGAACGAGGCCGAGGATCTC
>Ga0326513_10002999_pt1 | contig 12320 bp, 23 predicted proteins | sample 2_2465_0518_D_FD_203654 | JGI IMG/M metagenome (GOLD analysis project Ga0326513, IMG submission 203654) | Bovine rumen microbial communities from UC Davis, California, United States - 2_2465_0518 | ecosystem: Host-associated > Mammals > Digestive system > Stomach > Rumen | place: USA... | reverse complement strand
GAATTGGAAAGTGGCAACCCATGCTCTTACTGATTTTTTTGCTCATCTTATTCACGGGATATTTCCGTTCATCAAAATCAAACATCACCAGCCAGTGATTATCAAGAATAAAAGTGAGGTAGAAGAACGCAGACACGGGCATTGGATAAAATTATGTGGGAATAAATTCTTTTATTTATATAAATGCTCAAATTGTTGTGAAGATGTTAAGACATCAAACATTGAGTGCTACAGATATTGTCACAGGTGCGGTGCAATAATGAAAGAGGTGAGCAAATGACACTGGACGAAGCAATCCAACACACTGAAGCAGTTGCCAACAGTGCGTGTGATGAGTGTGCGAATGAACACAGACAGCTTGCTGAATGGCTGAAAGAATTAAAAAATAGGCGCGAAATGGATGAGGTGAGCGAAGATGACTGAGGGCAAACATAAGTTAATAAGAGTTGAAAATTTAATGTATAAAGGGTGTGAGTCACATTGGAAGTGTGTTCATTGTGGTATATATGTACCATTCCATTGCTATAAGAAAGAAGTAATTGAAAATTCTTATTGTAAAGATGGATATATGGGAATTAAAGAGGTAAACAAAGATGAATGAACAAGACATTGATATTATTGAGCTTTTTATTGCTCACATTTGCCCCGATTGGTCTTTTCGAGTTGTAGGAAACAGAAAACACGGTTGGGTTGAAATATACAATGAGGACAATGTAAAAATCGCGGAGGTGGATTATGATGAATGAACTAAAACCGTGCCCGTTTTGTGGCTGTAAATTAGAAAAGCAAGAGTATTTCCCTTTGCGGTACAGATACAGGCACACGGAAAACGGTTGTTTTTTGCAAAAAATGTGTATTTATACCAAAGGCGAAATCAAAGCGTGGAACAGGAGAGTAGATGATGACACTTGAAAACCTTGTAACAGAAAGAAACACTTGGAGAAAAGCGGAACTCTTCATGACTGATGAAGAAGCAAAAGCAGACGGTTTTTATCTTATGTACGAAGATAAGCAAGGCAAAGTTTACGGCATCCGCAAAAATCTTTACAGTTGGGAAAAGATTGCTTTTGTGCCTTACGAAAAATATAAAAAATTATATGAGTTTATGGCAAAAAGCAGAATACAAAAAGCGAACTGCTCAAATTGCGAATACACAGGGAAAGCGGTTTTCCCTATTCTCAATAATAAACAAGAATTGCTCGGATTTGGAAATCAACTTGGATATAACGCTTACGGAATGCAAGTTGGCGGTGGCGTTGAAAAGTATCCATTATTGCGGTGTGAGCATGAGAAAAGAGAACACTCTTTAATATCTGAATTGGAAGCGCTTCCATGCAAATATTGGAAACAAAGGACTTGGGAAAGACCGAGCGTGTGCTGTGAATGTAAGTTTTTCTCTAATGGAAATTGTTTAGGTACAGGCTTTACAGGAATTAAAGTGGATAAAGATAGAACCGCTTGTATAAACGGAAGAAAAAAGGAAGAAAATCAAGAGCAAATAGAAATGGAGTTATAACAATGAAAGCAAACACAAATGAAATCAAAAATGCAAAAGTAACAGTAACAGGCTTTGTCTATGATGGTGTAGGCATCTTACCAAAAGCACAACGGCTTGAATGTATCATCACAAATGACCGTATCGGCAAAACACTGTCAATCAATGACGGCAAAAAGCAATTTACTATTCCGTTTGAAGCGGTAGAAAAATATTTGAGGTAAAAATGATTGAATTTAAAATAAATCACAAATTGCCGAGCCTGAACGATTATATAAATGCGTTAAAATCACCGCAGGGGCAGTATAAAGGCGCAAGAATGAAGCGAGAGATAGATAACATATGCGGTTGGTACATTCTGCCGAAAAAACGGCAAATAAAAACAATATGCGAAAAGCCTGTCGTGATATGGTATCATTGGCACGAGAAAACAAAAAGGCGCGACAAAGATAATGTTTACTCAGCTTCAAAGTACATTCTTGATAGTATGCAGGAATGCGGAGTGCTGAAAAACGACAACAACCGATATATAAAAGGAATATTCAATAGCATCGTTTATGACGGAACTGATGGTGTAGATGTTAAGATTTATTCCGTTTATGAATACGAACGATTTTTGAACGATTATTTTGAAATGATAAAGGAAATAGAAAAATGACGGAGCGGGAAAAGCAGGAAATATTACAAAGCATAGATTTAGACAGCATAGCAGAAAGCGTTAAAATGGCTTGTATCGGCAGTTTAAAGGTAATGGAAGAAATAATCCCTATAATAAAGAAAAATCTTGAAAATGGCGAAATAAACGATTATATAAAGCAAGAGTTAGCAAGACGAATTGTTGATGAATTGAATGATGAATTTTAAATTTGCATTTAATAAAGAAATATGATACAATAGAGGGGTAGAAACAATGAGGCTAATTGACGCTGAAAAACTTTGTGCAGAATTAGACACTTTTGGAATGGCAATGTGTGAATTTACAAATTCTGATATCATTGAAATAATTAGAGATGCACCTTCCGTAGATGTTGTTGAGGTAGAACACAATTCTGATTTAAAAAATGAAATTTTTTCAAAATTGCGATTATTATTTATAAAAAGAATGACGGAAGACAGCGAAACTACGGACAGGCGAAAAAAAGAATACAATCAAGCGATATTCGGATATAACGAAGATGGAAGCACATATCAATGTTTTAATGGAACGGATATGCAAATGGTGTTAGATTGTTTCGATAATGCGGTAAAGGATTTAAAGAGGAATTTTAAATGAACAAAGACACAAAAATAATATGGAAAAGCATAGATGAACTTATTCCGTATGAACATAATGCAAAAGAACACGATGAAACGCAGATCAAAAATCTTGCAAAAAGCATTGAAAAATACGGCTGGCAAAATCCTGTCTTAATTGATAAAGATAATGTTATCATAGCAGGGCACGGCAGAGTTCTCGGAGCAAAGGAATTAGGGTTAACGGAAGCGCCTTGTATTTATGCCGATGATTTAACCGAGGAACAAGTCAGAGAGTACAGAATTTTAGATAACCGTCTTAATCAATCGGCGTGGCTTGATGATGAATTGTCTTTTGAGTTAGAAGAACTCGATTTGAGCGATTTTGATTTGGAATTTGAAGAAACAATTCCTTTTGATGAAAGCCTGCTTGATGGCTTGTTTACAGAAGCAGAGCAAAAAGAAAAAGAACCTAAAAAAATACAGTGTCCGCATTGCGGAGAATGGTTTGAAGTATGAAGATTTTTCTTGCAGGTCAAAATGGTATTCACGGAATAATCGGGGGGGCATTAAATGATAGTGTTTTTAGCGGGGGGGGGTATCAGGAAACTTAAAACCTGCTTGGCAAAAAACGGCTAAAAGAACTGATATCTCCCTAAAAGCATTTACAGAGGAATTGCAAAATGAAAATTTTTGGCAGGGGGGGAGTCGAGGCATTGGTTACACGAGGCTTCGCCCATAAAAGAAAATGAAAATATATCTTGCAGGTGTAGCACCGTGGAGAGACGGGGGGGCTACGACCCTATAATCAAAGAGCATCACCCTTATATTTTAGAGTCTTTTTACTACACCGATGATGACACGGAACGATTATTACCTTTATTTGGCGATTTTCTTCTTGATAGCGGAGCGTTTACATTTATGCAGAATAGCAAAACTCGGCTGAACTGGGAAGAATATATTGAGCGATACGCAGACTTTATAAACAGGAACAATATTAAAAATTTCTTCGAATTAGACATTGATAGTGTTGTCGGATATGACAAAGTGCTTGAGTATCGAAAAAGGCTTGAAAGGTTGACGAACAAACAAGTCATTCCTGTATGGCATACAAGCAGAGGAATTAAAGAATTTCAAAAAATGTGTGACGAATATCCGTATGTAGCAATAGGGGGAATTGTTTCAAAAGAAATTAAGTCCGAACAATACAAACTACTTCCTGCATTGATACAAGAAGCACACAAAAGAAAAGCAAAAATACACGGGCTTGGATTTACTTCGTTATCTTGGCTTCCGAAATGTCATTTTGATAGTGTTGATAGTACGGCGTGGACAACAGGAAATAGGTTCGGTTTCGTTTATCACTTTAACGGCAAGACAATGAAAAAGGTAGATTGCCCGAAAGGGAAACGATTAGCAGACAGCCGAAAGGTGGCATTAAATAATTATACAGAATGGATAAAATTTCAAAAATATGCTGAAAGGAATTTATAAATGAAAGCAATAGTTTTATTTAGTGGTGGGCTTGACAGTACAACCTGTCTTGCTATGGCTTTAAAAGAACACGGAAGTAAAAATGTAATTGCCTTATCATTAAGCTATGGGCAAAAACATATCAAGGAACAAGAAAGCGCAAGAAAGATTGCAGACTACTACGGCGTAGAATTGATAGAATATGATGTTAAAAGCGTTTTTAACGGCTCAAATTGCAGTCTTTTAGAGGGAAATGATAAAATTCCTGAAGGGGATTACAAATCGCAAATAGGCGTAAATAACAAGCCTGTATCAACCTATGTACCGTTTCGTAATGGTTTATTTTTGTCTATAGCGACAGCAATGGCGATTTCAAGAGGATGTAAAATAATCTATTACGGTATTCACAAGGACGATGCGACAGGTAACGCCTATCCTGATTGTTCGCACGAATTTAACGCTTATATGAAAAAAGCAATAAATATAGGAAGCGGTGAACAAGTAGATATTATTGCTCCGTTTGTTGATAAAAACAAGGCAGAAATAGTAAAAGTTGGCTTACAATTAAATGTTCCATATGAAATGACCTGGAGCTGTTATAATGGCGGTGAAAAGCCCTGCGGAAAATGTGGAACCTGTATAGACCGCTTGGAAGCGTTTAGATTAAATGGAAAGGAAGACCCACTATGCAAACAATAGAAAACACGCAAGGCATAAACAATATCAAAATGAAGCCTATCGCATTTACGAAGTGTGCGATAGGTCAAGACTGGTATAAAAATAGACTTGAAATTGACTTTGAGCCTAATGAGTGCTATCCTGATTATATTGAAGTCAATGATTTCATAATGAAAGAGATTGACGGCAAAGAACTTAACATTGAAGATGTTGTAGATATAATTTACAATATGTTACAAAACAACTACAAACCGAAGTCACTAACAGTAACAGATTATATTGAGAACTGCAAGACACATTTCGATGTTGTAGTCACAAAATAAAAAACAGTATGCAAAAACCTGTATAAAAACTAAGGAGAAAAAAGAATGAATATTTTAATTTTATTTATTGAAATTGTTGTAGTTTTTGGAGTTTTACTTTTAAGCAAAAAACTCTTTGGAAAAGTAGGCGTAATTTCTTGGGTAGGAATTGCGACAGTGTTGGCAAACATTATAACGGCTAAAAATGTAGACATAGGCGGATTAAGTGTTGCAATTGGAACAGTGTTATTTGCAAGCACATTTCTTGCAACAGACATTTTATCAGAATGCTATTCAAAAAAAGATGCAAAAAAAGCAGTCTATATCGGTTTATTTTCAAACATCATTTTAATTGTATCAACACAAATTGCGCTGTGGTATATACCGAGCAAATTCGATTATGCACAAGAAGCAATGAAAACATTATTCTCTTTAAATTTGAGAATTAGCATTGCAAGTGCAGTAATGTATTTTATTTCTAATATTGCAGACATCTTTATTTTTAATAAAATTAAAGATAAAATGAACGGCAGACACCTATGGATAAGAAACAATGTTTCTACTATTATTTGCAACTGCATTGAAAACTTTTTCTTTATAGGCTTGGCATTTTGGGGCATTTACGATTTTAAAACAATACTAATTATTGCAGGAAGCACAAGCGTGATTGAAACGGTTGTTGCAATTCTTGATACTCCGTTCTTATATATGGCAAGGAAGATTAAACACGGTGATGAAATTGAGCAGTTATGAAATTATCGGTTTATGTGGCACTATTTTTATCTTAATTGCGTTTTTATTTAACAGTGAAAAAAAGATACGCATATTTGACGGCATAGGAGCGATTTTATTCATAATATACGGCTGTTTAATAGGTTCTTGGAGTAATGTCATATTGAATGGCGTTTTGGTTGTTATACAGGCTGTTAAATTGATAAAATTAAAAAAGTGAGTTGATTAAATGGCAAAAAGCAAAGTTGAATATTGGTTAACAGACGAGGGCTTAACTTTACTAAAAGGTTGGGCGAGAGACGGCTTAACCGATGAACAAATTGCTTATAATATGCATATCAATCCTTCAACGCTTTATGATTACAAAAAAAAGTATCCCAAGATTTCCGAGTCCCTAAAAGTAAATAAAGAGATTGCCGACTATGAAGTTGCAGGCGCGTTGTATGAAAGCACAAAAGACAGATATATCACCGTTAAAACGCCGATAAAGGTTAGAGAAGAGGTAGTAAACGAACAAGGCGTAAAAAAAGTGCGTGAGCGAATAGAAATCGTCGATAAGCAAATCTTTGTACCTGCAAGCACAACAGCACAGATTTATTGGCTTAATAACCGTCAGCCCGATGTATGGCGACAAAAACACAAAACAGAATTGAAAAAGATTGAAGCCGAAACGGAATTAACAAAGGCAAAGACAACTATTTTGAACAGCGGTGAGGATAACCCTGCTATTGAAACATTAACGGCAATATTAAAGGAATTGCGAAAAAATGCAACTAACGAAAAAACAGAATGAATACATAAGAAACGCAAACGCACGGTGGAACCTGAAAATTGGGGCAGTGCGAAGCGGTAAATCTTATGTTGATATCGCATTTGTAATTCTTGACCGTATAACAGCCTTAAAAGACAAACAAGGGCTGAATGTTATTCTCGGAGTATCAAAAGAAACGATTGAGCGAAATGTGTTGCAACCTATGAGGGAAATATACACCAGCGAGATTGTCGGAGAGATTGACAGCCGAAACAAAGTGAAAATTGCGGGCATTCCTGTTTATTGTCTTGGCGCAGAAAAGAAATCACAGATTGCAAAAATCCTCGGTTCTTCAATCAAGTATTGTTACGGTGATGAGATTGCAAAGTGGAGCAAAGGCGTATTTGATATATTAAAGTCAAGACTTGATAAGCCTTATTCCTGCTTTGATGGTTCCTGTAACCCTGAATATCCGTCACATTGGCTAAAAGAGTTTATAGACAATCCGAACATCAATTCTTATGTGCAGAAATACACTCTGTTCGATAATCCTACATTAAGTCAAGAATTTGTTGACAATCTTTGTACCGAGTATGAGGGCACAGTGTTCTATAAACGGCTTGTATTAGGCGAATGGGCTATTGCAGAGGGATTAATATATCCGCATTATGAAAAAGCCTTAAAAGAGCCACCAAAGGACGAAAACGGCAACATAAAGAAAGCAGAGCGATATGTATTGAGTATTGACTACGGTACGATGAATGCCTTTGCTTGCCTGCTATGGGGAAGATATGGCAATGTTTGGTACGCATTGGACGGATATTATTATTCGGGCAGAGAAAAAGGCGTAACACTGACCGATGAAGAATACGCAGACGAAATACAAAAGCAGTTTGGAGATTATGGAAACATTAAAACTATAATTGACCCGTCAGCGGCTTCAATGATTGCTTGTTTGCGTAAGCGAGGATATTCCATTGTTAAGGCTGACAACGATGTTATGAACGGCATACAGGAAACAGGAACGGCAATTCACAAAGACCGCATAAAAATAAACCCTGCAATCAAAGAATGGAAACAAGAGGCGGCAGGTTATGCGTGGGATGAAACAGCAGACGATAGACCAATTAAGGTAAACGACCATTATATGGACGCAACACGGTATTTCGTGAAAACGGCAAAAGTAAACGCAGAGCGAAAAGAATACAAATCTATTTGGTAAGAGCAGGTTTCGGCTTGCTCTTTTTTCTTGCATAAATAAAAATGCTATGTTATAATGAGTGAAGAAATAAATCGGGGGATAAATAAATGAAAACATTTCAAGATTTGCAAGCGGTAAGAGACACGGACAAAGAACGAATGGAATTTGTGCGCACTGTTATTAATGAACACAAAACAGGCGAGTTATACAAGTGGGCTTCTATCGGCTACGATTATTGGAGAAAAAGAAACACTACAATATTGAATTTTAAAAAGTTGCTATACAAAGCGACAGGCGAAGCGATTGAGGATATTTGGGGCGCCAACTACAAAATGGCTTGCGGACATTTTAACCGATTTGTGACGCAGGAAGTGCAATTCTTACTTGGTAACGGTATTAAGTGGAAAAACAAAGCATACAGAGATGTTGAGTACACGGACGAAAACGGAGAAATACAGACCGAAAAAGAAATGTATTATCCGTCAGCGGAAAAACTCGGAACAAAGCAATATCCGATTGACACACAGGTAAACAAAGGCGCAACGGCGGCGAAATGGGGGACTGCATCATTCGGATTTTGGAATAAAGACCATATAGAGTTTTTTACAGCGCTTGAATTTGCGCCGCTGCTTGATGAAGAAACAGGGGCAATTCGTTCGGGCGTTAGGTTTTGGCAAATTGACAGTTCAAAGCCGTTAAGGGCGACATTGTATGAAGAAGACGGATATACTGATATGATGTTCTACACGGATGCTGAATTCAGACCGAGCGCAGAATGGCAGATTGTAGAACAGGGATTAGCGAAGAAAAACAAACAGCCGTATTTAATCAAAGTGACAGGCGACAGCAAAGACAGAGCCGACAGCACGGAGATTATGCAGGGAGAGAATTATCCGTTCTTCCCGATTGTACCGTTATGGGCAAACAAAATGCACCAAGGCTTGATTGTAGGAATGAGAGCGGATTTTGATTGTTACGACTTAATCAAAAGTGGTTTTGCAAACAATGTAGATGAAGCAAGCATTTTTTATTGGACGCTTCAAAACGCAGGCGGCATGGAAGATGTTGATTTGCAGAAGTTTATTGAGCAAATGAAAACACTTCATGCAACCGATTTGCCAGATGGAGTGACTGCACAGGCAAACACATTAGAAGCACCGTATAACAGCCGTGAAGCGTTACTTGATAGATTAGATAAAGACTTATACCGTGACGCAATGGCGCTTGATGTGGATAACATTGCAAACGGAGCAATAAATGAAACACAGTTAAAAGCGGCCTATGAACCATTAAACGAAAAGACGGATGATTTTGAGTATTGCGTATTAGAATTCATTGACCGTATTTTGGAACTTGCAGGAATTGATGATGAAGCAACATTTGAGCGGTCTATGATTTCAAATCAGGCAGAGAATATTCAAGTATTATTGCAGGCAGGCGGAACGCTCCCGACAGATTATGTTGCAGAAAAAATCATATATGCACTCGGAGACGGCGACAAAGCAGGGAGCATTATTGCGGATATGCACAGAGAAGAATTGAACCGATACACAAACGAAACATTTGAAACAGAAGCGGAAACCGAAGAAATTTAAACGTTAAGGCGGCAAAATGGCACGAAAAAGGCTGAACAATAAAAGAATAGAGAAAAGATTGAAACGGCTTGAAAAAGAGGTTGCAAGCATTTATTCTGCAAAGGAACTGCAAAAAAAGTGGGATAAATGGGCGAAAGAAACAGAACCGAAAATTGCCGAAGCACAAAAGCAGTATGATGAAGCGATAGAAAACGGTGAGGGAATCCGTGAAGCAAAAGAAAATCTTGAAAATGAAAAGATAAAGCAAACGAACACAAAGGCATATAAAGCACTTGTGACGGCTTCACTCTTATTATTAGTTGCGCAAAATCAAAAAGCGGTTGATGTTGCAAACGAAACTATGCCTGAATTTTATTCAATGGCTTATAACGGAATGGCGGCGGCGATTACGAAAAGCGCAAAGGCAATCGGCGTAAAAACATCTTTTGATTTGGTTGACAAAAAGACCGTTCAATATTTGCGGAGAAACAAGAAATTGTTATTGCCGAAAAAAGACCTTGACCCTGTCAAAGATAAACCGTGGAACGCTAAAAAGATAAACGCGCAGGTATTGCAAGGAATAAAAAAGGGCGAGGATATTCCGACAATTGCAAAGCGTATTCAGAATGTGGAAGAAATGAATGAAGCCGCTTCAATCCGCACAGCGAGAACAATGTGCACAGGGTGCGAAAATAAAGGCAGAATGGATATGATGCACGAAGCGCAGGAAATGGGGCTTATACTCAAAAAAGTGTGGCTATCAACGGATGATGACAGGACAAGAGACTGGCACAGACCCGAAGATTTTAACGAATTGGAAATAGATGTTGATGAGCCGTTCCACAATACGCTCGGCGACATAATGTATCCAGGCGACCCCGAAGCAGACCCAGCGAATGTGTATAACTGCCGATGTACTCTTACATATGAGGTGGTGGGTTATAATGGATGAAGTCATTTTTAAAGATTATAGCGACCAGATTTTAAAAGCGACAAAAAAACAAATTAATGCACTTCTTGAGTCGTGGGGAATGCAGGGCGAAAAATTCGCAAAAGAAGAAGTACCTACTGATACAAGCAGACTAAAAAACAGTATAACACACACGGTGGAAGATAATTTTGCGGTAATTGGAACGAATGTTGAATACGCACCTTATGTTGAGGATAACGACAAGGCAAAGCATGAAAACGGCAATGCCCATTTTATGCGAAATGCCGTTACTCAACACAATGATGAATACAAGCAAAAAGCAGAGATGATACTCGGTGAGATTAAATAGGCAAGCTTCGGCTTGCTTATTTTTTTGCAAAAAGTTAAAAAATGTGAAAAAAAGGCTTGACTTTTGATAATTTTTTTGATAAAATAGATACATAAGATAAAGAAAGGAACGGCGAAAGCCAAAAGGTAAATGAAAATGAAAAAGATTTTAGATTGGTTAAAAGGTTGCGGATATAGTGAAGCGGAAGCAATCAAAGAAGCAGAAGCAATGATTAAGTATCACACAACAGGATTTGACGCAGTATCAAGAGAATATGCAATTGAAATGATTGTTGAAGATATTGAATGCGGTTGGTAAAATATAAAGATGTTGTGCTATCAGACCATAAAGCGGGCAGAAAGGAAAGCATTATGACAAAGGCAGAACAAATTAAATGGTTGCAAGGAATTGAATGTAGGCTGTATTATGAACTTGACGGACAGCATTTAGTTGATGTTGATAAGAAGAATAAATATAACAGAGTAAATGCGCTTCTTGTTAAGATGATAAATAAATATGAAAATTAAAGTAGGCTTTCGGGCTTGCTTTTTTCTTTTATATATGTTAAAATCAATTTATGAACTTGACAGAGAAGCAGAAAAATGTTAAAATAGAACTAACCGAAAAGCAGTTGCAGGCAATTCACCGTGTGCTGGAAAAAGGCGACAGGATTGAACTCATTCCAAACAAAGACGGAGTGCGATTGCTTGAGGTTAAGAGAAGAAATATTAAAACAAGTTAGGTTGCTAAACTTTTTTCATATTTTTATTCTTCTTTGTGAAATTCAAGCGTGTCCTACTGACCAGGGCGCACAGTGACAGCCTGATGAATTACCTTTCATTTTTTTAATATGGTCATTCGTCCAGAATGACAAATCGCTCTAAATGTGGAGCGACAAAACCGAGAGTGGTTAAGTTATTCGAGATACCGAATAACTAACCGCTCTTTTTTGTAAACAAGCCCGAAGCACAGGGCTGAAAATAAAACAATCTAATCACAAAGCACAGTGAACGAAGCAAAGGAGATTGAACAAATGGCACGAATTACACGGAAGTTTTTAAAGGCGTTAGGCATTGAAGATGAAAATGTGCAAGACCAACTCGTAAGCGCATATCGTGAAGAAATTGACACGATTACGGAAGAAAGGGACAAGTACAAAGAAGATGCCGAAAAGTTACCGAAAGTTGAAAAAGAGCGTGACGCCTTAAAGGCTCAACTCGATGAGAACGGCGAAAATCCGTTTGAGAAAAAGTATAATGACGAGCATAAAGCGTTTGAAGCCTACAAGGCAGATGTTACGGCTAAAGAAACAAAAAGGGCGAAAAAGCATGAATACAAGGCTCTTTTGAAAGAAGCAGGGGTAAATGAAAAACGCATTGAAAGTGTGTTGAAAGTCACCAATCTTGATGATGTTGAACTTGATGAGAACGGCAAAATCAAAGACCGTGACAAACTAAAAGAAAACATCAAAACCGAGTGGGCTGATTTTCTTGTTGAAACTTCGGTGCAGGGTGCAAAAACAGCAACACCGCCGACAAGCACGGGCGGAAAACAAACAATGACGGTTAAAGAAATCAGGGCAATCAAAGACCCTGCGGAAAGGCACAAAGCAATGGCAGAAA
>Ga0326513_10002998_pt1 | contig 12321 bp, 14 predicted proteins | sample 2_2465_0518_D_FD_203654 | JGI IMG/M metagenome (GOLD analysis project Ga0326513, IMG submission 203654) | Bovine rumen microbial communities from UC Davis, California, United States - 2_2465_0518 | ecosystem: Host-associated > Mammals > Digestive system > Stomach > Rumen | place: USA... | reverse complement strand
ATGTTTGAAACATTTGAATATCGCTGCAGCTATATGTTAACCAATATGAGTCTGGATCAGTTTACAAAGAAAATGGGTGTTGAAAACGCAAAACTGTCCGGTGAAGATTTTGACTATAAAAAGATGCGATACCCATGGACTGAACTAACAGATCTGGAACTGCAATACTGTATCAATGATGTAAAGGGGCTTGTCCAGGCGCTCCGGATCCAGATGGAAACAGATGGGGATAATTTGTATACACTGCCTTTGACCAGCACCGGCTATGTTAGACGTGATGTCAGGAAGGCGATGCGGTCATATAATAAACGAGATCTGCAGGATCAGCTTCCGGATTATGAAGTATTTAAGATGCTACGCGAAGCATTCAGAGGTGGAAACACTCATGCAAACAGATATTATACGGATCAGATTATACCGAATGTAACAAGCTATGATAGGGTTTCATCATATCCAGATGTACAATTAAATCATAGATTTCCATTATCGCATTGGCTGCATGAAGATCCGGATCGGTTGGATCTTGATCGTGTGCTGCGTAAAATGGATAAGCATAAGCGCGCTTGTCTTATGCGCGTAGCAATTACAGATATACATCTAACAGATCCTATGTGGGGCTGTCCATATCTTGCAAAGGCAAAATGCAGGAATGTAAAATATCCTGATATTGATAATGGTAGGATCCTGTCTGCAGAATATTTGGAAACAACATTGACCGATATTGATTTGCGGATCCTGCTGGATGAATATTCTTTTACAGATATTACATTCATTGATTTTTATCATGCGCGTTATGGATTGTTGCCAAAACAATTACGCAACACTGTTCAGAAATACTTTGAGGATAAGACGAAACTGAAAGGTGTTGAAGGCCAAGAGATCTATTACATGAAGGTTAAAAACAAACTGAATAGTATTTATGGAATGAGCGTCCAGTCACCAGTGAAACAGAGTATTGATTTTATTGATAATTTTATTGAACGCAACGATCCAGAGCCGGAGCTGCTGGAAGAATCGAACCGGAAAGCATTCCAGAACTATGCATGGGGTGTATGGACAACAGCCTGGGCGCGTATGGAGTTAGAGAAAGCTATAAAGTTGTGTGGTAATCAATTTGTATATTGCGATACAGATTCAGTAAAATATATTGGTGAGGTTAATTTTGATGGATATAATAATGATCATATGGCATTATCACGAGAAAATGGCGCTGTGGCGGTCGATCCTGCAGGTAATGAGCACTATTTGGGCGTATACGAATTAGATGGTGTGTATCGGCATTTTGTGACGCTGGGTGCTAAAAAATATGCTTATGAGTATCCGGATGGATCCATAGGAATCACAGTTGCCGGAGTTAATAAGAGTAAAGGCGCTATTGAATTAAAGAATGCAGGTGGCCTGAAACGATTCAAGGAAGGATTTGTGTTTCATGCTGCCGGTGGTACAGAGTCGATCTATAATGATATTGATTTTGAATCGGATCCGGACAAGCTGCAGAAGCTGGTCCGGGAAGGTAATGAGATCCTCATAACTTCCAATGTAGTAATTGCAGATAGTGAATATACGTTAGGAATCACAGGGGAATACAGAAGGCTGCTTGAGCGCTGCGAGATCTGGCGCGATAATTTCATCTTGACGGAATAATGATTTATATGGTAACATATAGTAGAAGTTAAAACTGATGTTGCAGAAAGGCGGTGTAACAATGTTGACAGGATTCAGAACCGGATCAGATATTGGTAAAGCAGCGTTAAAACTGTTTTGCAGAGATCGCAAAGATTTTGATCATTACAATGTAGACTGGAAGATCAAAGGTGAAACAAGAATTAATTATAGGAATCATATCCCAGTCAGTGAAATTTGTTTCTTTCTCGCGGATATGCTTGGTAGGGATGATGTTGAGATGATTTGTACATCCTATCACGGATCAGGTGAGCAGAATGGATCTAACTGCTGGGTTAAGAGTGATAAATCTACAATGTTGTTTTAGAAGGGAGATCTAAACATGAAGTTAATTAAATCATTTCCAGAGGACATGAACAAAAGACAGTCATTTGCTATGATGACCAGTGACAACACGAAAAGAATGATTGATCTTGCAGGATGCGCGATCGTTCCGGATGCCTGGGTGTTGTATGAAGGAACCGATCAGAACGGCGAACCGGTGGAGATCCTGACGATCAGAGCAGATGAAGAATTGTTTTCAACGATCAGTCTGGTATTCATCCGGAAGTTTAAGGAGATCGTGGAATACTTCGGATCCGATGTTGGCGAACTTGCAGTAACAAAGGGTACATCTAAAAACGGCAGAGATTTCGTTAGTGTAGATGTGTCATTCTAAATAACAAGGAGATTTGCGGTCTAATTAAAATGCTGGGCGTATGTGGAATGCTACCCCAGTATTTTAATATTTGTGAAAGGAGAGAACCATGACGATCTTTATCGTGATACTGTTAGTATGGAGCGCATTTAATTCGTTCGTTGCTATCACAGCACTATTGGCATCGAAAATGAATGATGACCATATTCAAGCCATCAAGGAATGGCTCAAAGTATTAGGCATAATTGGCCTTGACAAAACTGCTGAATTTGTAAAAGCGCAACAGGAATCAGATGATGGAGGGACGAAATCATGACAAGGGAAGAAGAAGCAATCAAATTGATTGAACATATAAGCATTGCGTTTATGCCGACAGACCAGTACGGAGATTATGATGACCCACGACCATACGAAGAAGCGTTAGACATGGCAATAGAAGCCCTCCGCAGAGAAATCCCGAAGAATCCAGTTATCAATTTTTTAGCAGATTCTGACGGATCAAGACGGTTGGACGAAGCGTGGAGAGAAGACAGTTTGCTCTGCCCTGAGTGTCACACCTATGTTGGCGAGGTGTTTGATGAGTTGTATTGCCGAAAATGCGGACAGAAGATTGTCCAAAAGAGAGTGATGGTGATAAAATGAAAAGGTTTCTGGAATCTGGTTATGCGGATATTGAATCAATATTATCAGTGGGTGTTCCGTTTATCTTTCTGATCGGTGGACGCGGAACCGGAAAAACATATGGTGCGCTGAAATATGCGGTTACACATAAAAGAAAGATCATGCTAATGAGAAGGACGCAGAGTCAGGCTGATCTGATCAATAAGCAGGAGTTTTCGCCATTCAAGCCTATTGAACGTGATCTGGCTGTGGAAATCTCTGTGGATTCTGTGAATAAGTATAGCAGCGCTTTTTATCTGGAAGATCAATGTATAGGTTATTCCTGTGCGTTATCCACAGTTTCAAATTTGCGAGGTTTTGATGCGTCAGATCTGGATCTTCTGATATATGATGAATTTATTCCGGAGAAACACGAACGACCAATTAAAAATGAAGGATCTGCATTTCTGAATGCATACGAAACAATGAACCGAAACAGGGAACTGCAGGGATCCGATCCGCTGCAGCTTCTGGCGCTGGCAAATGCAAATGATATTTCGAATCCTATATTTATGGAACTGGGATTGATAGATGTTTGCGATAAAATGAAAAGTAAACAGAATCCGGTTTATGTAAATAAAGAACGCGGAGTCTGTATAGTTATGCTGGATGGATCCAGCATATCAAAACAGAAGCAGAACACAGCGCTGTATAAATTAACGCAGAAATCAGATTTTGCATCTATGGCGCTATCCAATAGTTTTGCGTATAACAGCACTATGTCAATTAAAAGTCAGAATGTACGCGACTATAAAATATTATGTGGTGTGGGTGACATTTACATATACAAACATAGATCAGATAGAAGATATTATGTCACGGAATATGCTGCAGGCAAGTGTGATAAATATGCTGCAGATGATGTTGAAGTTGAACGCTTCCTGAAACGTTGGGGTAGAACTATGTATATCGCATATATGAACAATAATGTATTATTTGAATCAATGCTTGTCAAATCATTGTTTGAATGGTATATTATGTAAAGAAGGGTGTGGGGTGCGCAAGATCAGGCTCGGAAGGCCGCGCGAATCTATGATCAGGATATGATCCCCACATCCGATTAAGGGTTGATCAGGATGGAACAGGCATTGACATACATAACAGAATTTATATCAAATGTAGGATTTCCGATTGCCTGCTGCGGTGCATTGTTCTGGTATGTTAACAAACGGGACGAACGACATTATCAGGAATTGGAATCACTGAAAAACACTGTTGCGCAAAATAGTGAAATTTTGAAAGAATTAAAGCTGCTTATTTCAGCTTTTATACAGAAAGAAAATGATTAAGATAATCAAGGTTGCTAAAAAATATGAAGGTTGCAGAAAGTATTCTGACCGTCACAGGAAGCTGATCCAGATATTTAACACTGTAAAACCGAATGGATATACAGCGCATATATCAGATCCTTGGTGTGCAGAAGGGATTTCCGCATGGGCTATTGAAGCATATGGCAAAGACAACGCAAAGAAATATTTCCCGTTATCTGCTAGTGTACCGTATATGGTGGATAAAGCGAAGAATATGGGGATCTGGAAAGAGTCAGATAAAACCATTCCGGTAGATGGCTACTGGGTTGCGTATGACTGGCAGGATTCCGGTAAAGGTGATAACACTGGATCTCCGGATCATATAGGATTAGTCATAAAGGTTGAAAAAAATAAATTTACAGTTTTAGAATGTAATAAAGGTGTAGAATCAAAATGCGGTATTCGTATTATGGATATAAATGGCAGATATATCCGCGGATATATAACACCACATTATAATAAGGTTGAAAAATCTGCAGAAGCAGAGCGCAAAAGAATAAATAAATTGGCGGATGAAGTGCTGCAAGGCAAATATGGAAACGGGTCCGAAAGAAAAAAACGACTCGGTTCAGATTATGAAGCAGTACAGGCAGAAGTAAACAGGAGATTGAAAAATGATTGACATTAAAACAGTTGTAAAATTATCTGCTGCAGGTTTCAGTGCAGAAGAAATTGAAGATCTTCTTGCACCGAAAGATACGAATGGCAGCGATCCGGCGATGGAAACAAAACCAGCAGATCCAGCACCGAAAGAAGCAGATCCAACACCTAAAGAAGCGGATCCAGCACCGAAAGTAACAGATCCAAAACCGAAAGCAACGGATCCATCAGAAGGAATTGACGATCTAAAGAATGCGATCAATGATGGTTTTAAATCTATTATTGAGGCATTTCATGTTTCAGCGGTTGGTGGTTCGCAGCAGAAAATGCCAACAGCTAAAACCAGCGAGGATATTTTGGCGGAGATCATTTCTCCGTATACAAAACCAGAAGGGGGTAAAAAATAATGAGCGTTAATACTATGAGTTTTGAGCAGGCAGCAACCTTGCTCAATAATATCAGGGAGCAGGTGACCGGTGAAACGTCGATCGCTCCAACAGATGTTACGGATTTTATCTCTGTTGCACAAACAACACTGCGTCAGGGTTACGATCCGGTCCTTCAGGCGATCAGTCAGGTAATCAGTCAGACAATCTTTTCGATCAGACCATACACTAGAAGATTTTCCGGTATTCAGGCAGACGCGCAGCGTTGGGGATCCATTACACGGAAACTTTCTATTGCTGACAAGGATTTTGACGAGGATAAGCGCTTTGAACTAGTTGATGGACAGTCCATTGATATGTACAAGGTTAACAAGCCGGAGATCTTGCAGACCAATTTCTATGGTCAGAATGTATTTAGTAAAGAATATACCATTTTCAGAGATCAGCTTGACAATGCTTTCAGAGGTCCGGACGAGTTCGGACGCTTTATGACGATGGTCACGACTAACCAGTCTGACATGATCGAGCAAGCTCATGAAAGTATGGCGAGAATGACGATCGCTAATTTCGTAGGTGGCAAGGTCGCGGCAGGTGTTGATATTGTTCATCTCCTGACTGAATATAATACAGTCACCGGCGGCAGCTACACAGCCACCACGATCATGGATCCGGATAACTTCCCTGGATTCATTAAATGGATGTATGCACGAATCGCCACATTGACCGGACTCATGACCGAACGGTCCGCAAAATATCAGGTCAATGTTGCTAATAAGGTTGTCATGCGTCATACACCATACCAGAATCAGAAGGTCTACATGCTGGCATCCATCTTAAATGAGATGAACGCAAGAGTGCTTGCAGATGCTTATCATGATGATTTCCTGCGTCTTGCAGATGTTGAAGCTGTGAACTACTGGCAGGCTATCGATAATCCTGATCAGCTTTCAGTAACACCGGTTATGATGAAAACAGACGGGACGCTTGAAGAAAAGGAACCGCAGACGATCAGCAAGCTGGTCGGTGTTATCTTTGATGAAGATGCGCTGGGATATACCACTGTGCATAACTGGTCTGCTACAACGCCATTCAACACAAAGGGCGGTTACTGGAATACAAATCATGTATTCACCGAACGTTATTGGAATGACTTTACTGAAAAGGGAATCGTTCTGTTGCTCGATTAAGGCCGAGTCTCCTTAAAATATTTCTAGCGCCTGCTTGCTGGTTACGCCTTGCCAGTAGGCAGGCATCTTTTATAAAGAGGTGTTATAAATGAGTTTCAAGATATATTTCAGCAAAATATCGAAACGCGAAAATTCAACAAAACACGATTCAGTATCAGATATGCATGAATTTGATTGCGTTATATTACGCGGATCCGGTGTGTTGAATCCTAAAATAGAACTGCATTTAGGTGCTGGATCCGATCCGTCACAGTATAATCATGCTTATATACCAACATTCCAGCATCGTTTTTACTGGGTCAGAGAATGGATCTTTGATAATAATTTGTGGACTGGTTATCTGGAAGTAGATGTACTTGCAACATATAAAGCAAAAATTGGCGCTGCAAATCCTTATATACTGCGAGCAGAAAATGCTTATAATGGGAATATTGCAGACACTTTATATCCGGTGAAAACTGGCTGCAGCTATACGCACACCAGTAAATCTGATCCATGGAGCGGTCCAGACACCGGATGTTATGTTTTGGGTATTGTATCACAAGATGGCCAGTTTGGATCCATCACATATTATGCGATGGGGCGAAACAGTCTTTCCACATTCTTATCCAGACTAATGTCAACAGCTATAACGCAGGCAAATGGATTTAGCTGGGACGATGCATCCCAGGCGCTGCAGAAAGCTATCATTGATCCGATCCAGTATATAAGATCTGCGGTATTTATTCCGCGTCCATTGTCAGATATAACAGGAACGTCGGTTAACACTATCAATATATTCGATTGGAATATAAGCGGAGTAAGCGCAAAGATTCCAAATGTTACTGAAATTGCAGTGGAAGATGTTTGGACGATAAACAAACATCCGGATACAAATAGCAGAGGAAATTATGTTAATGCGGCGCCATATACCATTATGACACTTCAGATCGCACCGTTTGGTGTTATAGAGGTTGACACTTCTGTAACATGTAATTCATCTGAACTCGCAACACTGATACACCTTGACATTTTCACAGGTCGCGCAGTGCTGGAAGTGATATGTAATAATGAGATCCTGAATAGCATTGAATCCCAAGTGGGTGTGCCAATTCAGATTTCACAGGTGGCGAGAAATTTCCTTGGTGCTGCAACATCCGCGCTGGGTGCGATCGGATCCGGAGTAACTGGAAATTTCATCGGTGCTCTGTCTGGAATCGGTAATGCTTTTACTTCACTGATTCCTAGATCCAACACTATCGGATCGCAAGGATCCTTTACAGCGCTGGAAAGCTATTATCCGATGAGATTATCACTGCAGTTTTTCAGACCAGTAGATGATGATCCTACACATAATGGCAGGCCGTTATGTGAGCGCAGGCATCCGTCAGATCTGGGCGGTTATATGCTGTGTCAGGATGGCGATGTGGCGCTGGATGGTGGCACTAAAGAAGAATGCAGGATGGTTCGCGAATATCTGGAAAGCGGTTTTTATTATGAGTGATTATATATTTCATCCCAGAGTGAATGATAAAAATATGGATACGCTGCAATTTTATACAGATAATCGCTATCCTAATGGCAACCCATTTCTACACTTTCATCCGACGTGGGCGTTAGAATGTTATGCATATGCGAGATTTTGGGAAATTGTAGATACTATTACAACAGTAAATCCATATGATCTAGGAAAGGTATCATATTATTTGAGATCAGATCCAGATACTCGCGATTGGGGGTATATGCGAGGTTTTCAATGGTATGATGCGCAATGGGACTTTATTTATCCAGTAACAACGTATATGGATGTTGAAAATGATGATAATTATGGTAGGTTAGATCCAAATCATACTCCAATAGATCAGCGGATTTTAGGTAGTGCTTTAGTATTTACAGAGAATTCTTTTGAAACAGCACAAAGTATTACAGATCTCGGTGCATTCCGGGTTTTGATTGGTGAGAAATATAAAAGCGTTGGAAATTATACAGGTAGTGGAATTGAAGGTGGTGCTTTTACATTATCAGAAGTAATCAATAATCAATTTACAACAGTTACTGGATATACTGTAACATTGAGAGGTGTTATAAAAAATCCAATTCATGATATGTTCGATAATGTTATACAAGGGCATCCATTATATTGGAAAGCACCATTTTGGTTATATAAACGATATTTAGACCGAAGAAGGGGGTTATTATATGATTAGTAAAAATGGAATACCAGCAGCATATGATTATATCAATGTATATAACAGCAGCATAAAACCATCAACCATTCATGTTAATGATACCGGTTTATCATTCTATTTTCGAAGATATTTGCTACAAAAGATCCTTGCTGTGTTCAAGTTTGAAGGGATCCCGAAAAACTGGAATATTGATTATTTCATGTATTCGCTCTTTTGTTTCGGTTTTGTCGCAGTGGTCAATACTAACAAATTCGGAGTCATACCGCAACACTGCAGCTTGTCCGGTTACAACGTATTCTACCAGCCCACAAATGCAGTTATATCCAATCCGTTGCTGCGAGGGATCCTGCAGCCTAAGATCGGTACGGAATGCAGCCTGATTAAGATGCAGCCTGATTATGGTTCCGCATGGGACATAGTTGCTTATTACGGTGATCTTATGGCGCTTGCAACAGAAGCGCTGGGTGTTAATCTGGTAAACAGCAAGCTGGCTTATGTTTTCGCTGCAGAATCAAAGAGCGCTGCAGAATCATTTAAGAAGATGTATGATCAGGTGGCATCCGGAGAACCAGCAACATTCGTGGATAAAAAATTATTCAGTGAAGATGGTGATCCGCGCTGGTTCACATTCAATCAGAATCTGCAGCAGAATTATATTTCCGATCGGATCCTGCAGGATCTTGCAAAGATTGATAGTAGATTCAATACTGAGATTGGAATCCCAAATGTTAATATTGCAAAGGAATCTGGAGTCAGTCAGTCCGAGATCATGAGCAATAACATTGATACAAAAGCAAAAGCATCATTATGGTTGGACACGATCCGCGCCGGCCTTGAGCAGACAAACGAATTATTCGGTCTTGAAATTACTTGTGATCTGCGGTTTAATAATGATGAGGTGGTTAACGATGGCAATATTGAGTATTAATGGTTTATATGATCAATATACATATGCTGATCAAAGCGTGTTCTCTGGTTTAACTGTTCCTACCGGAATGGATAAAAACGTGGTAATAAAAGAAATATTATTTCAGTGCAGCGAATTGGAGTTATTATATCCTAATGAAGAAATTATGAAGGATATGATCTCCGCATGGAGCGCGAAAGAACTTCCGATCTGGCAGCGGTTATATGATGCTGTCACAGCGGAATACAATCCTTTGTGGAATGTTGATGCGTCCATAACTGAAACAGGCAACACAGTAGACAGCAGATCCGGATCCAATAGTGGAAGCGCAACGGAAGATACAGAAAACATTCATTCTGTTAAAGGCTATAATTCCACCGAATGGAGTAATTCAGAGAAAGATGTTGTTAATGCCGGAAGCACCAGCACAGGAACATGGAGTGATGAGTCTGAACGCGAGGACGAACGCACGATAAGAAGAACCGGAAATATTGGTGTTACATCTTCCCAGGATCTGATCAAACAGGAATGGGAAGTCGCGCAGCTTGATGTTGTAAAATATATTGCGGAGTCATTCAAGAACAGATTCTGCTTATTAGTTTATTAAAAGGGGGTTATAAGAATGGCTGGAATTTTTCAGAATCTTCCATATGCAAATTTTCATGAACTGAACCTTGACTGGGTAATTGAAAAAGTACGCGAAACAATGGCAGCATGGGAAGATTATAAAACAAGCATGGATGAATGGAAGCTGGGAGTTGATGATGAACTGGCAGAATTTCAGGCATGGTTTGATAATCTAGATGTACAGGATGAAGTCAGGACTGTAATCAATGAACTGATCCAGAGCGGAGAGTTTATCGAAATTACAGGCCCGCAGATCGTGAGCGTAACAGAAGCATGGCTTGCTGCGCATGTCACACCGACAACGCCGCCAGTTGATAATACGCTGTCGATTTCCGGAGCAGCTGCAGATGCAAAAGTAACTGGAGACAGGATCACTGACTTAACGGAAGAATTAAGCGGCAACATATCAGACATTTCAGCACTACAAACGGACGTTGCTAATCTTGCTAATCTTGGTACGCATAAAGTTGCGCAGCCATTAGACGAACATAATCAACCGACAGACGGAACAAATGGACAGTCACTACGCACAAAGGGTGATGGAACTACAGAGTGGGCAGACACAGGACTACCTACAGACGAACAGACAGCTCAGGCTGTTAACGATTGGCTGGGCGCCCATCCCGAAGCAACAACGACGGTTGTAGATGGTAGCCTGACAGAGGCAAAATTTTCTAATTCGCTCAAGCTGAAAACTATCAAAGATTATGTGACGCCGGAAATGTTCGGAGCTGTCGGCGACGGTGCAACAGATGATACGGCTGCGGTGCAAGCTGCGTTTGATGATGGGAATATAGTTTTGCTAACTAAAACATATTATATAACGTCACCGTTACAAGCCTCGAAATATATGCGTGTAATTGGGAGTTCTTCTCAAAATAGTAGGAAATTTAATCTAAAGTTTGACGCTTCGGTTCATGCGTGTATTATTTGCGATGATAGTATAAACGGAAACGCTCTCTCTTTTGATAGTGTGGGATTTTATGGTATTAACTTAAAAAATCAAGGATTATTTGTATCTCTTGGGAGTACACTTGATACTATTACTCTGATTAATTGCGCTGTAACCTCATTCGATGCTGTTCTTGTTGGGAATTTTAATGTTTCAAGAATATCAGATAGTTGGTTTTATAGAATAGCCAGGGCTTTCTCATTAGCAAAAGTTCCTGATGACTCTTTTAGTTATCAAGATCTTACTGAATTATTGTCTGCTATTGAAGCGCAATCGGGAACGATCGGAAGCAGTGGTCTTTGGGAGAGTTCTGTAAACGATTGTTATATTTCGGGACAAGGTGCTTATTATAAATATGTTGGGCTCTTTGTAGGCGGGAATCCAATAGACATCCGTTTTTCGAATTGTTATATTGATTATTGGTCTGCTTATGTAGTTGACGCTTACACCGGTACAATGGGGGTGTCTGAACCTATTGTTTTTAGTAATTGTAATTTAGACAGTATTATTACATTTGTAAATACTACCAAAAGCGGCGTTAATTATACTGCGCAAGGTATTCATATGGTGGATTGTCTTATTACCGGATTAAATTCTACATTTAATAACGATGTAAATGTGCCGATATACGACTTCCTATATGATGAAAATTCTGGGATATATAAACGGTTTACGAATATTAAAATTAAAAACTGCCGATATAAAATCGGGAACAATAATCCGAGTTATGCCGGAAAAAAGTTTATCAACTTGACAACAACATATTGCGAATTAAGAGATTGCTATTTTGATTTTGTATTAGATGTCGGAATTACTATAGACGACGTTGTTACTATTGCAGCTTATTATGACGTGTCTCATGTAACAAAACAATATAACAAACTGTTAATATTTGATGGCAAAGTTTACGATTCATATCCAACATATCATGATTTTAACGGTAGAAACTCCGTATATAATGGTCAAACGTTTATTTATGCCAACGACTTGTATATGGTTGTAAATGAAACTATTTACAAAATTAACAACGCATAAAAAACAAACCCGTCGAAATGGCAAGCTTTTAGATTGGAGGCCGTTAGAATGAAATTCTCAAATATCAGTCCACCATTGTTTAACTATCTTAAAGCAGACTTTAGATCAGTAGATCAGGTATCAAATAAATGATCATCAATTATCACTTAATTTTATACCCGGTAAAAAT
>Ga0326513_10002995_pt1 | contig 12328 bp, 16 predicted proteins | sample 2_2465_0518_D_FD_203654 | JGI IMG/M metagenome (GOLD analysis project Ga0326513, IMG submission 203654) | Bovine rumen microbial communities from UC Davis, California, United States - 2_2465_0518 | ecosystem: Host-associated > Mammals > Digestive system > Stomach > Rumen | place: USA... | reverse complement strand
GAAGAACAAATTACTTTTATTTTTCATTTCGCTCAGAATGGAGGCTCGCTTCCTGCTTTGTTGGACATGATTCACTGACTCCTTTTGTGCATTTTGACGAATACTTTTCAAATTTGCTCATTTATAGCTATAATAAAACATATCTGAATCAAAATTTAGAAAGGATGATTTTATGAGCGAACAGACTGAAATTGCTGAAATCAATCCGAAAAATCCTTTCAGCAATGAAACGGAATTTGAAAATTATAATTCCGATTATGGCGAAATTGTCCCCCAGATTCGCATGGAAGGCTGTAAAATTCCGTTATTTCCCAATCTGAGAGAACGCGGCCGGATACGAAGATATGAAAATATTGTCGGCGGCTTTCTGCTGGGACATTTTGTACTCATGAATATTTTATTTCTCATACTCGGTGAGGGCTTTGTCTGGATAATGTCTCTTGCTGATGGCTCTATGACAGAACTGCCTGAGAATTATCATTCTCTTGCATGGGAATATTTTGAAAATACTTCTTCTTATACAGCGATTATGATGCTTTGCATTGCAGGATGCAGTATTGCCGTGACATGGCTGGGATGCAAGGCAACTAAAATTCCCATCTCGAATTTATTTCAGACACAGGATTTCAATATCGGCTTGGCAGTGTCATATATCGCCATTGCATTGCTGATTTAGACCGTGACAGGCTGGATGGCTATCGGCATAGAAACTCTGCTGGAGGGGGTTGGCATTACAGCATATTCTCCCGAACTTTCGGAATCGACAGATATAAAAAATATCATGATGGATATTATCTACGGCGTGATTGTCGCACCGATTACAGAAGAACTCATGGTCAGAGGCTTTGTCATGAAAAATCTGAGCCGTGTCAGTCAGAGATTCGGTATTATCATGAGTGCTTTTTTCTTCGGCGTATGGCATGAAAATATTACACAGTTTATATTAGCTTTTGCGGCCGGCTGTTTCTTCGGCTATATCACAGTCAAGCATAATTCTCTGATTCCGTCAATCATTGCACATATGGCAGTCAATTTCTGTGCGACAGTGTTTGATCTTTTTGATCGCTTCGGCTTGGAAACCGCTTCTGATATTTTCAATATTTTTTATGTTCTTCTGGTATTTGCCGGAATTGTTTTATTAATCAAAATGCTGGTAACAGAACGTTTCCCCTATGCTATGCCGGAACAATCGGAACGAGGCATAAGAATCGCTCTGACAAGTCCGTTGCTGATGGGTGTGCTGTTATGTCATATCAGTTCAGCTGTATTTGCAATTATACAAGAGAGTATATAAATCAAGTCACTTTTAGGAATTGTGTTACTAAGATAAATCGAAATTTACAGGTGTTAAGAAACATGGGAGTAGCTAAAAAAGACAGACGGAAAATAACCGTATCTGATAAAAATTATATATGGTATATTAAGTTAGATGACGATACATCATACTATGTATTGAATATTGTCTCATTTGATAAAGCGTTGATTATTTCCTGCCCTCTGAAAACCAAGACTCCATATGTTATCAGCAAAGGAAATATATTTCAAAATAAAAAGACAAATGGAATCTGGAACAGATATTTATTACCTTTTCATGTTCCGGAAATTATCACTCCAAAGTTTGTTTCAAATCTCATATTTTGGGCAACTCAAAGTGAAAAAGCAAAGGAAACAAAATGGAATGGAAATGATGTACCTGTATAAATCCTGAATTTTATGCTGAAAAGCAGCTCTCTACCTGCGGTTGAATTATCGAAATATCGCCATTTTTCAGAACTCAACCGCCGGTATGTTTACATATTGCCGGATTTGTGATAGAATCATACTCAGAAAGGAGGAGTTCCCCGTGAATCAACAGAAGATCGGAAAATTCATTGCTTCATGCAGAAAAGAAAAACATCTGACTCAGGCCGTCCTTGCTGAACGGCTCGGCATTACTGACAGAGCTGTTTCAAAATGGGAAACCGGTAAATGTATGCCGGATATTTCCTTGATTCCTGAACTCTGCGAAGCATTGGAAATCAATATCAACGAGCTTCTGAGCGGAGAACGACTGAATATGATGAACTATCAGAAAATGGCAGAGGAAAATTTAATGCAGTTACAGAAACAAGAGGAACTCAATAATAAAAAGCTCCTGCATCTGGAAATGATTATCGGCATTCTCAGCTGTGTATTTTATTTCCTCATGATTTTTGCACTGAACTGGGATAAACTCTCCCAAGGTGAAACACACCTTTCCCTCTCTGATATGGAAGGCTGGAAAATTGTATTTTTCATCATCAGTACTATTATTTTCCTGATTAGTATCTGTTGCTGTGTCAAGCTCGAACATGATACCGGCTATTATGAATGCCCGAACTGTCAGAAAGTCTATGTCCCGACTATGAAAGCAGTCTTTTTCGCTCCGCATATCGGCTTTAGCAGAAATATGAAATGCCCTTACTGCAATCAGAGAGGCTATCACAAGAAAGTCCTCTACAAGGAGAATACAGATGCGAAATCAGCTGACTGAATTACTTAGACTCGGAAAAATTCCGGATGACAGCCTATTATCACACGAACTCTTTCAGAAATATGAAGATTTATTTTCCGGTTTCGATTCTCCGGTGACATGGGAGGAAGCTGAGATTCTGATCACACTCTTCTCACAAGAAAATCTGGAATATAACTGGGATTTAGACTGGAGTTTGCTTCATCTGATCGAAACAATTTTTATACAGAATCCTGAAGAAATTCAGAAATACAGAAATTTGATCTCAAAATGTCCGAATCCGGAATTTCGTGAAACGCTTAAAATCAGACTTAATAACTGGCTGAAACAGCAGACGGAATAAATCTCCGTCTGCTGTTCTTAAATTAACAATTGACAAATATCAAAAAATATGCTATGATAATACTATAACTAATATCAGAATCAGAAAGGAATATTATATATGGCTCATCAGTTAGTAATTGTTCTTGACTTCGGCGGTCAGTATAATCAGCTTATCGCTCGGCGTGTCCGTGAATGCGGTGTCTACTGTGAAGTGAAAAACTATAAAACTCCGATCGAGGAATTAAAAGCCCTGAATCCCAAAGGCATCATCTTTACCGGAGGCCCTAACAGCGTCTATGATGAAAAATCTCCTCACATTACAAAAGATATTTTTGATCTGAATATCCCGATCTTAGGCATCTGCTACGGTGCTCAGCTGATGGCCTATACCCTCGGCGGTGAAGTCTCTGCCTGTCAGACTTCCGAATACGGAAAAACAGATACACATTATGATAATTCAAGCATTCTGTTCGGCGGTATCCATCTGCCGGAAACAGCTTCCTCATGGATGAGCCATACGGATTATGTTTCCAGAATTCCGGATGGTTTCAGAATCACAGCTCATACTGCTGACTGTCCTGCGGCGGCTTTCGAGAATGCTGAACGCAAACTCTATGCCGTTCAGTTCCATCCCGAAGTGAATCATACTTTTGCTGGTCAAGGCATGATCGACAGCTTTGTCAAGAATGTCTGCGGATGTGTCGGCGACTGGACTATGGCAGGCTATGCAAAAACTGCGATCTCTGAAATTCGTGAAAAAGTCGGTGATGGTAAAGTTCTGTTAGCCCTCTCCGGCGGTGTCGATAGTTCTGTAGCCGCCGCTTTATTAGCAAAAGCTGTCGGCAGTCAGCTGACCTGTATTTTTGTTGATCATGGCTTTATGCGTAAAAATGAAGGCGATGAAGTCGAAGCCGCTTTTCAGAATTCAGGTATGAATTTCATCAGAGTCAATGCAAAAGAACAATTCATGTCCAAACTCAGAGGCGTTTCCGATCCTGAAACAAAACGCAAGGCCATCGGCGAAGAATTTATCAGAGTTTTTGAACAGGAAGCTAAAAAAATCGGTAAAGTCGATTATCTCGTTCAGGGGACAATCTATCCGGATGTTATCGAAAGCGGTCTTGGTGATGCCGCTGTGATCAAATCGCATCATAATGTCGGCGGTCTTCCGGATTATGTCGATTTTAAAGAAATTATTGAACCGCTCAGAATGCTCTTCAAAGACGAAGTCAGAAAACTCGGTACAGAACTAGGCTTATCCCCCGTTCTCGTCTGGAGACAGCCATTCCCCGGCCCTGGTCTTGCTATTCGTATCATCGGCGATATTACAGATGAAAAACTCGAAATCTTACAGGATGCCGATTTTATTTTCCGTCAGGAAATTGCCAATGCCGGACTCGATCGGGATATTAATCAGTATTTTGCTGTTCTGACAAATATGCGTTCAGTAGGAGTCATGGGCGATGCAAGAACTTATGATTATACAATTGCACTCCGTGCCGTCACAACCAGCGATTTCATGACAGCTGATTTCGCTAAAATTCCGTATGATGTTCTTGCAGTAGCTGCAAACAGAATCGTAAACGAAGTCAAAAGCGTTAACAGAATCGTTTATGATGTGACTACTAAGCCACCAGCTACAATTGAGTGGGAATAATTCCAACGAACGCTGAAATATCGTAATATCGTGCTTTTTAACTCGTCATGTTGCCGATTGGCAACGATTTGGCAACATTTCTCTGTTATTAGAAACAACAATCAAAATTTTATCAGAAATATTTTAGAGCTAACTGATTTTTTTAGAATCGGTTAGCTCTTTTTATTTATAACATCTTTTCTATATTGTCTCTAAATTCTTTTAATGCCTCAGACTTAATATAATATGCAAGATTAGTCATTAAAGGAGTTTCGGATTTGAGCATTTGCTGTGTAGGTATATTTTCAACTGTTATATTTCCCTTGGCATTATAAATTGGAACAGCAAACTGAACACCTAAGAAATAAACTCTATTACGGTTCATGAACATATTACCTTTTTTGTCAGAATAGCTATTCTCATTTAGAATAAATACTGGAGAACCAGATGAACCAGGAAAAGCAGCAATGTCAAGCAAACCTATTCCCTTTTTGTTAAAATCATACGCTGGATGTGATGCCGTATATCCTTTTCTGAAAATTGGAAAATTATTGTTTTCGTCCCATAAACCAATAGGATAACCAATCATAACAATCTCCTCAATCGCACTTAAATCATTTAACTGCTCAACTGATGGAATGATGGAGTCTGTAATAGGAATATAAAACACGCTCTTTCCTGTTCTTTCTTTTACTTTGTCTAATACTGAGTTTATAAAGCAAAAACATAGGTCATACGATGAATGGAAATGCCATTCAGTTGATAAAGTTATCTTGTTATTTTCAATAGGGTTCCCCTCCTCTGTCATTAAATGCAAAGCAAAAGAAACAGTTTCAGTTGGATTATTATTAACAACGTGCTTATTGGTTATGATTGTTGGCACATATTTATCCCCATATACAAAGTGGTAAAAAAAGCCCGTTCCACATGAACTGCCTGCAGTTAATCTAACTGTGGTGAACATCATTTGTTCTGATATTGAAATAGGTTTCATAATCATTTCTCCGTTTTCTTAAGTTTTAATAATGTTTCTTCATTCCGCTCTGCCTCCAATTTCGGATATTTATATCTCCACTGGTCATATTCTTCACGGCTGATTTCTCCGTTACGATATTTTTGAGCCATTTCCTCCCACGGCTGAATCAGTCCTGACATTTTGGCATAGGTTGAGCCAATCTGCTTATTCAGTCTAATGCAGATTTCTCCATCAAGGCGGTCAATTTTGAAACCATATAAGTCCTCCAAAGCAAAGAGTGTGTGCATCAGTCCTGTGTAACTGTCAATATTCGGCACATTCAAAGCCTCGGTTGACACATTAAGAGCATCTGCCAATTTTTCTACAAGGTCAGCTTTTGGAGTTCTCGAACCAGATTCATACTGTGCCATGCGGATGTCAGCAGTCCGTTCGGAAAATCCTACCTGCAAGCCTAAAAATTTCTGTGTCATTCCTCTCAGGTTTCGGATAAATCTGATTCTTTCACCAATTCCCATTTTGATTACCTCCTATTTCAACTGTGAATAGATTGAGCCACCATTTTTCACAAATCTATTATAACATATTCGCTTAGTATTTGTCAAGATAGTAGAAATAAAAAAGTTTAGTGAAAAAGCACTTGATATAACTCAAAATGTTTAATATAATAAAAATATAGCTTAAACAAAATAAGTTAATTTATAGAAGGGAGGTAATTTGAATGACAGATAAAAGTTTCATGAGGGTGGAAGATGTTGCCAAAGAGCTTGATGTTTCAAAGTCCTATGCTTACAAAATTGTTCAGAGACTCAATAAGGAACTGGAAGATAAGGGCTATATCACTATTTCAGGCAGAGTAAACAGACAGTATTTTCTTGAAAGAACTTGTTACGGCAGTATTTCGGAAAATCAGGAAAGGAAGGGATAATATGTCAGTCTATAAAGACGGCAATAAATGGCATGTGATTTACCGCTACACCGACAGCAGAGGTGAACGCAAACAGACACAAAAACGTGGATTTTACACCAAAAAAGAGGCTCAGGCATGGGAGCGTGAGCAGATGAACAAAATGGAATCCAATCTCGACATGACTTTTGAAAGTTTCTCCGAAATTTACTTCTCAGACATGAAGAAACGTCTGAAAGAAAATACATGGCATACGAAAGAACACATTCTCCGCACAAAGTTGCTCCTATTTTTCGGAAAGCGTAAGATGTGCGATATTCAGCCGAAAGATGTAGTCGCATGGCAGAATGAAATGCTGAATGGTTCAACCAAATCAGGAAAAGCCTATTCTCCTGTTTATCTGAAAACACTTCATAATCAGTTGAGTGCAATTTTCAATTATGCGGTGAGATTTTACGGACTGGCAAGCAGTTTATCTACCGCAACTACTACGATTCCTACTGGACACCTGTTATGGAGCTGATCGGCTGCTCACATAAGCCACACGATACCCGTCATACCTGCATCTCAATGATGACCGAGAAAGAGGTATCGCCTACGCTGATAAAGAAGATCGTCGGTCATTCGGGTGCTATGTCGATGACCGAGAAGGTCTATACACACGTTAATGTGCAGGAGCTGTTGGAGGCTATCAATAAGATATAGGTATAAAATAACCGCTGAGGGAGTAATCACTCAGCGGTCGTTGAATTATCGTACTTCTTTTTTTCTTTGTCTTTCATGCGTATTGACAATACTGCATTTATCAAGCGTTTTACCGCTCTTTTCTACAATTTTAACAAGCGGTTTATTCAGCTTGCTTGCTTTGGGCATATCAAGTATCATAGCACAGTCATGTATCGCAGCGTTTTCAATAAGATACAGAAATTCGTAATACTCCATATTAATAATGCTGTATCTAAAATGAGTGAAATCAGGTATCGGATCGTTTCCGTCTACATTGTCAGCGTGCTGTTTGATCCTTTCGAGAAGGTTTATTGCTTTTCCTACATATAATTCATTTTTATCATCATCATAGAGCATATATACGCCGGCTTTCCCTGCGAGAGCCGAATTAGCTTTATCATCAAAGATAAAGCTGCGTTTTTTCCAGCTTGAAATATTATCCCAATTATAGAAATCCTTGATCTTATTGTCATCAGGCATAGAGTATTCGCCTAATCCGATAGCTTCAACAGAAAGCGTATATACAGCGTTTTTGGCGTATTCGTAATAAGGATCGTCAGGCTCATATACATGAATAGAAGTAATGGTAACAGTTCCTTTCACGGTGTCAAATGTAAATTCGATAGTCTCATGTTCGTTTTCAGGGAACGCTTTGCCTTTTGCAGCATAAACAATTGTGCTGATAAAAAGACGCTTTATATATTCCAACAGAACCCTGTCAAATACACAGCGAATATAAGGCGTCTTGCCTTCATACCTCTCAGCTTTATTCTTTTGAACAGAAAACATGATCTTATTGCTTGCCAGCTCAGCAAGGATATTAGCAGTATTCTTGGATACCTGATCATAAACGGAAGGCGCGATCATCATTTCATACTCTCTTAAGTATTCATTGTAGTCGCCCCACTGTTTGTGCATATTAGCATCAACCGTAAAACGATGCCATTTAAACAGCGTCGGTAAGCCTATCTCCTGCAAATCAAGACTGCATATAAATGTTGACATAGTACCACTCCTTACTTTATAAATAAGGCATCTATCAACAGATGAATGCCTTAAATCATTGTTAGTTACCCGTTAGTTACGTGTTAGTTACCGTCCGAAATTCACCATATTTCAGATAAACCCAAACCGAACAAAACAGCGTAAATACGTGATTCTGAACACTCCCAACAGGGATAAAATTATCTCTTGGAGAACTGCGGAGCACGGCGAGCAGCCTTGAGACCATATTTCTTTCTTTCTTTCATTCTGGGGTCACGAGTCAGGAAACCTGCACTCTTGAGAACCGGACGAAGATCGGCATCATACTGAAGCAGAGCACGGGAAATACCGTGACGGATTGCACCGGCCTGACCGGTTACGCCGCCGCCTGTTACTGTGCAGATTACATCGAATTTTTCAAGTGTTTCTGTCAGGTTCAGAGGCTGACGAACGATTAATTTCAGAGTTTCCAGACCAAAATAATCATCAATTGTTCTGCCGTTGATGATGATATTGCCATTGCCGGGAACTAATCTGACTCTGGAAACAGAGTGCTTTCTTCTGCCTGTACCATAGTGGTATGCAACTTTAGGTTCGTACATATATGTTTCCCTCCTTTAATTAAAATTCATAAACTTCGGGTTTCTGAGCAGCATGTTTGTGCTCTGCACCCTTAACAGTACGCAGACGCTTGAGCTGGTTTGCACCCTGAGTATTGTGCGGAAGCATTCCGGTAACAGCAATTGTCATAGCTTTTTCCGGATTTTCAGCCATGAGCTTCTTATAAGAAACTTCTTTGATACCGCCGATCCAGCCAGTATGCCAGTAGAATTTTTTCTGTTCGAGCTTTTTACCAGTCAGAATTGCTTTATCGCAGTTGATGATAATCACATGATCACCGCAGTCAGTATGCGGAGCAAAGATCGGCTTATGTTTGCCTCTGAGAAGAACAGCAGCCTGTGCAGCCACACGACCGAGGGGCTTGTCTGTTGCATCTAAAATATACCATTTGCGGCTGATTTCATTAGCCTTCGGCATTGTAGTAGACATGAAATTTTCCTCCATTTTATAATTTATTTTGAAAGATCATACATGTTTGCAAAACGATCAGGCACGGGGATACCGGATACAACAAACATGAGCATTGGCAGGCGGTTACTCTGCAATGCCATACAACTAATATTATACCTGTTTTTTGGAATCTTGTCAAGTGTTTTTTTGAAATTTCTGCAATTTTTTCTGATTTGTTGTATCTTATTCGATAAATGTGAATTTATGGGTATATCTGTCATAGGAAAAACTGATTTTATTGCTGACGGGTACAAGCTGATCATGATGCAAAATCGCAAGATAGGCAGTATATTTTTTAGCATCATAAGAAAAAGGAAAGGCTTTTTCCGTCCAGTTCAAAGCATCACATTTTTCTTGCTTATGATCCATAATAGTAATCAGAAAAAGTGTTTTGAAATTTTTTTCTTCTGGATGAGTCGTTCTGTAAATTGTATTTTCTTCAAAGCTGATTGTAAACAGATTTTGGGCTCTTTCCAATGTTAGTTGATTTTAACTTATGAAAGTATTATAACAATGTCTATATAGCAGGAATATTTTTTCTTTATTCAGATAGTACATAAATTTTCATACAATTAATTTCAACCAACTTTGGAAAGAACCTATTTTACGCTTACGATAAAAATAAAACCGTCCGCAAATGCGAACGGTTTTAATTTCTGGTCTGAGTGACGGGACTTGAACCCACGGCCTCTACCACCCCAAGGTAGCGCGCTACCAACTGCGCCACACCCAGACCCTTAATGGGGTACTGGTGGCAACCCACCTTTCTTATAATAGCATATTTTTTATGATTTGTCAAGTGTTTTTTCAAAAATTTTTTTATTGACAAAATATTATAATTTGTTATAATAATAGTAATAAAAAAAGGAGGGAGTTTTATGCCCAAAATTAAAAAAGAAAAAGAATCAGAATCCATCATTCCGGCTCTGATATTTTTAGCCTGTTTGGTTCTGGGCGGTATACCGGATATTGTATTCAGCGATATACTGGAGGCAGAACGCCCTTCGACATATATCGGCATGGAGGCTCTGCATCAGATTCATGATTATCTGATTTTATATTTTTGGGGTAAGATTCTGATTTTCTTTCTGCCTGCTCTGCCTTTGATTATTATCGGAATAGTATCTTATTTCAGAAAAAAAGATGAGCAAAAAGATTTTTCAATTATCAGTTTTTTTCTGGTGATTGGCCTGATTCTCTGCGTGATTTTCAGTTTTTCAAGCTATACAGAACGAAGCGGCTTTGAAGTCCAGATGAAACAAAATCAATATTCCGGAACGTCTCTGATGAAAACGGCTGCTATGATTATGGATATCGAAAAAGATCTCCAAGCTGAGGGAACACAGGATTTTACTGCTTCCTGTTCTTTTGAAATAAAAGATTATGGCTATTCCATCGGCGGCAGAGGCTCCAGCTATTATATTTCTATGGCAGAATATGCATTGAAATCAGAAAATAAACTCTGTCAGGTTTCCGGAAATGACAGAAATCAGATAGAAAATCTCTATGGTTCAGATACGGAATATGAAATTGCTGTTTATCAGAATTCCGGTTTGATGGCTTCTATTGACGGAAATCTGCTTTCTGCTGATTTTAATCCTGAAAATTTATTTACACTGACATATGAAAATGATACGATCTATAGAACAACTCATCCTCTCGAAGAAAATTTTAAAAATCTGACTCTGATACAGGAACTGAACGGAGAAAGAATCGGTCAGATCGTTGCTACAGACTGGACAGAATGCTTTTCTCCGCCGATGCGTGATGCCGGAATCTATACGGCTTATCTGACTATGACTTATAACGGTTGGGAAACTCGTGTCAGCAATGAAATCTGTTATCAATTCGATGAAGAAAATGATACAGAACCTGAACCTGAACCCTGTCCGGAGTTAATCGGAACTGTTACAAAAACTGAAACTGGTTTGCAAATCCGGTTAGATACTTATTCGATAGAATTTGAAATTCCAGCGATTCTGAATATAGATGCTTCTATTGAGAATACAGAACTTGAAGAGAATGCTTCCGGTTATACCAGAAATATTTTTACTGGAAAAGGTCAGTTTTTTCATATCTATATCGACTGGGAGAAACTGCCGTATCTGAAAGAAATGCAATGGCGTATCACGGATTTTGAAGAATATCTGCAATATAAAAATCCGAATTCAAAAACAGAATTGCAGACTTTCAAAACATCTGACGGAACAGAGGGCTATTATCTGATCTATCAGCCTGATGAAATAAATGATGATAATTCTGATTATTATCGCACAGCGGCAGTATTTCCGTATGCTGATCAGGAATATATCTGGATTGAAATGGCCTATGGCGGAGATGTCTTTGAAGAAGATGCACTTGCTGTTCTGGAGAGTCTGCATTTTATGAGGTGATTTTATGAGATCGTCTGTAACATTAAAAATTTTAGTAATCTTATCCGCCGTCAGCGGACTGATCTATATTGTATCCTCTGTCGTGATTCATACCTATCTTAGAAATATGGCTTCGCCTGAGAGTTATATGGGCATGATAAATCTAATGAAAATCAGAGATTATTTAACTCTTTATTTCTGGCTGAATATTGCAGATATAATTTTATTCAGCATATTTATTATTTTGCTTTGTCTGATGCTGATTACTATCGGCAAAGAATTAAAATTTAAAGTTTTCAAAATTTGTCTGGTGATTATTTTCGTATCTGTTTTAGGATTTCTAACACTTATGGATAATCAGAAAAATCGATTCGATTTCCAACGCAATGCAAATCAGTATCAGGGCACTATCCTGATGCAGACTTATGCTTTATTGAAAGATATCGAACAGGATTTACAAGATCATACTACAAGAACTGTGAACTGCATTCCGGAATACAATTCTCATGATTTCAAATATCATATAGACGGAAGATTCGGCGGTTATGATATTCATATGTTAGAATATGCTTTGTATGATTCTGAATCTGATTGTTATCTTTCTCAGATTTCTCAGAAAGATTATATCAAAATCAATGAAAATTTCTGCGGATATATCTCACATGAATTTGAATTATATACACATTCCGGTTTTCTTGCTTCTGTCGATCATGACTCAAAAATCGAAACACCTGATTATCAAAATCTGGCTCTTTCCAAAGTTAGTTGACAATAAGACATAAAAATGATATAATAATATTGACTATAAATTTTGGAGTAATAACAAATGGATGCAGTAATAAGT
>Ga0326513_10002994_pt1 | contig 12330 bp, 9 predicted proteins | sample 2_2465_0518_D_FD_203654 | JGI IMG/M metagenome (GOLD analysis project Ga0326513, IMG submission 203654) | Bovine rumen microbial communities from UC Davis, California, United States - 2_2465_0518 | ecosystem: Host-associated > Mammals > Digestive system > Stomach > Rumen | place: USA: California... | reverse complement strand
GACACCATCACCGTCGATATTCCGAACCGCAGCATCACCCTGAACGTGGACGACGAGACCATCCAGAAGCGCATCGCCGCCTGGAAGCAGCCGCCCCTGAAGGTAAAATCCGGCTACCTCGTGAAGTACTGCAAGACGGTCTCCTCGGCCGCCAGCGGCGCCGTCACCACGAGCTATGCCGAAGGCGCTTTCGACCGCTGAATCAGAAACTGAATATATTGGAGGAATCATCCCTTGAAATTCTCCCTGTTCACCCCGCCAGAGGCGGGGTGAACAGCCGGGCATTCTTTCTTTGTATCTCCCAATCATCATTTTTCAGGAGGAATCTTAAACATGAAAATCGCCATGATCGGCTGCGGTGCAGCCGGAAGCTGCTTCGCCGGATACCTGCGCAAGGGCGGCGCGGACATCACCCTGGTTGACCGCTATCAGGCCCATATGGACAAGGTCGCCAAAGACGGCCTGGAGTTCATCGTCTATCCCGACACCCATTACCATCTGGACGGCTTCAAGACCGCCTATACCGCCGACGACATCGGCATCATGGACATTGTGATCTTCGTCACCAAGGCCACCCAGCTGGACAATGCCGTCCAGAGCGCGATGCCCTGCATCGGACCGGACACGGTTCTCGTCTCGCTCATCAACGGTCTGGGCAATGACGACATTCTGCTCAGTCACTTCCCGGCCAACCGCATTCTCTGCGGCTCCGGCGCCCTGGGCACTCAGCTCAAGGAACCCGGCTGCTGCGTCTCCACCGAGGTCGAGGGCACCTTGGTCCACTTCGGTGCGCTGGAGAACGGCCCCGTCACCGACAAAGCCGGAAAGCACCTGGCCGAGGTCTTCACCAAGGGCGGCTGCCGTGCCGAATTCAACGAAGACGACCGTCCCAACATCTGGAAGAAGGTCATCATCAACTGCACCGTCAACACCGTCTGCGCGCTGCTGCGCCTGAAGATCTTCGAGGTTGCCCAGGATCCCTACGGCATGGAGCTCTTCCGCGGCGTTGTGCGCGAAGCCTGCGCCATTGCCACGGCAAAGGGCGTCCCCTTTGACCCTGTGGAGTTTGAGAACACCCACCTGAAGAACTTCATCGACAACATGGGCGACTACTATCCCTCCATGGCCCAGGATATGCTCATCAACCACCGTCAGACCGAGATCGAGGTCCTCAACGGCAAGCTATCCGAGTACGGCAAGCAGTTCGGTATTCCGACTCCGGTCAACGACCTGCTCACCGTCATGGTCAAGGCCATCCAGGGCAACTATGACCGGCAGTATCTGAAATAATCCGGTTTCCTCCCGGGGACGAAGGAGCCCCCTGGACACGAAAACGGCTTAATATCAACAGGGCAGCGGAAAAATCCGCTGCCCTGTTTTTTGTTCTCTTCTGTTTTATCCGTTTACGCTGTCGAGGAAACGGCGGAAGGCCGCCCGGCCTTTTCCGTCGCGCTTGAAGACGCCCGCGTCCTCCAGCACCTTCTCAAACACCGCGCCGACCTCCTCCTGCAGGACCGCTTCGGCGTTCTCCGCGTTGAAGGGGCGTCTTTTCAGGATTTCCTCCGCCCAGTCGGCATGCACGGCCGTGTGCTCATTCGCTCTCAGATCCGTACCGGAAAGCATCGCCTTTTTCAGTTCGTCCAGCTCGGTCAGAAGTCTGGCCGGAAGCACCGCGAGGCCCATGACCTCGATGAGGCCGATGTTCTCCTTCTTGATGTGGTGCAGCTCCTGATGCGGGTGGTACACGCCGAGGGGGAACTCGTCGGTGGTGATGTTGTTGCGCAGCACCAGGTCCAGCTCATAGTCCTCCCCGCGTCGGCGTCCGATGGGCGTGATGGTGTTGTGCGGCACGCCGTCCGTCTCCGCCAGGACAAATACGCTCTCGTCGCTGTAGCCGCGCCAGTGCGTCAGCACCCGCTCGGCCAGGTCAATCACCCGCGTCGGGTCGGCCCCTCTCAGGCGCAGCACCGACATCGGCCAGCGGACGATGCCCGCCCTGACATCCGGGAAGTCTTGGAAGCGGTATTCCTCTTCCACCTCGGCTCTCGCCATGGCGAACTCATAATGCCCGCCCTGGAAGTGGTCGTGGCTGAGGATCGAGCCGCCCACGATGGGCAGGTCCGCATTGGAGCCGACGAAGTAATGCGGGAACTGGGTCAGGAAGCTGAAGAGCTTCTCGAACGCCGCCCGGTCGACCTTCATCGGGGTATGGCGGCTGTTGAAGACGATGCAGTGTTCATTGTAATAGACATACGGCGAATACTGGAAGAACCAGTCTTCTCCCGCGATTTTCAGCGGGACCAGGCGGTGGTTGGAACGTCCCGGATGGTTCAGCCGTCCGGCATAGCCCTCGTTTTCGGCGCAGAGCTGGCACTTCGGATAGTCCGTCTGCGGAAGGAGTTTGGCGGCCGCGATGGCCCGCGGGTCCTTTTCCGGCTTGGAGAGATTGATGGTGATGTCCAGCGCACCGTAGGGTCCGCTGTAGACCCACTTTTTATCCCGGGCAATCCGGTCGCGGCGGATATAGTTGGTGTCGCAGCTGAAGGCGTAGAACCAGTCCGTCGCCGCAAGGGCGCTTTCTTTATACTTCTCGGCGAAGGTCCGGCGTACCTCATGCGGAAACGGCGTCACCGCCTCCATCAGCAGGCTGTCCAGCAGATCCCTGGTGACCACGCCGTCGGCGATTAGGCCGCGCTCCACAGCCGAATCCGTCAGGATCCCCAGCAGCTCCGCCAGCGGCGCATCCAGCGCCTCTTCCCCCTCGTCCGGGGCGTCGAGCTGCAGCATCTGCAGCAGGCGGTTGCGGCAGTAGGTCCGGTCACAGGCCTCAATCAGGCCCTTCTTCTCGGCATAGTTCAGCAGCCCCAGCAGGGCGGGATTGACCTTCGCACTCATTCCAGCACCTCCAGCAGCACGCCGCCCACCGGCCGGATCGAGAGCCTGTGGCAGCTCTTCGCCCCCAGCAGGCGGTCCATCTCGGCACAGAACGCATCCACACGGTTCAGCGGAACAAAGGCCTGGATCGTCCCGGCAAAGCCGCCGCCGTGGACACGGCAGGCGCCTTCCCCTTCCAGCAGCCTCTCGGCACAGGCCAGGGCATAGCTCAGGGCCTGACGGTCAGAGGCTTTCCGCGGGATGATGTTCTGCAGCAGGAGCTGGGACGAACGGCCGGAGCCGTTCACCTCCCGCAGGAAGGTCTCCATGTCCCCGCATTTCAGCGCCGCACGGGCCATGTGGACGCGCCGGTTCTCATCGTAAATATGCATCGCGCGCAGAACCGCACGGTCTCCCACCGCGGTCCGGAGTTCCGGGAGCTTCTCGTAAAACAGCCGCTCGTCGACCTCACGCAGAACTTCTTTTCCGAAGAAATCGCAGACCTTGTGCAGTTCCTTCGGGATCGAGGCATAGTCGTCCGTGAGTCCCGCGTGATCCGCGCCGCTGTCAATTACCACCAGGGCATATCCGTACTCTTCAAAGTTGATGTCGATGGTCTCGGCAACGGGCTCTCTTCCCGGTGCAAAATCGATGTACACGACGCCGCCGGATGCCGCCGCCGCCTGATCCAGCAGGCCGGAGGGCTTGCCGAAGTAGCGGTTTTCCGCCATCTGGCCGATCTTTGCCAGCTCCATGGCCGGAAGCTGCGCGTCGGTCAGGTGGTTTTCAATGGTGCCCAGAAGGATCTCGAAGGCCGCCGAAGAGGACAGCCCGCTTCCCGCCAGAACGTTGGAGCAGACGCAGGCATCGAAGCCTACCGGCTTGAAGCCCTTCCCGGCGAAGCCGGCCGCCACGCCGCGGATCAGCGCCGCCGTGCTCTCCTTTTCCCCCTCTTCGGGTTCCAGTTGATTCAGATCCACTTCGCACATCGGGTAGCCCTCGGAAAGCAGACGGATCCTGGGTTCCGCCGAAGGCCGCACCGCGGCCACCGTTTCGAGATTGATGGACGCCGCCAGAATCATTCCGCACTGATGGTCGGTGTGGTTTCCGCAGAGCTCGGCCCGGCCGGGGGCGGAGAACAGCAGCGCCGGTGCCCTCCCGAACACCTCGGCAAAGCGCTCTTTCAAAGCTTCATACATCATTGTGATATCTCCTGTATATGATCAATTTGGATGTTCAACGCCTGTGCTTCCGGGTTTCTCGACAGCACTGTTTCAGAATATCACAGTCCCATCCCGAGGTCAAGCGCCTTCTCTTCGCCTGCGCGCTCCCGCCCTTCCCACGTACGGTTCCTGCGCTCTGTTATTCTTGTCTTTTTTCTCACAATATGATAGAATACGGAAAACGAAACCAGAGGAGGGTTGCAAATGCCTGATAACAGAGGCTTTCAAGGCCGTGAATTCCGGGACGGCCAGTTCCGGGATGTGGGCGGCACGCCGCCCGGAGGAAGCGGTACCCCGCCGCGCCGGAACAAGCCGGAAGTGAATGTGAAGACGATTCTGCGGCGTGTCGTCATTGCCGTGCTGGTGCTGGTGCTGCTGGGCACGGTGATGGGGTCCTATTATAATGTCAGCGAGCAGGAAAACGCCGTCGTCACCATGTTCGGGAAGGTTCTTCGCACCAACACCGCCGGTCTGTACTTCAAGATTCCCTATCTGCAGCAGGTCCACATGGTGGATATCACCACCCACGGCACCGGCATCGGATATTCCGTGAGCTCGGGCGGGCAGAACATCACGAACTCGTTTGACGGGATCATGATCACCAAGGACTTTAACCTGATCAACATCGACTTCTATATGGAGTATAAGGTCAGCGATCCCGTGGCCTATCTGTTTAACTCCCAGAACCCGGAACTGATTCTCCACAACATCGCCCTGGCCAGCATCCGCAGCACGGTCATCAATTACACCGTGGACGAGGCCATGACCACCGGCAAGAGCGCCATTCAGGCCGATGTCAAGGAAAAGATCGTCAAGGATCTGCAGGATCAGGATATCGGAATCCAGATCGTGAACATCACCATCCAGGACGCGGCGCCTCCCACCAGAGAGATCGTCGCCGCCTTCAAGGAGGTTGAAACGGCCAAACAGTCCGCCGAGACCAAGATCAACCAGGCCCGCAAGTATGAAAACGAGCAGATCCCCGCGGCCGAGGCCCAGGCTGACCGCATCGTCCAGACCGCCGAGGCGCAGAAGGCTGCCCGTATCGCCGAGGCAGAAGGCCAGGTGGCCCGCTTCAACGCCATGTATGAGCAGTACGCCCAGAACCCGCTTATCACCAAGCAGCGCATGTTCTACGAGACGCTGGAGAGTGTGCTTCCCGATCTGAAGGTCGTCATCACCGATGGCAGCACCCAGACCATGCTGCCTCTGGATAGCTTCACGGCCGAAGCTCCGGCTGACTGAGAGGAGGAATCGCCATGACTACGAAAAAAATCATCGCCCTTGTCCTCGCGGTTCTGCTGGTATTCGTGCTCTATAATTCGCTCTACACCGTCCAGCCGAAGCAGTACGTCGCCGTGCGGCAGTTCGGACGCATCGTGAACGTCGTGGACACCCCGGGGCTGAAGATGAAGGTTCCTTTTATCCAGTCCATTCAGCGCATCTCCGCCGCGACGATTCTCTATGACATCCCCGCCTCCGACGTCATCACCAAGGACAAAAAATCCATGATTTCGGACAACTACGTGCTCTGGCGCGTGACCAATCCGACGCTCTATATCCAGACCCTGAACGCCATCGAAGCCCGTGCCGCCGAGCGCATCGAGGCCGCGGTCTATAACAGCCTGAAAAAGATTATCTCCGGCATGACCCAGGATGAGATCATCGCCGCCCGAGGCGAGCGCCTCACCCAGCTCATCACCGACGACGCCAATGCCGATATCCAGGTCTACGGCATCGAGATCATCCAGTCCGAGATTAAGGCCCTGGATCTTCCGGAGGACAACAAGGCCGCCGTCTTCACCCGCATGATCTCCGAGCGTGAGAACATCGCCGCCGGCTATACCGCCGAGGGTGCCGCCGAGGCCCAGAAGATCCGCAACGAGACCGACCGCAAGGTCACCGTCATGCAGGCAGAGGCCGAAAAGCAGGCCGCCACGATTCTTGCCGAAGGCGAGAGCGAGTACATGCGCATCCTTCAGGAGGCCTACAACAATGAGGCCAAGGCTGACTTCTACAGCTTCACCCGCTCTCTGGACGCACTGAAGGAATCCCTCACCGGCGAGAACAAGACCGTTATGCTGGACAAGGACTCCGAACTCGCCCGGATTCTCTACGGCGACTTTGAAGGCTGAGGCCTGCACAAGATCCGAAAACGTCATAAATGTTATTACCCCACCGGTTTCCCGGTGGGGTAATTGTTGTTTTCTCTTTGAAATTCAAACCGGTTTCACCGTCTCGGTGATGGCTTCATAGTCTCCGCTGTAATTCAGATAGCGTTCCAGGTCCGTCGTGTTGCGGGAGACCGCGCCGTCGATGTTTGTGACCGCGCCGAGGCCGAAAGCCAGCACCGACGTCCCCGCCGCGCTCATGGTCCAGAACCGGTCTTCGCCGCCTTCCTTTGCCCAGCGCCTGGGCAGATATTCGTGATACCCCGCCGTCTTCAGCAGCTCTGCCGCCTCCGCGAGCTGGGCGGCGCATTCTTCTTCGCTCATCCGGTCCGTTCCCTCGCACTTCTGCAGCAGTACATGGCTCACCGGACGCCTTGTCGTCTCCAGCACCGAGCGCCGGAAGCCGTAGCGGGAGACGGTCTTTTTCCCGTACAGCAGCACGAAGCCCATCACCGGTCTCTGGGACGCGCGCAGAAATCCGGAAGAGATGTAAGGCAGCTGGTCCATATAGTTCAGGTAATCCAGATGGATGAAGTCCTGCGGCTCCAGCGAGTAGAATTCCAGGTCATAGCGACTCACATGGTTCCGGTTGAAAAAAGGCTGGTTGGCGCCGTTGATATCCGCCGGGGAACAGCGCATCGTGATCGGCGCATCTTCCGCCACATCGTAACGCTCCCGGATCAGACGGCACAGCCGGTCGAAGTCTTCTCCGCCCACAATGGAGGCCGTTCCGCCGCCCAGGCGGATCGCTTCCACACGGCAGTCGGAAAATTCCTTCCCGTTTGCCGCCAGCTCCTGCGCCAGGGCCAGCGCATAGCGGCGAACCAGATCCGTTTTTCCGGTCTCGATGAGGTCTCTTCCGATGAAGGACGGCCTGCGTGTGCAGAAGGGGATGTTCAGCTTCATGACGACTGACTGTTTCTCTGACATAGGTGTTCCTCCCATGAATCCGGCCGGTCCGCCCGGTGAATCTCCGGCCGGGGCGTTGTTGATGTGATGCCGGTCCGCCCGGTAAATCTGTTTCCGATCCGTCTTTCAAAGAACCCACCGGCAAAGCCGATGGGTTCCGCTTATTCTTTCTGTGTACGCTCTGCTGAGCATATTATAGCATCAGGCGGTGGCCTGTGCAAGGATGTCGGCGAATGCGTCGATAACGCCCTGGCGGGAGAAGCTCAGCGTTGCGGAGCTGACCGCGTCCACATCCGTGCTGCCCGCTTCCTTGATGGCGGCGGCCATCGCGTCCTTCAGATCCTGCGGCATGAGGTCCTGATCGCCGGAGGACTTGATGCTGACATCCAGCAGCTCATCCTCGGAGAAGGTCGCCTCGACCGTCACCGTGCTGTAGCCGGTATTCTTGGAAGAGGTATAGGTCCCGGCGTAGTACTTGCCGTTGGTGCTGCGCTCTTCGGCCGCGGCGGCGGCAGGAGCTTCAATGCCCTTTTCCAGATCGGCCGCGAGGTATTCGGCCGCGAGATAGCCCGTGGTGAAGGCGCTTCCGCAGCTGTTGCCGGCGGTCGGGGTGTGATACTGCACGCCGTAGCGCTGGCCGCAGCTGTTGCCGACGGCATAGAGGCCGGGGATCGGGCTCTTGTCGCCCTTCAGGACACGGTACTCGCCGTCCGTGCAGACCGCCGCATGCTGGCAGAGGCCTCCGGAGGGCTTGCCGCCGGTGACCGAGGTTGCCGCGAAGAATGGGGCCTTCTCGATCTTGAAGTGCATGAGGCTCTTGTCTGCGCCCCAGTCGCTGTCATAACCGGCATCGCACATCTCGTTCCAGTGCTTGATCTCATCCAGGAAGCCCTGCTTGGCGTCTCCCTCATACCCGATGATGTCGGCGAGCTCTTCCAGCGTCTCGGCGGCATACAGCGTGGTGGGGTCGTTGCCGTAGCGGGCAAAGGCCTGTACGGAGAATCCGTCCGGACCGGCGACATAGTTTGCCATGTCCTTGCGGACCTTTTCCAGCATATAGTCATTGCTGCGGTCCATGGCCTGGTGGTCATAGGCCTGCCACTCGCAGTACTCGTCCCAGTTGGCGTCGGTGACGCAGGCCATCTTCAGGCCTTCCGGCAGCATGTCCAGATATCCGACAGAGCCGTGACGGGTGATGGTCTCGTTAAAGAAGCGCTTGCCGTCGTTACCGAAAATGGGCCACACACCGCCGAAGGGGAAGCTGGGTCTGGAGTTGATGCCGGCCGCCTGACCGGCGCGGGGACCGGCTTCCATCGTGGCGCCCGCCCAGAGCATCATGCGGATGCCGGATCCGTCACGGCCCATGGAGCCGACGTTGTTGACATCGGTACGGTCCAGGCCGTAGGACCAGGCCAGGTTGCGAAGCTGGTCGCAGAGGTCGAGACGCATGTCCGGGTTGCCGCCGAAGTCGCCGGCCGCCACAACGACCGCCTTGGCGTTGACCTGGAAGTAATTGCCGTCCACATCGGTAAAGATGGCGCCGGTGACCTGGCCGTTGTCATGCACCAGGGTGAGGCCCTGTGCGCCGTAGATGTATTCCGCACCGAGCTCCTGCGCCTTCTGCTGGAGCAGGCGGACCGTGTAGGGCCACATATTGTTGTTGGTGTTGCTCTCCGTGCCGGTGTCGCGCCACTGGGTCATGCCGACAAAGTATCTGCTTCCGCTGCAGACGCCGTCAAACTCCTTGTTGCCCTTGTAGTTGCAGGCGTGGGCATACTTCGCCACATAGTCCTCGGGCAGATAGGCCAGCATCCAGTCCAGCGCCTCGCCGGAGCGCTTGGCATAGTCCATGACGATCTTCTGGTTGGCATGGCCGAGGGCCTTGTTCATGTACTCGGTGAAGATGTCGTTCGGGTCATACTTCTCGGCGCCCTTGTCCAGGAAGAACTTGGAGTTGTAGGTGGTGAGGTCGCAGGCGTAGTTGTCATACTCTTCCCAGGTCTGCACTTCGCAGCAGATGACCTTCAGGCCCTGATCGGCGCAGTGCAGCGTGGCGGAGGTGCCCGCCTGACCGGAGCCGATGACGAGGACGTCCGCTTCCTTTGTATAGGAGACCTTTCCGGAGAGATCCGGCTCATCGCCGAGCCATGCCGGCTTGTTGTTCATGAACTTGTCCTCGGTGATGCCGAGTGCGCCGACGGTGCCGACCATCAGGGAGGGGCCGATATCGCCGTTGCCCTTCTGGACAATATACTCCTCCGGGTTCTCCGGTGCCTTGGCATCCGGATTGGAGCGGCGGTTTGCCTGGGAATAGCTGGTGGCGAAGATGTCGTCCCAGGTGATGTTGGGGTTCGGACTGACTTCCGCCGGGGCCGGGCCGCCGGGGCCCTCCGCTTTCGCCTCGACTTTGCCGCCGAAAAGGCTGCCGGCTGCAAGGCCCAGAGCGCCTGCTGCGGTGCCCTTCAGGAAGTCACGACGGGAAATAAATTTTGCCATGGGAATTCCTCCTTTAAACATTTTGGAAACTCTGTCTGTATTATACTTTAGAATCCCGTTGCTTTTGAAGTTCAGATCTTTTATAATGGCATTTAATAATATTAAATGCCCGCTTGCTCTCTGCAGTCGGCCGTCATCTGTATTGACCTGTATTATGGCGAGGAGGACGCTCTTATGTATAACCCTCAGCTGAAAACATTTTTCACCGTAATTGAAAGCGGCAGTTTCTCCAAAGCCGCCGCAGAGCTGTATCTGACCCCCAGTGCCGTACTCCATCAGATCCGGGCGCTGGAGAAGGATCTCGGCGTGGAACTTTTTCTCCGTACAAGCAAAGGCGTTACCCTGACCCCGGCCGGGGAATATCTGGAAGCACACGGACACAGCTTTATCCGAATGGGCGATGAGCTGCGCGCCGGCATCCGTTCCGTTGCCTCTGCGGAAAACAGCATCTGTATCGGTACCTCCATGCTGGAAAAGTGCCGTCTGCTCTATGACCTGTGGGTATTGTTCTCCGCAGAGGATCCGGACTGCAGAATTCAGATGGCCAGCATCAACGTCGGAGAGCAGATTCCGGAAACTACTGACCTGATTGAGAGTCTCAACAGCAACATTCCTTGGATGCGGGACTGGCGCTTCCTGGAGATCTGTCAGGTCCCCTTCGGCTGTGCCTTTGTTCAGGGGCATCCCCTCGCCCTGAAATCCGTGATCACGGCGGAGGATCTGCGCGGAGAAACCGTGATCACCATCAACGACGGTTCCTGTGACACCATCACGCAGCTGCTCAAGCATCTGCGTGACCACGGTGCAAATGTCGTCTATCATTTTGGAAACGGCATGAACATGTTCTGGGAATCCGCCTTCACAGGTGATGTTCAGCTGGTGCCTCTCTGCTTTCACGACATTCTGATCAACATGTCGGTCGTTCCTCTGATCCCGACCTTCTCCCTCCCTTACGGGATCTTTTATCGGCCGGATCCACACCCGGCCGTTCTGCGCTTTCTGGATTTTATCCGCCTTACCTACGGAGCAGGAAATTCCAGCGGGATTGTGCCCGTTCTGAGCTGATTTTCCCTTCCCTGTGCCGAAGGTCTGTCGGCCTTCCGTGCAATTTTATGACACCGTCCTGCAAAGCAGTTGGACATTTTCGTCCAACTGCTCTTTTTTTCTTCAAGCAGCGTGATTTTACTTGTATTTTCCCGGCAGATAGGGTACAATCCCTTCAGAATTTTGAAAGATTGATCCGGGAGGATAATCATATGGCCGATACAAAACCGAAACGCCGCTGGGGCGACCGCAGAGACGCGCGCTGGGTAAGGGATGTACCCGGGCTTCAGACCGTCATGGGGCACCTGATGCCCAACCGCACCGACGCCGAGGTTTTCATGAAGGACAGCTTCGACGTGACGGAGCTGCTGCCCTATCTGGACGCGAAAAACGCCACCCATCCCGACTACAAGACCACGGTCTTTCACGCGCTCATCATGTCTGTCGCCCGCATGCTCAAAGAGCGGCCGAAAATGAACTACTTCATTCAGGGCCGAAGGATGTACGAGCACAATGACATCAGCCTCAGCTTCGTCTGCAAGCGCCGCTTCCAGGACAACGGGGAAGAAGCCCTCATGTTCTTCATTCCGAAAGAGGACGAAACCCTTGACACCATGAGCTACAAGATCGCCGGCGAAGTCCGTGAGACCCGCAAGAGCGAAAGCTCCACCGGCGGCATCGACGCGGTGGTCGACGGCTTTGCAAAGATCCCGAGGATCCTGCTCATGGCGGCGATCCGGGTGATCCGGTGGCTGGACTTCTGGGGCCTGAACCCGAAGGCCATCACCGACGGCGACCCGAACTATTCTTCCGTTCTGCTCTCGAACCTCGGCAGCATCCAGGCTCCCGCGGTCTATCACCACCTGAACAACTACGGCACCAACAGCATCATGGTCACCATCGGCACCATCCACAAGGAGGCGCGTGTCATGCCCGACGGGACCACCCAGATCCGTGATGTGGTCGACATCGGCGCTACCTTGGATGAGCGCATCGCGGACGGCTTCTACTTTGCCCGCAGCCTGAAGCTTGTGAAATACATCTTTGCCCACCCCGAACTGCTCGACCTGCCGCTGAGCCAGCCGAGCAACTTCGACTATAACGCAAAACTCTGATTATTTTCAATCAAAACTGACAGGAGACTATCTATGGAAGCGATTACCGCCAAAACACCCTGGGCGAACCAGATGGATCAGATTCCCATGCACCTTGATTACTTCGAAGGCTCCATGGTTGAAAAGGTCATGCAGATTGCCGAGCAGTACCCCAACAACATCGCCTTTGACTTCATGGGCAAGCATACCACCTACCGTCAGATGGTAAAGGAGATCGAGCGCTGTGCCCGCGCACTCAAGACCATCGGCATCCGTGAAAACGACAAGGTCACCATCGCCATGCCGAACTGCCCTCAGGCCATCTATATGTTCTATGCCGTGAACCTCGTCGGCGCAATCGGCAACATGATTCATCCCCTCTCCGCCGAAAAAGAGATCGAGTTCTATCTCAACGAATCCGAGTCCGTCACGGCCATCACCCTGGACCAGTTCTATCACAAGTTTGAGCACATCCGCGAGAATACCAAGGTCGTCAATATCATCATCGCCTCGGTCAAG
>Ga0326513_10002993_pt1 | contig 12330 bp, 8 predicted proteins | sample 2_2465_0518_D_FD_203654 | JGI IMG/M metagenome (GOLD analysis project Ga0326513, IMG submission 203654) | Bovine rumen microbial communities from UC Davis, California, United States - 2_2465_0518 | ecosystem: Host-associated > Mammals > Digestive system > Stomach > Rumen | place: USA: California... | reverse complement strand
TGTACTCGATGCAAATACTGCGCTTTAAGGCGCGACTGAATTTTTGTCTACTCATAATTCTTAAATGATATTAAAATTTTAACATTTAAGCCTTTATGGGAGTCAACCTATTTCAGTACAAGACAGATCACTACTCTAATTATTAGTGAAGGTATTACAAAGATTGGTGGCAGAGCATTCAATGGAACTGCTATCACATCCCTTGATATACCAACATCTTGTAATACAATCGGTTATGCGGCATTCATAGGAAATACAAATCTTACGGAACTCTATATTCCGGAAACAGTTACGACTATTGGTGGTACAGCATTCAATACTTGTAGAAATCTTACTCTTGTTCATTATGATGGTCGTTGCACTCCTAATAATATACTTGTTTTGGGAGTAGGTGCAGAAACTGGTAAAATCATTGAGAAATCAGGCACAGGCACAAGTTATGCTAAGGTTCCAGAGGGTTGGGAATACTACACTCACGGAGAGAAGTGTAGTGGTGGCGCTTGGGTAGCAGAATGTGGCTCAAAGCTTTTTGTTTATAGTAAAACTCCTGGAGCTGTTGTTGACTTCTCTGATGGCATTGGGGATTATAGCGGTGCTAACCCTTGGAGAGTGGATTGTGATAAATACACAAGCCTTGAAATCAACAGGAATATTGCATCTTTTGCTAAAGAAGAGTTTCTTGTTACCCATAATAGTGATGTTGCCAAGATGGGATATACAAATATCAAGACCATCACTATTGAAAATGGTGAAGACAACAATTATTTGTTCGTGGATAGCTATGGTGCTTTGTATGACAAGGCAAAGACAACTAGCTATCTCTACCCAGCAAAAAGTACAGCTACGGAAGTAAAAATTCCTGCAAGTGTGAAAGAAATCAGGCCCGGTGCTTTCTATGGTGCATCAAATCTGCAGAAAGTCATATTCCTTGGTGCAGTCGAGACAATAGGTAAATATGCATTTGCACAGGCAAGTTCGCTCAATTATTTGCATTTTTCCTCAAAAACTGTACCCACATATCCTGTCTCCGTAGTAGATAAAAAATCTTCTGCATTCAAAGGAGTCGCAAGTGCGGGAATTGTTGTTGCTGATGTAGAAACTGATGAGGAAGCAAATGCTTTCAAGGTTCTCGCAGATGCTATAACAGGCAATTGGACATTCGATGAAGATACGTACGGTCCTGTAAGGACTTATATCTCTAACGGCACTCTGTATGTTGTGGGTAAGGGCGAATATAAGACCAGGTCTTCTGATGCAAGTTGGTATTCAAATAGTAGTTCTATTACAAAAATCGTAGTTAAGGAAGGTATTACGAATATCGGTGTTAGCGCATTTGAGGGATGCTTCTATTTAAAGGAAGTCACCCTCCACAATAGAGGCTATATAGATGTTGACGCATTTAATGACTGTTATAGTCTTACCCGTGTGAACATTGGTCCGGGAGTGACAAAATTTTGTTATGAATATAGTGATGGCTCATGGGGGGATTGGGGACTTCCTGTCGGTCATCATTTTCCATTTGATGGCTGTTACTACCTTTCTGAGATAAATGTTGAAGACCTCGCTTCGTATTGTTCTATCAAGGGAATTGAGTATCTTACAGACAATGGTTCAAAAAAGGATAAGACATTGTATGTTAACGGTGTGGAGCATTCATATAAAAGCGAATTGATAATACCGGAAGGCGTAAAAGAAATACCAAATGCAGCTTTCCGATATTTCACAAATGTGTTGAAGATAAAGTTTCCTTCAACAATGACCGAGATTCCACATGATAACTTCGCTTATCATGATTATCTCAGAGAGGTTACAATACCTGAAACTGTTACTGATATTGGAAGTAATGCATTTTGTGAATGCGTGGGTTTGAGGACTGTCACACTCAACAATAATGGGGATATAGACGATGAAGCATTTAAGAACTGCACGTCTTTGAAGACTGTCACACTCAACCATAAAGGAATTATGTACAAAAGGGTATTTGAGGGGTGCACGGCTCTTACACGTATAAACATTGGTAAAGATGAAAGAGACTTAGGGGGTAATTCATTCGAGGACTGTTCAAATCTTTCCGAGGTGAATGTTGAGGATATCGGTTCATATTGTTCTATTATGTATGGGCTTGGGAAACTCCCCAGTGGCTTAACTTTAATGATTAAAGGCGTTGCTCATGATTCTTCAAGCGAATTAGAAATTCCTGAAGGTACAACCAAGATTTCAAGTGGTGCTTTCTGTGCTTACGCGAATGTGACAAAGATAAGGATTCCGTCAACTGTCACTTCTGTTGGAAATCATGCTTTTTCAAATTCAAATATTAATAGTATCGTATGCGTGGCACCTATATGCCCTGCAACGACAGATAAAGTTGCAGAAAGTCCAGAAAGCATAACTTTGAAGGTTAGACATGGTCTAACTCCACTTTATAAGGCATCAAGCGGATGGAGAGGATTTAAGATGGAAGAATTCAAGTATGATGTTGCAGACTTGGAGGTGTTCGTAAATGAGGATGTTTCTCCTGGTATGCATGAGGTGGCAAATCTTTCTTATGACGAAAAGGTGCTGTCGTGGAGTTCTACAGACACAAACATTGCTACTGTGAATAAAAATGGTGATTATGGTGCAAAGGTATTGACAGAGAACTTCGTGTATGACGGTACGACAGAAGTTCCTTACAAGATGGTTACTATCAAGGGTGATCTCGGCGGTTATGATTCATGTGTTTGGAATGTAAAAATACATCCTCAAGAGGTAACTCTTAGAGATGGAAATGCCTATAAGCTTATAGAGGATTACGAGGCTAAGAAGGTTAGCTATACCCGCTCATTCTCAAAGGCTGGAGCATGGCAACCTATATACATGCCATTTGCTATTGATGTAGAAGCATATAAGAGTGAATTTGATATTGCTGAGATTTACGCTATGTGTCCTACAAAAGATACTAACGGTAATGGTGTCATTGACTCAGATGATGACAAGGTTATCATTGTTACTGCATTGAATGAAGGCTATACTATACCAAACGCACCATATTTGCTGAAGCCTAAAACAGCGAAAGAGTACACGATAGAGGCTAATAACAGCGTGTTGAAAGCTGCTGAGATAAATGTTCTTGAGTTCTCAACTGCAAAGTATCAGTATCAAGTTTCTGGTATTTATGATGCAGATTTCTATGTAGAGCCAGGTGATAATAATTTCTATATGACATCAGGCGGTGGCTTTAGTTTTGCAAAAACGAAAAAAGCAAATATCAAGCCAAACCGTTGGGTTTTGCATGAGGAGGCAAAGGGATATTATGGCTCGTCTGCTTCTAATTCTGACTCAAAGATGTCTAACTTCACAATAGAGGTGCTTGGTGAGGATATTGATGAAACCACAGCAATTAAGCTGATAAATGGTGAGACTATATCTGTAGATAGCAAGAACAACTCTGCATATAACCTCAATGGTATGAAGGTTGATGCAACGAAGAGTCTTCCAAGTGGTATCTATATCATCAATGGTAAGAAGGTGTTTAAGAAGTAACCAGACCCTCTCCCCGCTCCCCCTTAAAGGGGGAGAGCCGGAGGGTTTCCCCTTAATATAACGAATACATAAAGACGTAATTAAAAAACAAAATGGAAAAGAAGAATTATTACACTCCAGAGGTTAAGTTTCATCAGTTAATGGCAAAGTCTTCAATGCTTGCAGGTAGTGAGATTGGAGGTGATGGTGGAGATGGAGATCCTGCAGCTAAAGGCGGTATGCTTTTTTTTGACGAGGATGAAGATTAAAACCTCTTGCTGTAAGAAAAAAGTAGTCAGGCAATCCGCCTGACTATTTTTTTTGCCCCCAAATCAAGAGCGAGAGGTGCTATTTGAGGTGATTTCTGCTTTCGCATACTTTGATGTTTTTACTCAAAAAAATAGTGGAAAATGAAGTTAAAAAGTTGTAATTAGTGCCTTTTAGGACGAATTTTTGCCTTTTTGAGGCATTTTCTTGGCTTTTCCGCTTTTTTTTCTTATTTTTGCACCTTAATAAATGAAAAGACTACTCTTAATATCACTTATAATTTGTGCTCTTCTTCCAACCTACGGAAAGAAGAAGGAGAAGAAACGTCAGGCGGTGATCCCAAAGCAGGAACAGCGTCTGAATGATAATGACTTGCGTCGATATCAGTATTTCTATCTTGAGGCTATACGTCAGGAGGGATTGGGTAACTTTACGGAAGCCTTTGAACTTTACCGCCATTGCCTTGAGATTGACTCACTCGCATCAGAGGCACATTTTGCCATCTCCGGTTTTTATTCGCAGATCAACAAGGACACGCTTGCGCTTTACCATCTGAAGAAAGCCAACAGCCTTGAGCCTGAGAATGACGAGTTTGCCGAGCGCCTCGGACAATACTATCTGTCGCAGAACAAGATAGAAGAGGGAACACGTGTGTATGAACGGCTTGCGGATATGTATCACGACCGTTCCGAATTCCTCGACATCCTGACACGCATATACCAGTACAAGAAGGACTATCCGAAGATGCTTGAGACGCTCAACCGCATTGAGGTGGTGGAAGGAGAGAGTGAGAACCTCACCCTCAGTAAGATGCAGGTATATTCAAACATGGGTGACGAGAAAGGGGCGTACGAGGAACTGTTGCGACTGGTGAAGAGGCATCCTAACGACCTTAACTACAAGGTGATGATGGGTAACTGGCTTCTTGCCAACTCGAGAAAGGACGAGGCTCTGAAGGCTTACAAGGCTGTGCTGAAGGAAGAGCCGGGGAATCCGGAGGCTCAGATGTCGCTGATGGACTACTATCGCGCCACGGGTAACTCTGCAGAAGCCGACACCCTGTTGTATCAGATTCTTGAGAACCCTGAGACAGAGGCACAGACACGCATAAGTCTGATGCGCCAGGTGGTGGCAGACAACGAGCAGGGCGGGGGCGACTCTACCCGCATACTCAATATCTTCTCACGCATACTCTCCCTTCCACAGCAGACGAGTGACATGGCGGAGATGCACGTGGCATATATGAATTTCAAGCACATGCCGACCGATTCAATACTGTCAGGCTTGAACCGTGTGCTTGCCATCAATCCTGAGAATATAGGGGCACGCCTCCAGAGGCTCGACATAATGTGGAGAGACACTATTGACGAGAAGGTTATTGCCGAATGTGAGAAAGCCATTGACTATACTCCGGAGGAAACGGCACTTTACTACTATCTCGGACTTGCGAAATATCTGAACAAGGACGATGCCGGTGCGTTGAAGGCTTTGCGCAAGGGCGCTACGACCATCAAGGAAGACACTCCTATGGAGATTTCGTCAAGGATATACATGATTTCGGGCGACATTCTCCACTCCATGAACCTTCCAGAAGAGGCATACGCTGCATACGACAGTTGTCTGAACATCAATCCTGACGAGATTTCATGCCTTAACAACTATGCGTACTATCTCTCGGAGGAGAACCGCGACCTGAAACGTGCGGAGCAGATGAGCTATAAGACCATCAAGGCAGAACCGGAGAACGTATCTTATCTCGATACCTACGCTTGGATACTGTATATGCAGAAGCGTTATGAGGAGGCTCGTATCTATATTGACCAGGCTCTGAAAAACGACTCTTCACAGACTTCAAGCGTGATATTAGAACATGCCGGCGATATTTACATACGACTTGGATTGAAGTCGGATGCCAATAACTACTGGCAGAAAGCCATTGATTCAGGATCAGATAATGCTACTGAGATAAAAAAGAAGATTGCAAGGACAAAGAAGTAAGGATGGCCTCTCCCCCCGCCCTCTCCCGTAGAGAGGGGGCCGGAATGCGAAAAGGTATCAATTACTGGAATACCAAATACTCTGATAATGAATAAACTATTCCATATTCTTTTGGGGATATTCAAATTATCCCATTCAATACTATTCAAATACCCATCAAAGGGGAACTTATTGGGCACTCCGGCTCCCTCCCTACGGGGGAGGGCGGGGGGAGAGGCCGCTTTCCTTTCCTTTATTTTATGCTCCATCCTCTTCGTTTCCTGCGGAACAAAGAAGAATATCGAATCATCAGGCACGAAGAGCATTGACAATACGGCACTAAGGAACACGGAATATGTACGTAAGGTATATAACAATGCCACAAATGCCAAGAACATAGTTTCAAAGATTGACTTCACAATCGACGCAAAGGGAAAGAACATCTCTGTTGACGGCAGGATATATATGCGTAAGGATGAGGTTATCCGCGTGGTTCTTGCGCCTTTCGGCATTATGGAGGTGGGGCGTGTGGAGTTCACTCCCGAATATGTGCTCGTGGTTGACCGTATGCACAAGCAGTATGTGAAGGCTACATATAACGACCTTTCCTTCCTGAAGAACAACGGACTGAACTTCTATTCCCTTCAGGCACTCTTCTGGAACGAGCTTTTCCTCCCCGGCACAAACCGTCTCACCGACAATATGCTGGATAAGTTTGATTCTGATTTATCAGCAGGAACACAGAGAAAAGTGAGGACGAAATCGGGTAGCCTTAATTTTGAATGGGACACGACGGTTGCCTCCGGACGTATTGATGCCGCTAACGTGACTTACGGCACAGGTACTGCCAACGCTTCAAGTGCCTCTTGGAAATACGACACTTTCTCTGCCTTGGGCTCAAAGACATTCCCTGCCCGACAATCCGTGTCATTCACAGGAAAGACCGGGAAGACGAACTCCACGATAAAAGTGGATATCAGGATGAAGAAACTCACTACTGACTCCAACTGGGAAACACATTCCTCTGTGTCCGACAAATACACAAAGGTAAGTGCAGAGGAAGCGTTGAAGAAAATAATGCAATTCTAAGGCCTCTCCCCCCGCCCTCCCCCGTAGGGAGGGAGCCGGAGTGCGAAAGGCTTACTTATAAAAGAGTAACTAATAAATAAAGAATAATTGTTTCGCCTTTTATCTTATGTCAATAAGGAGAAAAGGTGGTTAATTGTAATAATGAATAAAATATTCAATATTCTCTTGGAAGCATTCCGGCTCCCTCCCTACGGAGGGAAGTTCGATGTTGATAACATCGGAGTATGTGCAAAGCGGGGGGAGAGGCCGTTGTTTGTGGTCCTTCTCCTTTTCCTCTCTCTCCTTCTCTTCTCCCCTTCGGTTTACTCTCAGTCGAAGCAGAAGAAATCTGTGCAGAAGACAACGGTGACTACGAAGAAGAAGTCGTCGGCAAAGATCTCTACAAGCAAGAAGACAGGAAAGACATCAGGAAAGGCTACTACCGCCAAGAAGACTTCCACAAAAAAGAATACTGAAGGCAACAGCATCAACAGTCTGAAAAAGCAGCGTGATGAGATAAAGAAGAATATTGCCAAGCAGGAGAAGGCTCTTCGTGCAAACAAGGCTCAGGTGGAGAAGAAACTCAAGGACCTTATCGCAATAAACGGTGAGATGGACCGCCGCCGTCAGAGCATTGATTCCATCAATCACGATATACACCTTCTTGACGGTGACATTGATATTCTCAATGCGCAGCTTAATACCCTCAACGCACAACTTGAGGCACGTAAGGCGCAGTATGTTAAATCCATGCGCTATATGGCAAAGCGCCGTGGCATACAGAGTCAGATGATGTTCATATTCTCAGGCAATGACTTTAGTCAGATATACCGCCGTATGCGTTTCATGCGTGAGTATGCTGCATATCAGCGCACTCAGGGTAAGGCTGTTCAGGAACAGCAGAAACGTGTAAACGAGAAAAACGAGCAGTTGAAGGCAGCACGAGGCGTAAAGTCAAACCTCCTTTGGAAAGGTAAGAAGGAACATGCTGCGCTCGAAGGAAAGAAGGTGGAGCAGCAGAAGGTTGTTACCTCGCTTCAGAAACAGCAGAAGACCATACAGAACATTATTGACGAGCAGAAAAAGAAGGACGCTGCCCTTAATGCGAAGATTGACCAGTTGGTTGCAGAGGAAGTGGAGCGTGCACGTCAGCGTGCTATTGCAGAGGCAAAGAAGAAAGCTGAGGAGGCTGAGGCTGCACGTAAGAAAGCAGAGGCCCTTGCTCGCAAGAAGGCGGAGGCAGAGGCTGCCGAGCGTGAGAACCAACGAAGGATAGAGGAGGCAAAGGCTGCCGAGCAGAAAGCAAAGGCTGATGCCATTGCAGCACGTAACGCAAGGGCAAGGGAAGTGGCTGAGCAGCGAGCACGAGAGGCTGAGGCTGCACGTATCGCGGCTGAGCGTAAGGCTGTTGTGGATAAGGAGCGTGCCAATATGGAGGTTGCAAGGGCTAAGAAGGAGTCGGAGGAGGCTGTGCGCCTGAGTAGTGCCGACCGACTTGTTAGCGGTGGATTCGAAGCAAACAAAGGTCGTCTGCCTTCACCAGTTGCAGGTGGTAGGATTGTGAGCCATTTCGGACAGCATGGCGTGGAAGGACTTCCTGGCGTGGTGCTCGATAACAAGGGTATCAACATACTCGGTTCTCAGGGATGCGCTGCGCGTGCCATCTATGACGGTGAGGTCTCTGCGGTATTCGATGCAGGAGGCACAATGGGCGTACTTGTGCGCCATGGTGCGTATATTTCAGTATATTGTAACCTGAAGAGCGTAAGTGTGTCAAAGGGACAGAAGGTTTCTACACGTCAGTCTCTCGGAGTAGTAGGACGCGATAATATCCTTCAGTTCCAGTTGCGTAAGGAGCGTGACAAGCTCAACCCCGAAGTGTGGCTCGCAAGATAACTCATGCGAGAATATTTCATACCCACAGCATTTGATTAACACTACAGGATTATATATATCCATAAATTATTTATCCCGACTAATTCGAACATTCGAATTAGTCGGGATAATTTTTTCCGTAATTCACATGGATTTACGTTAATGGGCGAATTTCTTTATGATTAACCCAATGCAACAGCCTAAGAGAACACCTAGGGAATTGCAGAAAAAGTCATACACGTCTCCAGAGCGGCAAGTAGTGAGATAAGCCTGCGCGAGTTCTATAAGACCACCCATAATAATAGGACATAGGACACCGCCGATAAGCAATCGGCCCCTCATCTGCCCTGCGGGCATCCTCTCCCCAAGGGGCGAGGAAGAAGTTACTATTTCTTGCGCATAACCTTCCTTTGAGGTTTCATTACTAACTTCCCCCCTCGCCCCCTGGGGAGAGGGTGTCACATAGTGACGGCTGAGGGGCTGTTTATGCCTCCTGATATACTCAAACCAAATCACAGAGGTAAGCGAACCATACATTACGAAATGGGTCCACTTATCAATAAGGTTCACATCGCTGAGCGGAGTCTCAGGAATTGGAATAAGACACACCACCCAAATTGCCACCACCAATAGTGATGACAAGGGATAATTCTTTATTTTTTTTGCTATGAACATAATCTTTTACCTAAATCAGATGCAAAATTAAACAAATTTTTTTAACTTTGCAAGCAAAAGCATTTTTTACTAATTTACGAATTACCAAGTTACCATAATTCGCTAATAGGAAATTCGTAATTGGTTATAGTAAACAAGTAATTAGTAATTCACAGATGCAAAGAGTCGGTTTCGGTAGTAAGATAGGAATTATCCTCGCAACAGCAGGGTCTGCTGTGGGATTAGGTAATATTTGGCGATTCCCAACTATGGCGGGACAGGATGGTGGTTCTGCTTTCATAATCCTTTATCTCGTATGCACCCTGATGCTCGGCATACCAGGTATGATAGCTGAGTTCATAGTCGGTCGTCATGGTGCTTCTAATGCCCTTCGTGCCTACTCGCATATCACAGGCAGGAAGTGGTGGGGCTTTGTTGGGGCAATGGGTGTGCTGTGCTCTTCCATGATTCTCGGCTTCTATTCCGTCGTTGCGGGATGGTGTGTGTATTACCTCTTTGCAAGCATAGCAGGACAAGTGCTTGGCGATGCACAATATGTTAGCGATTTCTTCACAAACCTATGCTCCGACCCGATGAAACCGTCAATTATGGCGGTTGTGTTCATAGTCCTCACGCATCTTGTGGTGGTACGTGGAGTGAAAGGCGGAATAGAGAAGGCAGCCAATATACTCATGCCTATGCTCTTCGTACTGCTTATCATTCTCGTCATTGCAAGCTGCACACTACCTGGAGCAATGAAGGGTGTGGAGTTTCTTCTGAAGCCCGATTTCTCGAAGGTGACAAGTAGAGTAGTGCTCGATGCTATGGGACAGGCATTCTTCTCCCTGAGTCTCGGAACGGCTTGCCTCTGCACCTATGCAAGCTATTTCACACGTCAGACAAATCTCGTAAGCTCTGCTGCACAAATAGCATTTATTGATATATTCATTGCCGTACTCTCAGGTCTGATGATATTCCCGGCAGCTTTCTCTGTAGGTGTCAATCCTGACAGTGGTCCTTCTCTCATTTTCATCACCTTGCCAAACGTATTCCAACAGGCATTCGGTAATCTGCCAGTAGTGGGTTATATCATCGGAATCCTCTTCTATGCACTTCTTGCCCTTGCCGCGCTCACATCCACTATTTCTATGCACGAGATAGGCACAGCGTTCCTTTCAGAAGAAGTGAATATGACACGCAAGCAAAGCTCAATAGCAATCACCATATTATGCAGCATCTTCGGCGTTCTCTGCTCATGGTCACTCGGTGCTATGCCAGAGTTAGCCGTGGCGGGAAAGAGCCTCTTCGACTGTTTCGACTTCCTTACAGGACAGATAATGCTTCCTATAGGTGGATTCCTCACCGCAATGATTGTAGGTTGGATAGTTCCAGTGAACGTTATCCGCGATGAATTCACGAATTTTGACACAGTTTGCACTAATCTCTTCACCCTGTTCATCTGGACAATACGAATTATCTGCCCTGTAGGAATAGTGATTATTTTCTTGAATCAGTTTGGGGTGATATAATTTACTATTTGACTATTGACTATTTACTATTTATTTACTATTGGATGATGTACTATTTTCTTCCCCACATAGCAGAATAATAAATAGTAAATATTTAATAGAAAATAGTAGATAAATAGTAAATCTGTAAATAGTAAATAAAAAAATGTCTCGATTCAGTAAGTCCGACAAAGATGCCATAATCATACTGCTTGTCGTCATTATCATTTGTTTGGCGGCATTACCATTATTAAGGAGTTCGGAAGACAAAGTGAAGTCTCCTGACAAGTCGGAGTATGCCAATAAGCCAAGACAATACACACGCAAACAACAGCCTAACTATAAAGTTCCTGAAAAGCAATACGAACTCTTCGATTTCGACCCAAACACCGCTGACAGCACCGAATTACTCCGTCTCGGCTTGCAACCCTGGCAGGTGCGCAACATATACAAATACCGCGCAGCAGGCGGCCGCTATAACAAACCGACCGACTTTGCACGCCTCTATGGTCTTACCCTCAAACAATACAAGCGTTTGGAGCCTTATATCAAGATAGAGAAAGAGGTAATGGCAGCTGATGTGTATAAAAAAACAGACGATGAAAAGCCGATAAAGAAAGATACTGCCCTTATTGCCTACCCTGTCAAGATAAGTGAAGGAGAGCATATCAATATAAACACTGCTGATACTAACGAGCTAAAGCAAATACCCGGCATAGGCTCATACTATGCAAGGCGAATCGTTTCATTCCGACAGCGATTAGGCGGAATAGCCAACGTACACCAACTGTTGGAGATACAGGGTTTCCCGGAATCATCGCTGAAGTATATGAGCGTAGGTGAATCCGCCAATAACCGAAACCTACCGCCCATCACCCGAATCAGAATCAACCATCTGGATGTAAATGCCCTCTCTCGCCACCCTTACATCAGATACATACAGGCGAAAGAGATTATGAATCATCGCCGTCTTCGCGGTCCAATAAAAAAAGCAGACGACCTTCGCCGCCTGCCTTCATTTACCGATAAGGATGTTGAGAGGGTAAAGCCGTATATAGACTTTGAGTAAAAAACACTAACCCCAACCCTACGGCCCCCCTCCTACTCCCCCGAGGGGGAGAGTTCTTAGATAGTACTAAGCCTCAAAGGATAGCTTTGATATATAAACTCCCCTCCCCGCTCGGGGGAAGGGAGTTTATTTTTATTGTTCGCTATATTGTTTCAAACGAAAACGCCTTTCGCAGAAAAGTGTAACTACTCCCCCTGGAGGGGGTCAGGGGGGTGGAGCCTTCCCTTGGGGAAGGACGGGTTAGGCTGTAGGGGGGCTCCTTATATCTCCTTAAACACCTCCTCAATCATCACGAGCATACCATTGATATGCTGGAGGAGAGCGTTATTTGTCTTAGGAGTGATGATTGTTGGCTCTTCCACATAATTGTTCTTGAGGTTTGCGTAAGCCTCTTGGAAGTTAGCGAATGGA
>Ga0326513_10002992_pt1 | contig 12331 bp, 14 predicted proteins | sample 2_2465_0518_D_FD_203654 | JGI IMG/M metagenome (GOLD analysis project Ga0326513, IMG submission 203654) | Bovine rumen microbial communities from UC Davis, California, United States - 2_2465_0518 | ecosystem: Host-associated > Mammals > Digestive system > Stomach > Rumen | place: USA... | reverse complement strand
TTGCTAATAAAAACCAAAAACAATATCCCACAATAGCTCCCTTCAAGGCAGTGGGGCTTATGTAAATTTGAATATCCACAATAACAAACTTGGGAATAATGGCACTCACGCCAATATTCCCAAGTTTATATTCTGCTATTATTAAGCAAAAATCAGACTACTAACTCAACAGATATCTATTCTCAATTGAGTCTTTATATTGTCTTGCATAATATACTTAAATCCAATATTGTTGAGGAGACACAAAGAAAATGTATTGTCATTGTGTACCTCAGTCTGAATATAACTGCATAAGCCACAGTCTAACACATATCGTATAGACTTTGAAACACATTCCTTCATATAGCCTTTTGACCTATGACTCGGGTGTGTCGCATAGAAAATCGTAGGCTTACAAGACAAATCTATAAATGCCACAAAGCCAATCAATATTTCTCCTAATCGTATACCCCATATCATGCCCTCGTCTTGTTCCAACAAGGTATCAAATGATGCCATTATTCGTTTAATGCTCTCATTAGTATCAACAAGAGATTGTAGCTCTGATAGATATTTTTGAGTCAATTCATCATCAAAAATCTGTCGTAAGACAAGAATGTCTTCAGCTGTTATGCGACTCATCACACATCTTGGTGTATGCAACACTGGTAATTCTTTCATCCAATCAGACCCCGTTCTGCCATTTCACAGAACAATCTAAAACATACCTTAGTGTATGTACGTTCATTGTGACAAAGTACATCCCACTCTTTATCAATATACTCTACCGCCGTGAGGCATAGATTACACATCCTGATTGCAGGGCAAGTACCACATCTATCCTTACGTTTGCCATAATATCCTTTCACAATATTATTTGCGATCTCCCAATCCACCCCATCATTTATTGTACCGATAGGATATTTGTCACAGAACTTCTCACAAACACTTATATGCTTGTTGCTATCAATGTACAATTTGTTTGTTTTTGGTAAACAGGTAGACATTGGTACCAGACCATCGACCTTAATTATTGGACGGTTCAGCCAATAAGCAATGCATTGGTCAAAGAACACTTTCAATACAAGCCAATCGCGATGAACTTCATATATATCCAACAACCGTATGTATCTTAATACCTGTTCATCGTAATCAACGAGCGGTACACCTTTAGCAAAATTAGGTAAAATACTTGATATTTTTGTTGGTGGTAGATTTTTCAAAATAGTATCATTATGCCATTCTTCTGCAATTTGTTCTAAACTTGATAACGACACAAGTGTCATAAGCAGCAAAACGTTCTCTTTGAAAAAACTTGGGTGTTTCTTATTTATGTAAGATATGGCAGCATATATTTTCTCAAATGAACCATTACCAATGATATCCTTTCTCTGGCTATCATGAGTATATTTCCCTCCATCTATCGAAATATCAAGTCTAACGTTTTGCTCAACAAGCCAATCAACCTTATCTTTAGTTAGCAGCACTCCGTTAGTTGATACTGATATTTCAACAGCGTTGCCCCAGATGGCACGAGCTTTCAAAATAGCATATCTAAGCGTAGAGAAGTTGGTCAAAGGTTCACCACCATAGAATGCAACTTTCAATGAATCCTTCTTGCAATGTACTTGTATATAACCAAACACCTCGTCAATGTCTTTTGTTGACATCAACGAGGTGCTGTGTTTCCTATTATTCTTATAATCACCAGAGTAGCAGCAGTAAGTACATCTGAGGTTACATTGTTCTGTTATGCTTATGATATAAGTATCTACATTGGGAAGGTCAGAGAATGCTTTAAGAGGCTCAAAAGTCCAAACAAAATTGTCAGATTCCGCAACACCACCAACAATCTCGTTTGTCTGTTGCAGATAGGTATATGAGTTCCCGCTACATGTATTGATAATCATTAATAAACAACAATAACATTAACGATGCCCGCTACCATGACATTTTGAACAACATCCGCGGCTCATACATGCTGCTTGACAAGCACTCAGTCCCATTGCTTTGATTGCTTCTCTTTTCTTTTCATCAGTGATTCTGTTATAGTTCAAGATAGAAATCACCTGACTGTAGTTTTGATATGATGTTACCATACTCGCAACTTATTTTTATCTATTATTCTTTGGTATTCTCCCGAATTATACCACGAAACCAGCCTTGCGGCTCTCTGAACCATCCAAGGATATTCACAAGATCTTAATGATAGGGTCTTGGCTATTTTATCAAGTTTGCCAGAATGTTGTTTTTCAAAATCGTATGCTTGTTTCAAAAAAGCCTTTGTATTTATTTGATTGTAGTATTTCTTAGGGAGGCCTGCCCTTTTCACCATTACACGTAGGGCGACCTCCAAATTTTGGCAACAGAGCAACCCTACCCGGTCTGCCGAAAAATCAGACTTACGATACCAATCTAATAAAGGAACCTTAATAACTGTTGACCAAACCTTAATTGTGGGTTCATCAATAACCGGTAAATATAAGGTTTCTAAAAGCATTTGATAGGGTTTATGTGCACAAATGTAATGTCCTAGTTCATGTCCTATAAAAAAAACGAGTTCTTCATCATCAAACAAATCTATTGCCCCAGAAGATACTACAATTCTAAAGTTGTCATTACCTACCGAAAAAGAAGAAGGTGTGTAGAACCATTCCGACGTTAGACGAGGAACTTTTTTTATCCCAAGTATATCACAAGCTTCTTTTAGACACCTGAAAATCTTAGGTGAACTCTTCTGCGTGATATTCCATCCATCTCCAAAAGATTCCACCTCATTGTATGATTCTCGTAGCGGTACGATAGTGTTGTTTAAAAAACCTTTGAAAAACGGGATCTTATTCAGATTGTTTAAAATCTCGCTGTCTTCAGGATCCCTAATACGCTCAATATCGAGATGAGAAAGTACAACTTTGTTCATTTAGAACTATAATGTTTAATAAGACACTATCAAGCACTCACGCTTGCCTCTTTTGATTATTTCATTTCATCAAGCATTCGTTCTGTCCGCTCAATGAAATCGTCAGTCCGATTTAACACATCCTTTACATGCTTTCCCTTTTTGTGATCTTCTTTACTTTTAAACAGAAAATCCAATAATCCCATATTAATCAATTTTTCGGTAACTTACAGTGTGTCCGGCTGCCATATTAAATGCATGTACCAAGGTCGCAACAACTTCCTGATCCATTTTGTACTGCTTCACCAAACCTGCTATCTGGCATATCACAATAGGCCACCAAATAGCCACAGTTAGAATTGTTGGAATTGCTTGCTGTCCAAATAGTCCGATACTCATTTTCACCAACACATGGGGTGATGTCGCTGATATATTTACTTTTAATGCCGTTTGCATGCCAAGCACAGCCTGGAAAAGATTACCTTTCTTCAAAGATATATCCCATTCTCCTGAAGGCATCTTAACACTATCAACTTCATAACCCTTATAGCGGAATTCATTTACCAGCTTATTAGCAACGCTGTCTGTGTACCGGTCTGCATGATTGAACAGATAGGATGAGTTTAGCAAATTCATTTTCATATACTTCTCTTTTTGGTTTTTGTTTAAAAAGAGAGCTGAAAAACGAAATTCCTATCATGAAGACATCTAATTCATCCTATCAGCCATACCTTTCTGCTTCCAAAGTCTATTTCCAAGTTCATGGATGAACCATTTCCCCAGTTATACTTTTCTGAGATTTTCATCCACCATATGTCACAATTTGACACTAAATCTTGTGTTTCTTCGTTTATTTTCTTTGTCAGTTCTTCATCTGTCACAATAAGCGACAACTCCGTTAAGCCATTTAGACGTTCTATCATTGGCTCAATCTCCTTTGCTTCTTCTGGGGTAATAACCCCTATGAAGACATGCTGCTCTGCCATAACGTATAAAATTCCCTCGTTGCCTCAAGTTCTAATTCCGACTTTTTGCATTGCTCAAATGACGGAATGTTTACCTCAAGAGTCTTACACTTATTGAGATAAACACACCTCTGACAATGGTAAGCCCTGCACGGTGAGCATAATGGGGCGTGGTCTAACTTGTAAAGAAGAGGATTCTTAATATCAATCCCTTTTTCTAAACTACCACATGAATTATCCTCATCAGAATAATAAAAGCTAGGACAAATATAAAAGTGCCCATTAGGCGCCAATGTCACTGTTTGACATCCTGCACCACAATCGTTCATCTGTGCGAGATGCAATCTGTCTGTAATAAGATTCACTGCAACATGTTTTGATTCCTGCCAACATTTCAAAATCAGCATTGTTAGTCTATCAAGAGCATTTTTGTACTTAAATACATCTTCATCCGAAAAAGTTCTTTCGTCTGTAAAAACCACATTCAGTCTTTTGCAAACTCCTAACAAGACATCCAAGTTATCAACAAACATGTAGAAATCAGATAACGATGTTCGTATAATACAATATGAGTCTATAGGAATCTTTCCTATTTCATCCCAGCCATTCAATACGACACAATCACCCTTATAGGGAGACAATGCAGGAACGATATCTTTATGAGGGATACTATCAATTAGTAAAATATACTCTTCTGGCAGTTTGTAAGCAGGATACACAAATTGTAGTTTCCATTGCCTTTTTTCTGCCTTTTTTACAAGATCAGCCAATAAATCTAAAGGTAATAGAATACTTTTCCCCTCACGATAATGCTCTATACAAAACGAAGTTGAATCTGTGGCCAGCAAAACTATTACCGTATTGGGGTCTATGATGCTCTTGTCCAATTTGCACTGTGAGTCAACGACTTCCTGGATATGATATTCCGCCTCTATTTGTTGATCTACTTTAGCCCAGTAATATTGATTTGCCCTTACTCTTGCCTTATGCATTTTACATATAGCAGTTGATCGCTGGAAAATCGTCTGGCTGTCTGCACAATCATAATTTTCTCCTTGACACCATGCACAACCACTTGCCACCTTGCACTCAAAACACTCCTTGGTTGACTGAATTGACCGCGAAAGGCTATAAAAGGGACGAACTTTATTCTTGTCAATCCCTTTGTCAATGTGCCCTATTACACGGGAAGGTTTCTCTCTCAGGGAATACTTTGCAAAACGCGTACAAGGATATAAATTTCCACTCGAATCAATGGACAACATTAAACCTGCTCCGCACCAATTCTTATCTTGCTTCGCATCCATTGGCAATCCTATACTCCGATCGAACAAACTACACTCATAATCTTGATATAGATGTTTTTTAAGCATCGTATCTGCAAGCATTCTTAGCTGATACTCGAATTGAATGTCATCTCCGTCCTGCCAAACATTCTCGAACACGCAGTTAATATGTACTGTATGAATACCTAATGAGAACAAATGTAGAACACTTTCGCATACGAACGGTATATCTGGTGAACTTATCGTTACCTTGGTTGCTGCATGAGGAAATTGCTGAAGCCATAGCGGCACATTTCTAACCACATCATCGTAAGATCCTCGTTCTTTCTTGGCTCGTGTATCGTTCCTCCAAACCCTGTTTAAGTCGTGTTTCTTTTGAGTGCCATCAAGTGTTATCGTAATGCTAAGATGTTTTTTGTTCTTTCTTATAAACTCCTGGACTTTGGGGCTATCATAATTAATACCATTCGTCGTTATTGAAAATCTATATGAATTAAACCAATGATGGTTCCTCAAATACATCTGCATTTTCAGATAATCACAGATACGATCTATAAGGTCTATTTCTATAAAGGGTTCTCCCCCTATGAAATCAAAAACAACGGACTCAAAGTCAAAGAGTTCGTCGTTTTCTTGTGACAGTATAAAATCTACCGTTTGCTTCGCGGTCTCCCACGCCATCCTTTCATTAGAGTTCTTGCCTACCAGATAGCAATACTTACAAGCAAGCTGGCAGTCTTTAGTCACAATGAAAGTGATTTCCTTGCTCAGACCATTTTTCCAAACGGCACTTAAGTCTGTCACTGACTATTATATTCTAATGTGAGTTATATCTGCAGGACCCAATACATCCACTCCAGCAACCTTCGCTGCAACCCATTGCAACCTCATCATTTTCAAACGCCTCTAGTTTTTTGACTTCGATTGCACATTTATCAGGATCAAAACTTTCGATACCTTTTAACTTTTCGTCACTTCCAAATATCATAATATAAAAATTTATGAGTTTATTGAATTATTTTCTTCATGCTTTTAGATGCAATATCATACTCATAAAGTGCGGGAATATTAGTTGCCAGCATATAGTTTTTTGAATCTTCCCAGGCCGATAAGAAACTTCGCATCTTACATTTTTGATTGACCTGCCCACTTGCCGGATTAATCACAGACACTGTCCCTTTCCTACCAATAACCACTTGCGAGACAATAACTGCATGGCATGCTTCATCACTACAGCTGCCCTCTACGATTTCTCCCGATAACTTTACATGGTTTAGGTTAACCATAACACAATGCCTCTTCGACAGTTCTTCTTTAAGCATCCAAATGGTATTACCTTGTGAATGATGATAATCAATCCCAAAACAGCCTAATAACTTCCCATTGTTACGCATAAAGACACCCTCTTCTTCTGTGTACCATCCATATAAAGAGGCAATATCGCGTAAATCCTTTTCCGAAACATTAATACCGTAATCACGTAAGATTAACTGTTGGCACTTTATTGCACAACTGGAAGACAGTTCCTGGCGGATGTTTGGGTCGAACACCATATAATTTATCCTCTGTTGATAATAGCCTGATAGTCACCAGACTCATACCAATCCAAGAGCTTTTTAGCTCGTACTACCATCCAAGGAGAATCCGCCGACATAATTGTAACCACCTTCGCTATTTTATCCATGGCACTATCATGAACTTCCGCAAACTCGTCAGCCTGCTTAATAAAAGCTTTAACGTCAATATTATCGTAGCACTCCTTTGGTAAACCTGACATCTTAATCATTGTACGCAAAGCCACATCAATATCCTGACAGCAAAGCAGACCCATTCGATCTGCCGTATAATGACTAATACGGTACCATTCCAACATTGGCAGTCGAACCACATCAACAAGCCCAAGCCCGCTATTATCCGTGAAGAGAGGCATATACATTGCTTCAACAAGCATGTGATAAGGGATGTGGCCACAAAGAATATGCCCAAGTTCATGACCTAACAAGAAGTCTAGTTCTTCAGATTCCAGAAGGTCAACCGCGCCAGATGTCACCAATATCCTGCGTTTCTTTTCGCCAACAGACTGAGAAGATATAAAATATCCCCATGCTGAAGAAAACTGTGGAGTTTTCTTCATCCCCAGAATCTTACAATCTTCCATAAACTGGCGATGCAATCTCGGATTGCTGTTCGCAGTTATGTCATAGCCATTTCCTGTATATGTCACGTCGGCCAACGACTCACTAAACTTAACAACGGTATTCTTGAGGAGTGTCTTGAATCCCGGGATTTTGTTCATGCGCGAAATCACCGCTTGATCATCAGGGTGAACGACCTTTGTTGGATTTAATTTTGATAATACGACTCTTCTCATATCCAATCTCATTATATGAATGTTGTTACTGTCTCGTCATCATCACTTGTCCCAGCTTCTTTGGAAGTGTGATGAACAACTGGCGGCTCCATAAGTTTAGCAACCTCTTGTTCTTTCCATTTCTCTATAGCAAGTTCCGCTACTTCTAATTGAGCGGTTTTTATCTTATCCAAAATACTCTTTTTAAGTTCCACTTCTGTGTCATGCTGCTCTTGCTCCAACTCCTCCTGGCTTGACAGTGCCAGACGATGAATATTCTTAATCTGCTCTGTATATTCTTCTGATTCAAGGTACTCTATTAGATTCCGTTCTTCAGCAGCAACCATTCTTTCATAGGAGCCAAAAGGAGAAACTATTTTCACAACTGTAGGCAAGAGTTCAATTATAATAAAAAGAACTCGAACCAACCACAAAAAGAACAACGCATCAGTTTCCACAAGATTACCATTCTCATCACGTTGGTGAACAGCATCTTCAAGTATCTGGTAGTTTAGAATAAAATGATTTCCTGCAGACAATTGTCCTTGCTTCTTTTCTTCACGCTCTCCACGTTCTGTTGCTGCTTTTTGCTCCCTTTCCTTGTCGTTGTTTCGACTCTCCAACGTCTTACTATGGTCATCATCTTTCTTCGCTTTAGCGGCAATTTTCTCGTCTCTCTGGGGTAAAAGCTTATCTATCTCATCTTGCTTTTTCTTTTTCCATGCAGCTGCAGCAGCGTTCATGTCTCTTCTTGCTGCACTCATTTGTGAAGAATATGTATTCTTTTGGCCTTGGTACTTACTAAGATTAGAAGATGAAGGATATTGCTTCTGGCTTTCTGCATTATAATTTGACGCAGCACTACTATATAAAGATTGCGCTGTTTTTAATCTATTTCGTGCATTATTATATTCTGTACTATTAGGATTGTTCTTTTGGCTCTCAAGTGTATTTATTTTCCCTTGCAATACTGCAATTTCTTTTTCCAACTTAGTGGATTCCTTACCCAATCGAACCAACAAAGAGTCTGCACTGGCTATACGGGAAGTAAGAACGTCTTCTCCACTATTCTTTTTAAGCCTTTTACCTAAATCAGCAGTCTTATTAGCCAAGAAATTTTCTTCATTTCCTCGAATATAATCCTCAAATATGACCAACTCCAATGGAATAGAAACCATAAACGCAACGACAACAGCCAAAGCTGCACGGGAGAGCAAAGGTATCATCCACCATGTCAATTTTCCTAGCGTAGTACGATTTTCTTTCTTTTTTAAAGTAATGACAAGACTTCGGTCTATACAGAATATCAAAGTAGCCCATACTAACCCAAAAGCAAATGACCACCCTAGTGCTCCAGCATCTTCATCACCTTTTTGAGTAAAAAACCATGCTGCCGATGTTCCTGCACATAGTGCAATAAATGCAGTCATCAATATGGTGGCACCTATCGCAGAATATTTTTTATGATCAGTCTGGCACTTCTCTAAAATAGGTATTTCTGCACCAGCAATATTCCATAGGAGTTTTTGAAACCAATTACCCATATATTTCTTTCTTCTTTTTCTCTAACAAATAAAACATCATGCTTTCTTTCTGTATATAGTGAATGATTAACCAATATGTGCAGCTAACCATCAAAAAAACGGCAATAGGAATAATCCAATTAACATATCTATTGAAAAGCGAAAAGCACTCGGTACCATATTCATTGAGGAGCTCCCACTGCTGATCTATAAATAGGTATATACAGACTGGAATGAGTGTCACAACAACCAATACAAAAGCTAACAATGCTCCAATATAATAGTCAAGTGTATTGTCTGATTTCAACAAGGTTAATAAGAATCTGGGAATCGACCAACATACGAAAAGCCCAGCCAAGATACTAACTGACATATATGCAACCAACTTCCACCCTTCAGACTGCAGCAATAACATTATGTCCACTGCCAGAATTGACAGTGAAACAATACAAAATATCACTTTTGCATCTTTCAATTGCATTTTAAAGCTAGGGAGTAACTGTATTGCAGAGTCCTTCCTCATCTTTTGAATATTTTTACGACTCCTTTTAACTTATTAAAGAACATATTTTTCAAAATAGAGAACCGAATATCATCTATTGGTCGCATCGTCATCCATTCATCGACCCTTGCTTTTGTGAGACTCTCAGATAAAAATGACAGATTAACATTACATGATGGCATTTTTATGTTTGTTAGTGCATCAGCAAATTTCAAATCAAGTTTGGGTAATTGTCTAACTCCAACAGACAAAGGAACTTCTTCTTGAGATAAATTGTTCCTTGCGACAAGCACATATTCGGAAGTTCTGGATGGATTTATCTCGTAATACGACATTTTTGTCACATCCTTCATTAACGGCATAAGGGTAATAGAAGAAGCATTTTCAACATCCCACGAGAGAATGACTTTGTCACCTTCTACTACAACACTCTTATCTGTAACAAATTTATTTATTCTTACAGGAGCAATAACATTGACTCTAAAGTTCTGCTCAACAAATACATTCTCGTCCTCTGCATAACCTGTTATCGTAAATGTCTCAGATTGCAACAACGGAACTTTACAGTAAGTTTTGTTAGTAACATCGATAGATCCTTCTGACCAAACCAAAGAAATCCGATGACAATTTTTGGCTTCCCATTTTAACTTTATATCCTGTCCTGATCGAATATTAGATTGTGCAGCAGAAAAATTCCTAATCGAAGGCTGGGGTCTCGGAACAAGCCTTATTGTTTTCGCTGCTTTGTCATAGTCATTTTCAACTGTTAAAGTAATAGATTCAGCTTTATCAACCTTAAAATCAAAATGCCCGATTAAATCTACCTCTTGTCCATTGAGTTGGGCTGAAGTCGCATTTTCTGTCACCCAATCAAAATGTATAATACTGCCAATTGTATAGACATCCTCTATCAAGATAAATGATACTATTTTAGGGGTAACTACCTGACCGTTTTTTGTTTCTTCGGGGAATACATACCGACAGTGACGACAAAAACTTGCCACCATAGGATTTTCTGTTTTACATTTCGGACAAACTTTAAAGTTACCCATGTATTTATTGGTTATTTTAACTTATCAATATGGTTCCCCCACTTTGTCTTATTTTCATCGGTATTCTGCATCATTAAAATACCAAATTCATATTCTTTATTCTTCCAATTTTTAAGAAAAACAAACAATTGTTTTTTATCTTTAGAGAGTAAAATGCGATTTGGTCCTTTACTATAACATGTTTCGCATCCTTTGTCTAATAATGCATGGACACATTTGTTATAGAAAGCCTGACTGCTGAACATATCAGGTTGCCATATATACAATTCAATACGAAGAAGCCAAGCAGAAGTACTTAATGACGTAGCTCCATACCTAACTATAGGCTCGTCAAACACCACATCATAATTCAAATTGTAGTTAACTCCTGAACTAACATTTTTTGTGGCTCGATTACTCCCTTCTAAGTCTTTTGTCGCAAATGAGGATAAGAAATTGATATTTGAGGGAAAGCAATGAGCGTCTGAGCGATAAAAGAAGGCACCATATTTATCTGATGCTCCTGCACCATCCCCACATAATTCCATAATAGTACTCAACAAATTTTCTTCTGGGAAATATTCACTCCTTATTGCGCTTAGATATTTAATATCACTTTTTGAATAATCACCGTCTATATCCTCAACGAGGATATTGCCATCGTCATCTATAATCATATAATTATGATTCTTCATCTCTATAAGATGCGGGAAATCATAACCATTATGTTGAAAGTCAAGTATTTCCTTTCCATCTAATTCCTTAATTATCTTGTCTTTCTTATCCACCAATCTAATCTCGTCATCATCAGTTAGTGCCAGATAATTCTTACCATGAGGAACCAACTGTTCGTATCTGGCCCTGATCAGATATTCACCTTCGTATGTCATAAGTCCCAATTTCTCATCTTCATCGATATATATAAAGCCATCACGACAAAATGCATAGATTTCTTCTACTTTCGCTGGGCATTCTAAGATTCGCTTCCCGGAAAAATCGTAAATAACCATCTTGTCATCTTCTTTTGCTGAGAGAAGCTCCATAGTGTGAGAGATAACAATGTTGTCTTTGTCCTTGCATTCAAACGTGAACAATGTCTTACCGTCACCATCTATCAGTGAATACAAGTCAGAGTTCTGGCTTACTGTCTGAACCACAGCATTACCTCGATTGAAATCCGTGGCCCACTTATATCGTTTATCGAACAAATGCCTACCCTCTTTGTCAACAAAAACGTATGTTCCATCCGATAGAAGTACTCTTAGTTTTCCATCTGAATAACTGAAACTGGCTAGAACTTCCTGCCCATCAAACTCCTTCAACTTGAAAAGCTCTTTACCTTGTTCGTCACAGATTGTGATATAATCATTTTCTCTACAAGTAGGTATCAGACCATCATTCATGATACCTGCCGCTACAACATCTCTCAAAATGGGAATAGTATCAGATGGAATGTCTCCAACCTTATATAATGTACCATCTATTAAGCAGACACCATTAATTACAGGTGAATAATCTTTATCCTCTTCAGATAGACCAACGAAATCCCCCTTTTCATCTACAAAACCTGTCTTGTCCGTATCATCTTGATCACATGGAATATAGTTAATCTTATATACCAAATCTGGATTATCCGTAAACGATGTACACGACACTAAGCATAGCGATGCAAAAGCTATTATCACGATTGTTGTTGTTCTGATTAAATTCATAATAGTACTATTTTCTGATTTTTCTTATCTTTGCGTATATAGTGGATACCATACTGAACAAAAATACTATCCAGCATGTTGTCT
>Ga0326513_10002990_pt1 | contig 12334 bp, 11 predicted proteins | sample 2_2465_0518_D_FD_203654 | JGI IMG/M metagenome (GOLD analysis project Ga0326513, IMG submission 203654) | Bovine rumen microbial communities from UC Davis, California, United States - 2_2465_0518 | ecosystem: Host-associated > Mammals > Digestive system > Stomach > Rumen | place: USA... | reverse complement strand
ATCCGAGATTCGTTTATTCCTTTCAAACCTTAACGACGATTGGGCGCCTACCAATCTCGCCCTAATCAAGGAGCAGGCGCTTGACTTCTTCCGCCTCGCCGGCATCAAGAAATTAAGGGACGATATCGATCGCGCCCTGCTTGTAAGGGATGCGGCGCGTGGCGAATCAATCGTGGCGCAGTATGTGGCGCCGGCGCCAGTTCACAGCACAACAGTTTCTTTGTTCTCCCCGCAATCCGCAGCCGTTGTCCGCGATGCCTTCAATGAGGAATCGGAAGTCCTCCTGACTTATGAAGGAGATGCCGGGCTGGTATTGGGCACGATGGCGCGTGAAGACTTTGTGGCATTTGGCGCCCCGCCGAAACGCGGCAAGACGTGGTGGCTTATTAGGACCGCCAGGGATTGCGCGAAGGCAGGGCTCCGGGTGCTTTTCTTATCGCTAGAAATGAAGCAGGCGCAGGTTTTAAGGCGTTTTTGGCAATGCTTTACCGGATGCTCGCGCAAGGGCGAAGAAGCGCGTTATAGCGCATTTATGGAGAGTTCTCCGGGGCGTTTTACAATAGTGCCGGGGCAGCTCAAAACCAATGCGCCAAATCTTGATGAAGGGCAAATTGAAGCCGCGATGCGGAATATGGCGATGTATTATCGCGGCGACCTGCGCATCCGCACCTATCCGTCCAACTCGTTGACTATTGCCCGACTGAAAGAAGATCTTGATTCGATGGCCTTGTATGAGCATTTTGTCCCGGACGTTATCGTTGCGGACTATGCGGACATTTTTAAGCATACAACGGCAGCGAAGGAAATGCGCGACCGCATTAACGACACTTGGGTGTCCCTCCGCGGGCTGGCTTCCGAAAGGCACGCGCTTGTGGTCACCGCCACCCAAACCGGGCGTGCGACTGTTGGCGGCCAAAAGGATGCTGAAGAAAGCGACGTGGCGGAAGACATCCGTAAAGTGGCGCATGTCACCAAGATGATTATGATCAACCAAAACGCGACCGAGCGTGAGCAAGGGCTGTATAGATTAGCGTGTAATACAACGCGCGATGAGCCCGTGGCGCCTTCGCAACTTCTTTGCACCTCCTGCCTTGCAATCGGCGAGCCTATGTTGGATGCGCATATGATTTCAAATATCGACTACCAGTCGGAAGAGGATGAGGAAGAGCCGAGACGCAAGGCGCCAAGTAAAAGAGGATTCAAACTATGAAAATCAATGGCAAATTCCTGAAAGCCGCCGTTGCGAAGTGCGCAGCAGGCGTGGAAGCTGGAACCGGCCTCACCCAAGCAGGCAAGGTCATTTTCGTCCCCGGTTTTATTATGGGCATCGGCACCAGCGTCAATGTGCGCGTGCCGGCGCCTGAAGTAGACATCGCCTTTATGGTGGACAAGGCTTCTTTGGACAAGGTCCTTTCGAAGGCAACCGGGGACATCGATATTAGCCGCGATGGTGACCGCATTGTCCTCAAGTATGGTCGTTCAAGGCTGGCGTTGCCCTTTGCCGATTTACCGCAGACGCTGGCGGAGTTCCCGGAAGAATGGGACGCGGTCCCGGGGAATTTCATTGCCAAGCTCAAAGCGGTGACATTCCCGAATAAGACCGGATATGCAGGCGTTGCGTGGGACTGTGGTGCCTATGCCGGACTCATCAGCACGGACTCGATCCGCATTGTCACGGCGGATTGTCCGAACCTGCCCAAAGGGGCTTGGCTACCTGACGCTGCTGTTGCGGCGCTCACCAAGGCTGGAGGTGAATGCACGGGGATTGTGAATGATATGCCCTATATCCACGTCCAGTATACGGATGGGACAGTTTGTTCGGTATTGTATCGCGCTATTGGGGACTTTCCGATTCCTGCCCTTTGCCAATACATTGATTCGTTTGATGGCGGCGAAGTGGTAGCCGAAGGCGAATTGGGCGCCGATGCGCTGGAAGCAATTAAGAGCGCCGAGACCTTTACCGACGTGTTCGACGCGCAAATGCCGGTCCACATTGCTTTCGAGCCCGGCAAACTCGTTGTCCGTGCGGAAAACGCGGGCGGGGAATTTTACGGGGAGGCGGAATGGGCTGGCGAATACACCGGACATTTCACGGTGGACGCAAGGCCGTTCAATGCGATGGGAGCAGGCGCGAAGGCGATTTTGAAGTCCATCGATGGCAACATTGCGCTGGAGATTTGCGGGGATGGCGTGCGTGTTTTGCTCTCTCCGGATCCGTAGAGGCGGTGATCCTGCCTTCTTCTTTATGTATATTGAAGGTATTGAAATTTTATAAGAGGTTTCTATGCGGACAAATCCGGCGGTGGATATCAATACGGATTGGCAAATTAACGGAATTGTCAAGCCGAATCATGTCAATGCGCTGACACGGTCAATCAAATACGATTATGTGTTAACCGCCCAAATGCTGGAAGGCAAAACCGGAACGGTTGACGTAGATGAGTTGCTCGGCGGGAACAAGATCAATGGCACGACCGGCGAAGTTCACGTCCTCATCAATACAATGGTTCCGGATAATGTGGAATTGCATTTCCCCGCCAGTTCCGTTGGCGGCCCTAGCGGCACATTGAAAGTTCACGTCCATACTATTGGTCCTTTCACCGCATCCGTGGGCACCAGCGGTATTCCATATATTGAGCATTACTTCCACACGCACGGACCGGCCGAAGCAGTAACCTTCACCAGCCTCCCGCTTAAGATGCACGTAGGCGCGTTCATACTAACCGAGCCTATGGAACTCCGGGCCGGTGCTTCCTTCATATATGAAATGGCACTGGCAGAATTGCCCTTCTTGGCTGATGACCACCCCGGCACGATTGCCAAAGAGGCTTGGATGAGCAATGCCGTTGGCGGCGGAAGCGATGGTATCTTTCGTATTTTTGATACTATTGCCAAAAAAGACAAAGGCCTCCAATACTTACGTATGTCCTTTAATGGGGAAGTTGTCGCCGCGGTAGACGGGCAAGACTTAAAAGTAGGCCCACGCGCGGGCGGCAATTCGTATCAAAAAGTGCCATATCTTTCATTCTCTAATTTCTATCCCACGGATTGCTTGGATATGTCCTCCGTGGCCGAAATAGATTGGACAACGTGGTATACCGCCAACGTCAACGAGCATAGCATTTGGGGAGGTTCGCGGAGATATTGGGACGTGACAAACCCGTATACGGATCTGGCGCTAGATACAGCGTCAATGGTCATAGGGAAGGTCTACAAAATTTCTATACACGCCGCTCGCAACGCACACGATGATGGGGAAAGCGGCGTTGTTCCCCCGTTTTTGAATGTTGAAACCGCAACGACCCCCTTAGGCAACGCTAATTTAATGGGCGGGTATGCAGGCGGGGGGCAGGTGCAGATTACCGGGTTTTTTAACAGTTTGTATTACCCTTCCAATGGCTATATTAAATCCGGCACCGCCAGTGCTACGGTAAAGCTTCAAAAAGCTTCCGGGTATTTCGGCGGCACCTACCCGCAAGGCGTGTCCCCCAACGATATAGTCATGTTTGTGACCCCTAGTGGCTCCCTCGAACGCTCCTGGATTTTTTCGTCTAACGATGAACATCGCCCATACGCCGAAAATACCGTTAGCGAAGCGCTTTCCGCAACGATCACGTGTTATGCGAACGGGTCTATGGAGATTGGATTTAACCGCAACGATACTCGGGGAAATTCATTTACGTATACAATAAATGTCCCGGCTTCCGGAATTAGTGGGGTGTCGACCACCGGGATATTTGCCATCCCGGAGGTCAAATGGAAAGAGCGTATCCCTGATTCAGGTTCTACGTATTCGTGGACAGATAGCGACGGCTTCCGTATTATGATGAATCCGCAGAAACCGGGACCTAGATTCTATTGGCCATACCTCTTGGCAAAGGGCGATGCGGGGGATTATGGTGTGAGTTACCTCACCCCGAAATTTCATCCCGTTCATATGGAAAGTGTGAATGCAAGCAGCGCGGGCAATCCTGACCCTTCATATGTTGGCAGTTACTCGCCGGAAACCCCGTGCTATGAGGCGGTTGTATATCTATGCCGTATAGATGATACACACGTTCTTGTTCTCGGATACTAATGACCCCAGTTGCCATCATAATCACGCGAAATCAAAATCCGGATGCTATGGTGGCAGCCTTGGTGCCACGTATGCCGGTAGTCATCTCGTATGACACTCCGACAAAGGATGAATGGGCGGCCGCCGAAAAGCTGGCAGCCCGTTTTCCATCTGTAGGCATAACAAGGTTTGACAGATCTGTCCCCGGATTCTTTGCCGGGGCAAATCGCAACGCCGGGCTGAATGCCGCCCGGACTTTTCATCCGCAAGCCACACATTATTTTTTCTTTGATGGCGATCGTGTCCCGGACCCATTTGCCTATCAATATATCGATTACCTTCTTCGCGATTACAAAGCGGACTGCTGCCTTTTCACCTGCAAAGAAGGGGACACGCGTGCCATTCGCCGAACGGAGCGGATCCACGGCATAGTCGATACCGGCTGTATGGTCAGCGCATTCTATTCTTGCGGCTTTGTATTGTCGCGCGTTGCATGCGAGAAAGTAATGGAGGCAAACGATGGCGCGTTATTCCACCCCGCATTTAATGGTATATGGGGCGAGGAGGACAAATTCCTTGGCATCCAGCTTGACAATCTCGGATTCAAAACGATCTTCTGTGCCTCGCCGCGATTGGGCGGGAAGGCATTGACGGACGCGGAGCAGGTCCCGAACTATGAAATATCGCTGCAGCGGCGCATAAATCTTATGCAAAAATATGGCTATCCGCTGCGTCCTTTTGATAAATATGTCCGGATGGTCTATGAAAATGGCACCCCGGTCTCCGTGTATATTGGCGAAATTCGCTAAAAATCGCCATTTTTCGAAAAAAAGTGAAAAAAGTGAGAATTTTTCTCAAAAACGGGGTGTCTTTTTCAAAATAAGTATCTATATTATAGACATAAGGATGAGGCGATGTTGCCTCGCCAAACAAGGAAAGAAGATTATGAAGAACAACACCACCGCACTCACCACCACGCTCTCCGCCCGCGAAGCCACTTGGGATTCCATCGGCCATTCGCTGGACACCAGCAAGTTCGATGAAGCCCTCGCTGCTTGCGGCCTCGACTTTACCGCCACGATGTCCCCGGCGCTCACTACGATGCCGGACGGCCTCGTCACCCGCATCCCGAACACCAACGCCGTTGTTGGCACGGACAACAAGATTCACGGCGTGGTCAGCGATGCCTACCACATCATTCAGAACCGCGAGGCATTCGACTTCGCCCAGTATATCACGGAGGACCTCAAGTTCCTTCGCGGCGGCGAAACCGCTACCGGGCTGAACTATATGATTGCCGCCCTGCCGACCGTGAAGATCCTCGGCGACGAAATCACGCCGCACCTGATTTTCCAAAACTCCTTCAACAAGAAGTATATCTGCAAGGTCGCAATCTTCCCGCTGCGCATTGTGTGCCAAAACCAGTTCAACGTGGCATTCAGGCAGGCTGAAAACGCCGTGACCATCCGCCACAGCGCAACCGCCGCCGAAAAGCTGGAGCAGGCAAAGATCACGATGTCCAATGCCTCCGCCTATATGGCGCAGTTCGCCCAGCTGGCCGAGAAGTTCGCCACGCTCCGCACCGGCGCCGATGCCCTGGATGCCTTCGTGGACTATATGTTCCCGATCAAGGCCAATCTCAAGGACACCGAATTGGCCCGCCTCGAAGTCAAGCGCCAGGACTTCCGCAACTGCTACAACGCGGACGACAACGGCAACTTCCGCAACAGCGCTTGGGGCCTGATCAACGCCTACGCGGACTTCGCCACGCACTACTCCGGCACGAACACCAAGAAGAGCGACCGCATGTGCGAAAAGCGCTTCGAACGCAGCCTCGCCACCCCGATGAACAAGATCCTCTCGTTCGCGGAAAGCCTCGCCGCCTAGTCCCTTAACGCGCCGGAAACGGCGCTATAAGCCCCGCAAAATTGGCGCCCATGTATTTGGGCGCCTTTTTTATTTGAGCGCCTTATAAGCGCATTATCGCCGGTGTATGCAAGGCGAAAGTTTTATTATATTTGAAACATGGGCGTAACATTAAGACAAGTGCTGGACGATGAAATGAACCTCGAAACCGAGGAACTCATTACGGATGAATCCCTTGTCCGGCAATATCGTAAAGCGGTCCACTGGTATCGCAAATACCGGCTGTTCCCGCGGACTAATACCTGCAAATACAGCATCGAAACCGGGGAATATGTCCCGGACATCGATATGAATCAAAAGGTCAAGTATAAAGGCAAGACCGTGAAATTGAAGGATGTTGTGGACACGCAAACGCGCGTATTCAACGGCACCGGCACCATCACGGTGACCATCGCCTTAACGGCCGACAATGCCTATTTGGCAGGCCTGCCCCACGAACTGGAGAATTTGTTTGTTGCCTATTGCAAGATCGCGATCGGACAAAAACTGAAATTCAGTTCCTATCAAAATCAACCGTTCCAGCTCGACGGCGAAGCCATCTACGCAGAAGGCGAGGCCGGCCGCAAGGAATGGGAAGAGTTTATTATGATCAACCGCGACGAGGACCCGGAAAACATCACCGACCTCCGCAAAGAACCTTACAAGGGCGTCCGCACCGGGAGCGTTGTTTTCCGCACCGGCGGCACCGTTTTGTGGTAGGAGTAATTTATGGCACATATCCGTATGTATGAAAAATCCAAAACAGTTCGAGGCGATGTCAGTGCCCCGGTCATTGCCTATGTCGGCGAAAGCGGCGAAGGCGAAGATCGCTGCATTGAACTTGAAGGCGACACACTCTTTGATAAGATGCTTGGTCTTTACGATGCGGGCGCTTACGTGAGTATCGGTCCTGCCGAAGGCTCGGACGATTGGAAGGAACTCGACAAGGAAGATCAAAGCGACTACCGCATTCTTCAGGCACGCGCAAAGAAGAAAACCACCTATAAACAGATGGGCGATTTTCTTTCCGACATGTGCGCCGCAAATGAATGTTTCCTCTTTGCCCTTCGCCAAGGCGATGACGCGGTGTGGATCAATCCGGGCGCCCGCTCGGAATTGCGCGATCGCGAATGGCTCGGCGACGACGCCGACTGGCTGGAAGAGGTTTGTGGCGTTTGGGAGAACTATGAAAATAAGAAGATGGAAGCAATCCCGCCGAGGGATGAATGGGACAAGCTCACGCTGGAAAGCACAGGGCTGATCGATCCTATCAAGCGCTACATCTCCCACGTCGTTCCCGCCGCCTGCACCGTTACGATTTATGATGAGCAGCCAAACCAGCCGACCGACGATCGAATGGTGGATATCAAATTCAAGGTCCGCGTTGCGTTTGATGACAATGCAGCCTTTGTGTATGACGGCGAATGCACGCAAACCTACACCGGGGAAGGCGAGTTTGGAATGTATGCAATTCCGAATCTTTACCTTACGCCTTCAAAGGAATCGGATTTCCCGGTCGACACCTCGAAGGTCCTGAAGGGCTGGGCAGGCGGATCGCTGGCATTTTCCGATCTCGCAACCCATATCAAATCCACGCTGTCGAAAACCCCCTACGACGAATTGTTTAAGAAGTCGCCTAAATTGGGGACGATTTATCTTGCAAATGACATGCGCAGCCATATCTATCCGAGAATGCGTGCCACCGCGATGGCAATTCTCTACCCGGAAGAGGATACGGATTACGCCGAATTTGATTATGACACCGCCGAAAACATCCTTTATTCGTATTTCGATGATTATATGCTGCAATACACCAGTGCGGCAAAGAAAATCAAAAAGGAAGTGGATGCCGGAAAGGTGTTTGCCTCCCTTTCGGATATGAAGGATTACGCCGCGACCTGCTTTGCGGATGAATACTCGGCTGACGAATTGAAGGACATCGTGATCGATGGCATTGAAAATCCATCGGACAACTAACGACGGACATGTCCGTATATTAGGATATACGAAGAGGTTAAAATGAGTGAAAGAATTATCAAAACCGGATTAAGCAAAAAATACAAGGACATGCTTGATGCCGTAATCGGGCAAATGTCCGACGGCTATTGGGAAAACACCCCGATGATGCGAGGCTATTGGAAGTTTGTAACGACCGGAACCTCCGGGGACGAAGTGACGCTTAACGTTGATGAGGTGAGCGGCACCCTCGATGGAGATCGCCGCATTGACAACCGCTTCTATGGAATGTCCGACGATGCCGTCAAAAAATTCTTTGCCGACAAAATCAAATTCCTTATCAAGGAAGAAGGCCTCGGCAAATGGGCACGCGACAATGAAGCGACCACCGATTACCTTTCCTACAGCGATCCTTACCGCGTCAAGGACTGTTACTACGCCTACGAGGTCCTGAAAGGCCGTGATGCGCGTAAGCACGCCGAATACGGCGATGTTGAAGAAAGCAGGCAGCCGGTAAAAATCAAGCTGGTCGAAAAGGCAAAGAACGCGGTTGAAGAATTGTTCGCCAAGTGGATTGAAGAAGGCGCCGCCGGTATGCGCCTCCTCCCGGATGGCAAGGGCATTGAATGCCGCGACCAGTATGGAACGCGCATCCGCTACGAAAACGGCGGGCTTGAATTCAGGTTTGGCAAGGACGATGCGGAAGAAGATCTCCTCATCTTGGTGGAAGCAGTTACCAAGCACGCGCCCGCCCGCGTCAAGCACGACAGCGACGACATTTACATCACCTGCTCCGTGACCCCGGAAGAAGGTGTGAAACTTCTCAACGCATTTTTCGACGCCTAATAAGGCAAAGGAACGGATTATGGGAATCAAGCTTATCAAGAAGAACGAAGGTCTCCGCGACCTGAAAACCTTCAAAAAGGACCTGGTCTACGTCCCGGAGTTCACCAATGAAGCCGGTCTTAACGACTTGGTCCAAGATATTCACGCTCAATACAAGAACGGCGAAGACGGCTGGGGAGGCGACGCACAGAGTTTCTCTTCCATTCAGCGCGTGATGGAACTCACCGACTTCCCGTATTTGATTGCGATTGGCGGCAGCGACACCTTGTTTGCCTTCCAGTCGAAATCCGACCGCGACTGCATCCTTACTGACTATCTCCGTGATCCGGACCTGCTGGGGTAAATTATGGGAATCAAACTTGTAAAGAAAACCAACGAAGCCGACCTGAACAAATTCGATGTGTCGGATGTTATTGATGATAGCAAGAAATTTGACTTCATCAACCTGCTCTCCCGCTTGGGCCAGTTCAAGAGTTGGGTGGAAGGCCTCCACGCGCACGTCTACTTCACGATGCCGAAAATTCATTATGCAGCCAGCGGCTCTAGCGGCTTCTGTTACCGCATCTCGAATGAGGACCGCTCCACGCAGGTTCAATTCAGCATCCACGCCTCTACCAACCCGGACAAATACCCGAAGTTCGAAGGCTACATCTACGCCATCAGCCCGAAGGAAACCGCCAAAGACAAGCGCTTTGACATCAATTCGATTGATGACCTGACCGATGCCTTGGAGCAGGAAATCGTAGACATTTGCAAGGGGCGGGCATAATGGCAAAGATTAAACTCATCAAGAACGAAGCCACCGGGACCAAGCAAATCATCGCGTATCCGGCCGACTTCAAAAAGACGCACACCCTTTACATATGCCCGGACACGAAGGCGAATCGCAAACTCATCGATGATGCCAATGTGGAATACAGCATCGACACCGCTGCCGATTCCGACTTCATTACCGGGATGGACAAAGACGGCGCCACGGGCACTGTTCCGTATTCCAAATTCCTTAAAAAGGTCAAGGGCGCATATTCTGCGGTGATGGCTGCTCGTGAATCCGGCGAGGATTCCATCGAAACAACCAAATTCGACATCCCTGAAATGGCGCTTGGCTTCGCCGGGATTGACCCGACCGAGATGGATGATTCGGACCTCGAAGATCTTGATTCCTTCTTGGGCTACGTTTGGCAGGACCTCCGCGATATTTGCGATGAATACGTCGCCCATATCAAAGACGGCAAGGTGGTAGACAACGATGCGTATATCCGCGGGCACGCCGCCGGAAACGGTCTCAAGGTCTCCACGCTCCCCGGCGCATAAACAGCGATTTTACGGCGATATTTTAAGGCGGGTATGTATTTACCCGCCTTTTATATTTTTCAGCCTTAAAACGCGCTTTATGCGCAGTTAATACATACCCCCGGCGATATGCTCGTCCGGATTCCCTTGGACCATACCGAAGATCATATCCTGGACATATTCCTGCCTGCCACGCATACTCAAATGCTGCGTCTCCCCCAGCTGCTCCACCAGCGTTCCAGCCGAAAGCGATAGGGATGCCAGCAGCGCTTCGTGCTGGGAGGCGGAAACCGCATCCGCGATATCCTTGCTGCCTTTGACATAGCGGCCGTTAACCATCACCTTGTCGGGGTGGTCAATCTTCTTATCACGGTTTTCAAGATGCCTTACCTCGAAATCAAGGATCGGGCTCTTCGGCACTTTCATTAGGCCGTGGTTGATGTTGGAGGCGAACTTCAGGTAGGGGTCCTTTGTGGTATCAACGGACACGTATTTCACATTGAAGCCCATCTTCTCCAGCATTTGGCGCATGTCGGCGGATTGGAAGCCGTCGGACGAAACCTGCATAATGCAAACGCCCTTGTTGCGCAAGTCAAGCAGGAACTGGCGAACCTTCCACAAAGGCACTTCCGAGCCCGGACGCGCCTTGATTCCAAATGCAATCGGGGTAATGAGCGACGGGGACAAGCGCAAGGTCTGTTCGCCGGTCAGCAGGTTGCGCCCGGACACTGTCATTTGCTTTTCAATCGCGGACATCGCAAAGCCGAAGCGGTCACCTTTCAAGGCGCCGTCAAGATGGACATAGTAGTTGTATTTGGGAAGTTCCCTCACCATATAGTCCATTATCTTGTCCGCACCATCGATGGACAAAGTGATTTCGTCCTTTGAGATGGCATTGTCGAGGCACTGGCAGGCGACCCACTTTTCGACGTTATAGATAAGGGACATCGAAGAGCGGTTGGCAACGCCCGCAAGGTCCATCAAGGAGCCGGGGAGGTTCTCTTCAAATTCCTCGCGGTAAATGTCCGGGACTTCAATGATGTATCCGGCGTGGTCTTCCACTTCCTTTTCCGTTGTGCATATCATCGGCTGCTGCGTATTCGTGCCGATGAAGACCGGGAATGTCTTGCCGCTGTAAATGCCTTTTTCCTTTTGGACATCCCAAATGGCAGGCGCCAGCACAAGCACCTTTGGGTTGTTCTTCACCGCCTCGATATGGGATTCAAGGAATGAGGAGTCGCTGTTACGGGAGGACACCAGCCAGCGCCGGCAGGGAAGGGAACCGTTCTTCAATTTGAAACGGGAGGACATACGGCGGGTGATGGTTTCATAGTTCTTAACCGCCTGATTGGCAACCGCTTCCTGAAAGTTTGCTTCATCGATGATGGCGCCGATAACAGCCTTACCCAAGTTGTGACCGCCGCGGGATCCGAAGCCTACGCCAACGTGATGCGGGAACATATCCTCGTCCAGCTTTTCGCCCTTCTTCGGCATAAACCTTGAAGTAAAGAACGGGGAGGCCGCAATCACATCAAGCATTTGGTTTGCCATAACGGCGGACGCCAAGTCCTTCGTGGCGGTGACCAGCGAGAAGAGGATACGAGTTGTCCTCAAGAGTTTGTATTTGCGTTGGGGTTCGCGCAGCAGGCACACGTGGTAGAGATCATACATTGCGCCCATAATGGCGAAGGAAGTTTTACCGGCACCGATACAGCCGGTCACGCAAATTTCCTCATACGGGGAATAGAGCGGGTTCGGGTAGATGCGGTGCAAGGCTTCGCGCCAGTATTCGTAAACGGCCTTTCCGTTGTCGTAGGTTTGGCCCAAATAGTAGGGGTCATTCAAAAACGTATCAATGTCCACGGGGACAGATTCATAGCCTTCTGCCTTCGCGGTCAATTCATAAAGCTCGCGGGTGGACAGTTTTGAATAATCAGTAGTAGGAGTCTCCATACACTAAATATACGTCCGTTGTGCGCTTTTGGCGCAATCGAGGGTTGGCGCAATGCGGGGAAATATGGTATATTTAATTCGAGGTTTTTATGGCAATTGAATTTAGCACACCGTCTTTTAAGCCACGTGAATACGAAGGCGAATACATTCGATACACCTTGTATGGGCTGGATTCCGATGGGGATGAACTGGATGACATCATCACTTCCCCGAAAAAATCAACCGTGATTCATACCATCAAGGAGCTTCGCCCGGACTACCGCCGCATTTACAATGGGATGCACGTTACTGCCATCCTCTATGACAAGAACGATCGTATGCTTG
>Ga0326513_10002988_pt1 | contig 12335 bp, 15 predicted proteins | sample 2_2465_0518_D_FD_203654 | JGI IMG/M metagenome (GOLD analysis project Ga0326513, IMG submission 203654) | Bovine rumen microbial communities from UC Davis, California, United States - 2_2465_0518 | ecosystem: Host-associated > Mammals > Digestive system > Stomach > Rumen | place: USA... | reverse complement strand
GTCACGGTCAGCGTCTTGTTCGAGTAGTCAAAATCAAAAATTGGTGGGTACTCCTGCTGCAGGATCGGACTCCAGTTATAACTGTTTGCGCCGTAACTCCCGAGCGCCATGTAATTATAGGCCGCGATCGTGTTTACCCGAGTCAGCACAAAAAGGAACATGGCGTTTGACCCGATGCTGAATGTGTACGGGCTGGTGCTGGATCCAAAGTAGTGGTAGATGATCTCCAGCGGGCCGATCTTTGTGTTGATGTCCGCGATCTGCTCCGTATGGTCGGACAGCATTGAAGGGATGTCTTTGATCCCGCTGCTGCTGTCATAGTAAAAATGCTGTCCGTAGAACTGCCCGCTCTGGTGGTAGTCCGTTTTCAGCAGGTCGATCCCCTGCCCGAAAGCCGACAGGCTGCCGCTTCCGGAAACGTACGACACCTCAGTATCATCTACAAGCCTGTCGTTGATGTCGTCTATTGCCGCCCGCAGTGCGGCCGCCGTGTCCGTCAGCGCGTTGAGGTTCTTCGGCTCCAACATGGCGGACGTTACGCTCTGCAGCGTCGTTCCGGAGAAGTACACGTCATAAAGGCGGAAGTACGCGCTGGTCGCGCCTGCCACAACGTCCGCTGTCTCCAGCGCCGGCTTTGTCGGCGTTCCGGTGCTCGGCGCTCCTTCCACGACCTCCAGCGTCACAGACTCGATGCCGGTGCTGACGTTCCTCTCATAGTGTGCACAGATCGCATCCCACCGCTTGTACCCGGACGTCCCAGGGGAAAGCGTCACGGTCTCCGTCCCGCCCGGCCTGATCCGGAAATGGACGCCCTGCGCCACCGCGTCACCGTCCAGCAACTGAACCGTTGTGTTTGACAGAATCGAGGCAGAGAGGTTGTTCCCGCCTTTGAGCAGGCAGGTCGCGCCGTCAGCCCTTTTGCTTGAAAAGACGCCGCGGTTAAACGCCTGCATATCGTTAGAGGTAATATGCGCGGTGTTCCTGAAGCCCGTTACTATATCCATTTAATCCTCCTGAAGCGTATACTCCACGCTTACTGCCCCGTCCATGCTCTGGCAGATAACGCCGGTTATCGGTGTTGCGACTCTCAGCCCGGTTACATAGTCGATGCCGCTTATGATGTCGTCGATCAGCAGATCCTTTGAAGTCCTTTCTACATCAGCAGAGAACAATACCCGGTTGCATATCTCCTGCAGCCGTTTGCGTCCTCCGTCCTGCAGCTTCACGATTGTGTCCGCGCCGTTGTCTTCAAACACCGCTGCGATCTCCTGCTCCCGGAAAAGCGACTGCGTCGTGCTGATCGTTCCGGCTGCGTTCGTGTACAGGTGAGTGACCAGGCGCTTCGCAAGTTCGCCCTGCCCGAGGCAGATCAGGTGGTTGACGCCGTTCCGGATCTGCGTCGTCTCGATGTTCAGCTCGCCGTCGGTAGACATCTCGACCTCTGCCGAGTAGTTCGTCACCTCAGCGGCGCCGATCACGACGCGCTGCTGCTCCGGGTCGTAGGTGAGGGTCATCTTCAACCCGATGTGCTTCAGCAGCTTCCGGATGCCACTCTCCGCGTCCGTGTACCTGTCAAAGGAAAAGCTCCCGGTCTCCGCCTCAATGCTCGGATCTGCGACGAAGTACGCCCCGATCCCGAGCCTCGTGATCAGGTTCCGCAGGATCGTAAGCACCGATCCGGAGACGGTGTAGTATGCTTTGCCCTTGTCCGGCTGGATGATCTTCCTTTTGAGCAGGCCGCGCCATGTCAGCCCGCAGATCTCCACCGTCCCGGTGATCGTGGACGACCGGATCTCTCCGACCGGGCCGCCGTATTCCGTGTACGGGATGAAGACCCTTTGACCCATGGCGGGCAGCTCCCCGCCTTCGACGTACTGCATCTGCACGACAAAGCTGTTCGTATCCCTACCGACCTGAATGTCGAAGTCCGTCTCGGCGATGTAACGCTCCCGGCCGTCGCTCGTGGCAATAGTCAGTTGTCTAAGATCTGCGTCCAAGGCGGTTCACTCCTTTCCTCGTAGAGGTAAATCGTCGTGACGAAGTCGCCAGACCATGCTACCGTCGAGTACCCTGACGGGATCTTCGCAAATACGGACTGCCTTTTGCCTCTCCTGTCGAACCAGTCCACCGTCTTGTCATCCAGATCCGACCAGTGTGTGACGGTCTTCTGCAGGCTGTTGATCGTGATACGCTCCCGATAGGCGCGATCCTCGTATATCGGTGAGAGCGTCCCGGTGATGCCGTATTCATGATCATTTATCCAGACCCTTGGATTCTCCACCGTTTTAAAGCGATACCCCTGATCCGGAGCGCTTCCCATTACCATTATGAAATCTGCGGGGAATGGGGAGTTGTTGTAAAGCGAGCCGGCGCCGTATACACTGTTGCGGAAGTCGTAGTCGAACTCATAGGCGAAGTCGAGGAAGCTGCTCTCGCTAAGCGTTCCCGTCCCGCTGAAGCTGTGAATCTTCCGCCTGATCCACTGCGGATACGGACAATAGAACGTGATCTGGTTCGTCGCCATCGCGCTATATGCTGCAGCGGTCTCGCTCTCGATCGCGTAGCACTCAATGTACCAGGCTTCTCCGCCATCCCCGTATGGGTCATAGTCCCACTGTGGCATACCCCATACCAAGCGCCCCGGCTTCTTCCAGCCGATGCTCCGCTGGAAGAAGTCATGCAGGATGTCGTAGTTCTCCCGCTGTGCGCTGGCGCTGCCGACGTACTGGATCGTCATGGTGATCTCCGCTGCCGGCCTGTCGAACTGCTTAATGACGGAGCCGATCTGCCGGTCGACGGCGTTCGGCTCCCAGCTGTACGTGTGAAAATCAACGTCAACGATCCGCCACGGCGCGCCATTAAGGTTTATCGGGTATGTGGTTGTTCCAATGTTCTCCCCGGGATTGTAATATACATTTGCGCCCAGTCTAGCCATTAAACGATACCCCCATGCTCCGGAGCCCTCTGGCGAGCTCCCTGCTGTTAAGTATGATCGGCCTTCCGCCCTGCTCGGCCTGCGTCTGGAGCAGCCGGATCACCTGGGCGTTCTGCGCCATGATCACCGCGTCACGCTGTGCGACTGCGGCCTTGAAGGTCTCTATAAGCGACTGCTGACCGATAATGACCTCGCGCCCGGTCTCTCCGCCGCCCAGCAGGTGGCCGCCCATGGCGCCGAAGATTGTAGCGCCGTCAAGGATCATCCCCTGATTCATGGCCTTCGCGTACCATTCGACGGTGAGCTTCGGCGTGCTCGGCGGATTCAGGGAGAAACTCCCGGTGAGCTTGAAATGCGGCAGCGGCGGAAGCTCAATCTTCGGCAGTTTCAGCGTCAGGTTGGTGAAAAATCCCTTGATGTCCTCGATGATCCCGGAGACAGTTTTCTTTGCCGTTCCGATCGGGTCTTCGATGAACCCCTGAACCGCATTGAATACACTTTCAACGGTGCTCGTCAGCCCGGAAAACCCGAGCTTTTCCTCGATCGTGCTGGCGGCAGATGTTACGACCTCCTTCGCTGTCCCGAGTGGGTCGGTCATAAACTTTTTAACAGTATCAAAAACACTGCTTACTGTTTCTGTAAGCCCGGAAAACCCGAGCTTTTCTTCAATCGTACTTGCGGCAGTTGTCACAAATTCTTTTGCCGTCCCCAGCGGGTCGTCGATGAAACCCTTTATTGTCTCGAAGATGTTTTTAACCTTATCGGTCAGCCCTGAGAATCCGAGCTTATCCTCGACTATCTTCGCTGCACCTTCGACGATGCCCTGCGCCGTCCCGATCGGGTCGGAGATGGCCTTCTTGATGCCTTCCCAGACCGTCGTCGCAGTCTGCTTTGTGGTTTCCCACGCCGTCGAGACGTTGCTCTTCAGCGTGTCCATGGCCGTCGAGACGTTGCTCTTCAGCGTGTCCATGGCCGTCGAGACAGAAGTCTTCACCGTCTCCGCCGCCGTGCTGACCGAGCTCTTGATCGCCTCCCACTTTTCGGTGGCGTTCTGCTTCATGTTGTCGACAGCGTCGGAGACGTTCTTCTTCATCGCCTCCCACTTTTCGGTGGCGTTCTGCTTCATGTTGTCGACAGCGTCGGAGACGTTCTTCTTCATCGTCTCCCATTTTTCTTTGATATTCTTGCCGAGCTCCTCGCATTTGGCCTTGATCTCGTCCCAGTTCTGGTAGAGCGCGACGCCGATCGCGATGGCTGCCGCGATGGCTGCCACCACAAGGCCGACCGGGGAGATCAGCGCCGACAGGCCCATGGCAAGGCTTCCTGCCATGGTGATCAGCGGCCCGGCCACTGCTGCGACAATGCCGATCTTCGCGATCGCATCCTGTACGCCCGGGTCGAGCTGATCCCACCACTCTTTCACGGCCCGGATCTTTTCCGCGACCGTCTGGATCACCGGCGCCAGCGTCTCCATCAGGAGGCCGCCCAGCTCCGCGCCTGCAGACTTCAGCTCGTTCATGGTCGTCTGCATGGTCGACATTGGATCCAGCGTGTTAGTGAAGGTGTCCTCCACCGTGCCCATGTTGTCGTAAATGGATGTGCCCAGGGCCTCGAAGCTGAGGCTGCCGTCCATGACGGCCTTGGCGATTGCCGGGCCGGCCTTTGTGCCGAACAGCTCCATGGCTGCCTGCATGGCCTCTTCTTCCGTGGTCGCGTCCTTGATGGAGGACTCGATCTCGGCGAGGGCCTCGTCCATCGGCTTGCCTTCCTTCGCCGCGTTCTGCAGCGCCTTCCGGAGGCCGGTCATCGTCGCCGAACTGTCCGCCCCGCTCTTGTCCAGGTCGGCCAGGAATTTGATCGAATCGGAGGCGCTGAAGCCCATCTGGTCGAAGGCCGTGGCGTTCTCCTGCAGCCCGGACGCCAGCGTATCGACCGAGACGCCGGATTCCTGGGAGGCAGCGGTCAGCGCATCCAGCAGGGCGCCCGTGTCCTGAGTCTCAAGGCCGAACATGGCCATGATCTTCTGAACGTTGTCAACGGAGCTTACGACGTCCGTATTATTGATCTTCGCGAACTCTACGAACTGCGTCGAGAGGCTTTCCAGCTCCCCACCGGTCGATCCGAACCTGGTGTTCACCTCACCGATGGCAGCCGCTGCCGTTTCGAAGTCGGTCGGGATCGTGGTCGCGATAGACTCCATGATCCCCGCCATGCTTTCCAGGGCTTCGCCGGAGGCGCCGGTGGCCTTGACGATGGTATCACGCCCGGAGTCGATCTCCTGCCATGCCCCGATAGCGGCCTTCCCGACCTTCTGGAGCGGCTCGGAGACGTTGGTCGTGATCGTCTGCCCGGCGTTCTTCAGGTTCTGCCCGGCAGTCTCGAGGCCTTCTCTTACTGCGGAAATCGTGTCGCCCACGGTCTTAAAGCCGCTTGTCTGTGTCTCCGTGTCGCCCTTTACCGCTTCCGCCGTGGTCTTGCTCTGCGCCTGGTAATCCTTCAGGGCCTGCTCGTCCGCGGCGATCTGGCGCTCCAGCGCCTGCATCTGGTCTTTGTTCTTCTCCGGGGCGTCGCTGTTCTTCAGCTGGTCGAGTGCTGCCTTCTCCTTGTCGAGCTTCTCCTTCGTGTCCTCGATCGCCCTGGTCAGCAGCTCCTGCTTCTGCTTCAGCAGGTCGACGTTTTTCGGATCGACTTTTAGCAGCTTGTCGATGTCCTTCAGGGCGCTCTGTGTTTTTGCCAGGTCTCCATTGACGGAGGAGAGGGACTTCGACAGTTTAGTCGTATTGCCCTCAATTTCTATCGTTATGCCCTTGATCCTGTCCGCCATTGTTTACCACCTTAGAATTTGTCGAAATCCGCCTGTGTGGCGATGTCGTTATACTCTGCGTTATCGTTGCCGGACTCCGTGATCACATCGAGCACCATCCCGTACTCGATGCGATCCAGATCCGGGAGCGTCAGGCCGCACTGCAGGGCCCGGAGCATATACAGCCCCGTGGTCATTTGCCGGTCGGTCTGCCGTCCTTTTTTTTTGCTGTGCTCGTCCTCTTGGAGCTGTCGATCCAGATGGATATGATGTCCTGAGCGTGGTCTATGAAGTCCATTTCCTCGTAGTCCTCGAGCCAGCTGATCAGCGTCTCCTCGGATGCGCCGCGGAAGTCCCCGCCCGCGCCCTGGAGCGCCATAACATAAGCGAGCCGTTTGACCATGTCGAGGGAGAGGCTGCTTGCGCCGGTCTGTGTGATGGCCGTCATCAAGTCCTCCCCGAAGATCTGCCGGTATCTGATCGGCGTCGCCGCGTTAGAAGTGAAGGCGACCTCTCGGCCGCCTTCGAAGGTGATTGACTTGTTCATGCTCCATATCCCCCTTTTCCAGTTACTGCGCCGTCGGGATGGTCACCGCCGTAAAGAAGTCCGCATAAGCCGCAGATTCGCTGTCCGCCTTCGCCTTGACGACGTCGCCGTGCGGCTCCAGCGCCGCGACGTAGATGGTCGCCGCCGTAATGTCGACGCTTTCCGTCTGCGGGGCAATAGCGCTTTCCTTCGTGGCGCCCTCCAGATTCGGGCGGGAAGCCACGCAGTTGTAAATGACGTGCCTCGTCGCGCTCTCATCGCCCTCGAACTGGAAGAGGAGGGCAAAGTGCCCGCTTTCCGCGTTCGCGGACTCGACCTGGAGGCCGTTCCTGCTGACGATCTCGCCCAGGATGTCCTGCTTAAAGCTGTCCGGCACGAGCGCCGTCTCCAGCGTCCCGGTGTAGCCGTTGTTCGCGGAGCTCATGTAATACACGATGTTGTCCGCATAGAACGGCGTTGTGTCGCCCTCCGGAGAAAGGGAGAGGTTAACGGCGCCCGGCCATGCGACCGGCGTCTCGTAGGTCGCGGAACCGTCCGCCGCGATGGTTGCCTTCGCGTAGTACACGCTCTTAAGGCCATATTTGATCTTGTTAGCCATTGATCACTACCTCCATGGTGTAGGTTTCCATATACATCCGTTCAGAATCGAGGCGGTCTTCCGTGCGCTCAAAGGTCAGGCCGTGCGAGGCCAGGATGCCCTCGAGCCGCTCTTCCAGGTCGAAGTCCTTCTCATCGGTGTAAAGCTCCACGACGAGCTCCTCGATCCGCTGGTAATTGCTGTTATCCGCGAAAAAATCGTTGGTGCCGGGGAAAAAGAAGCATATGAAGGGCGGAGCTTCCGCCGAGCCCTCCTCAAACTCCCGGTATGCGAACGGGAGCCCGACCTCCTCGATCATGTCCGCGATCTGCTCGTATGTCATACCTTCGCCTCGATCTCCTTAACAAAACTTTCGATGATGGTCTGCTCGACCGGGCGGATGTGCTCCCTTCCGGGCACCCGCCCTCCGTTTCTCTTGGCGTGTCCGAACTCCAGCAGGTGAGGCAGCCCCGGGGCCTTGCTGTTGTAGATCACCGCGGACGTGCTCAGCCGTCCCTTGGTGACCTTCGCCTTCCAGCCGCTGGCGTACTTGCCAGTCCCGCCGAAGATCCCCGAGGCGCTCCGGAGCGCTTTCGCCCCGTCCTTCGCCACCTTCTCCGTCAGCTCCGCAGAGTTCTTCTCCACTTCGTCGCCGTACTCTTCCAGCAGCTTCTGGATCTCCTCTGCGAGATTGTCCGCCGTGATCTTAGCCATTGGTGCCGCCCTTCCGCTCGACGTAGAGCTCCAGCTCGTCCGTCTTCGCCTGGTACGTCCTGTAGACGCCATAGCGCCGGCCCTGGTACTCCACGATCTGCTCGCCGGCATAGTCGGCGTAGAAGACCGTGAAGCGGTACTCCGGATTAAGGCCCGCCCTGCCGCCGTCGAAGAACTCGCTGGCCGTCACGCTGGAGACGTCACAAAAAACCTGACGGGAGGATTCCACCGCCCGCCTGACCCCTCTTTCGTCCCGCGTGTAGGTCGTGGCGACAAGGTTTATTACGTTGCTTCTGTCCATTCCGTGTACCCCGTGGCCGTCATGAGCTGCGCCTTCTGCTCGTCGTAGGACGCTTTCAGCCGGTCGAAGTCGTCCGGCTGTCCGAAGTGCACCCGGCAGTAGGTCGTTATCGCACGGATGACCAGCGGGTCGGTCTGATCCGTATTGATCACGCCGGCGATGCCGAGATCCATGGCCGCAGCGTCGATCAGGTCATTGATCTCGCTGTCGAAGGCGTCCGTTGTGATCCGGAGCGCGAGCTTTACTTTTTCGAGCATTTCCATCACCTCATGGCGGGAGCGGTTGCCCGCTCCCTGGTTGTCAGTTCTGGCCGGCTAAGAATTCGGCGATGATGTCCGCCTTTTTCCTCGCCGTGATCGGTATCCCGACCGTTACGGCCAGCTCCTTGATCTCCGCTATCGTCATGCCGGAGAGATCCTCTTCCGTGTAGGCCGTGGTCTCTTCCGGCGGATTCATGTCAGCCTCAAACGATGCCGGCGCGGATCTGGTGGGAGCTGCCGTCGTGGGCTCTCATTCGTGCTTTGCCACCGCGAACGCATACGGGGCCACAACGCCGAGCCCGACATTTCTGCGACCGACGATCTTAATCAGATCGCTCTCAGCTTCGGAAAGGTCGTCGACCTTGAGCGTGATATCTGCGCCGTTGGTGTAGTTCGCAAGGGCACCAGTCCCAAAGTCGCCCACGATCAGCCACGTTCCGGTCGTATTGCTCGGAAGCGTCGAATCGAAGTAGACCGGCAGGCCTTCGAACGGATCATATGCATAGCCCGCGGCAGCCTGCGCAGCCTTGAAGGCCGCATAGTTGGCGCGGTTCATGACGACCACCGGATTTGCCGCCTCATCGGACAGCTTGGAGAGCAGCTCCGCCACAAGCGTAAGGCTCACGGCATTCGCGGTAACGGTTTCTACCGGCGGATAATTCGTCTGGCTGGGTGTCTGGGAAGCGGTAACGATATTGCTAAGAAGAAGCTCCTGTTCCTTCTTTGCGATCCTGTAGCTGATCTCGTCGAAGATGTAGTCCAGGAAGTCCTGACCGGCCATGTCCAGCACTTCGTCAGAAATCCGGAGCCATTTCTTGATCGTCGTCGGCATAAGCGGAACGGTGCCGATCCTGAGCGTCTCTTCTGTCGGCTTCGGTGCGCCTTCATCATGCGTTGCCGCGCCGGAGGCGGAATACTCATAGCCTACCGACATCATGCCGCGTACGTAGGTCTTGCGAACGAGGCTCATGATGCCCAGCTTGTCCCACGCGGTGCGGATGCGGCTGTCGACATTCATCGGGATCGGCACACCGTACGTCTGATCTCCGAGCTGCGTCAGCAGGGCGCGGACTTCCTCGTCCTTGCCGGTCTTGATATAGTTGGCATAAGCGTTGACATACTCCTTAGAGGAGCGGATCTCTTCAAGAGTCATGCTCTTTTCTCCTTTCACTTCTTCGATGATCTGTTTCGTCTCGCCGGCACCGGCGGCCACCTTCGAGCGGATCTCTTCCCGCTGCGCCTCCGCTGCCTTTCTCTTTTCGAGCTCTTCGTTGATCCCGCGGGCCTCGGCCTCCAGCGCGTCCAGATCGGCGCCCTCCGCGTCGACCTCGATCCCGATGGCTGCCTTCCTGGCTTCGAGATCCTCGATGCTCATGGTCTCAAAGTTCATTTCAGTACCTCCGTTAGAATTCGGATCTTCTGCTTCTGACGCTCGCGCTTTTCGCGCTCCCGGATCTCCTCCGTGATCTCGGCGATGACTCCCTCGCCGTAGCTTCGCGCCGATATGCTCGTAGCGTCGTTAGCCGGAATGCTGACGGCGCTGACGTCATACAGTTTTGTGATCTTGGTGATCGTCCGGAGGACGTCCACCTCGCCGGTCTCCCGGTTTTCCGTCGACTCGCGGCGATCCTCGCCGACCTTGAAGCCGAAGCTCATCTTGGTCGTGTACCCGCCGACGATCTCCTCGTATACCTCCCGGCCGAGCTCGGTACCGTCCAGCCTTGCCTCGATCGGCAGGCCCTTCTCGTCGATTCCGATCGAAAGCGTCCCGTTGCTCGTCCTGGCAAATACCCGGCCCTCGTGGTTGTACTGCATGATCACGTCGCTCATGTCGCACTCGTCAAAGGCCGCCGGGTCTATCTGCTCCCTGACCGTGAAGCCGTCCTCTTTCCAGAGCGTGTACGGCTGGTTAAAGGTCGTGGCGTACCCTCTGACGGTCATGCTGCCGTCTTCCTCCGCCCTGGTCTCCAGATCCGAGACTCGGATGTCGCGATACTGCCGGCCCTCGGTCAGCTTGTCGTTAATTGTTTTCAGGTTCTGCATCTGTGGAGCCCTCCTCTCCGACGTTGTAGTATTCGCCGCGCACCGGCAGCTGGTCGCCTAGCGGCTCCGGCAGCGGCGCCAGGTTCCAGATCTCCCTGATCTCGTTCCTGGTCATCAGCCCGCGGTCGGCCATCTGTGCCGAGACCGCCAGCTTGTCTGCGTTGCTCATGTACTGGAGCCGCGAGCTCGTCGCGGTCACCCTGTTGCCCTGCGTCTGCTCCCGCAGGGTGAACAGCATCTTCGTCATGACGTCGCTGAACTGGATCGCGAACGGCTCGATGGCGCCCTCGTAGAAGGCCGCCCATGCGTCGCCGAAGGCCTTGTTCTCCAGCACGTCCTCGTTCACGCCGAAGTATTCGAACACCGACGCCCGGATCGCCTTCATCTGGTCGGCGTCGACCACGAAGGGCTTCGAGCTGATCTGCTGAATGTCCGTGTACGTGTTCGGGAACAGCAGCAGTCCGCCGCCTCCGGCGTCGCTCGCGAGGTTTTCCTCGGTGAAGCGCTTCCGCTCCTTTGCCAGGTCTTCCGCCTTCGCAAAGTTGCCCAGTTTCGCCATGAACCTGTAGGTCGCGGCGCTCTTGACGCCCTCTTTGATGCCCTGGTTCTGAATGTGGATCAGGTCGAGCGTCGGTAGCAGCGCCCGGTTCGTCTCGCCGAAGAAGTCGTCCTTGTACTGGTACTTGGTCATGATCCCGCAGAAGGCCAGCTCGACGGCTGCTTTCTGGCCGTTGTTGAACTCATAGCGCAGATAGGGGACGCCATCATACTCAGCGATCTCGCACCGGCTCGGCAGCGGCGTATACACCCCGGCGGGCTCGCCGTAGATGTCGAACACCGGCGTAATAAAGGCCGTGTTGTGTATGTCGAGGATCGTCGAGAGCCTGTAGAGGAACTGCCCCCAGGTCTGGAACTGGTTCGGGCCGTGCTTCAGCTTCGCCTGCAGCGCCGGACGGGCTGCGCCTTGTGTCTGCACCGAGAGCTTGCTGATATGTGTCGCCCTGGCGTTGATCGCCGCCCTGATCAGCTCCGACTCGTAGACGCTCCCGCCGTAACTGCTGAAGTGCGGCGTGTAGCCGTTCAGCATCCGGAAGGTCTCAACCCTCGCACCTTTCGGTTCCTTCGGCCGGTTCTTGAAAATAAAGTCGAACAGTCCCATTTTTGTCTCCTCAGTTCTTCAGTTGCTCGCCGATCTCGGCGTACCATTTTTGCCGGACGGTCATCGCGTCCAGCAGCGCCGCCGTGCCGTCGATGTGATCCGACGGTGACAGCTTGACCAGCTTCCCGCGTCCCCGCTCTGTGCTCATCTTTATGGCGCTGTTGAGCAGGTGCACCTTCAGCAAGTCGTTGTCTCCGATGTGGAGCTTCCCGTCTTCCAGGAGGCCCTGCGTCTCCTGGATCACGCCGTACAGGTTCTCGCCCTGGAAGACGTCGTCCATGTGGAAGCCGTAGGCCTTCATGTCGCTGACGAGGTACTGGGCGCTGTAACGGTCATACCCTATCTGCAGCGGCAGGATCTCGTACTCCTCCACCAGCTGCCGGAACCATGCCAGGCAGTCGCGATAGTCGACGAAGTTGTCGCCGCTCGCCGACATCAGGCCGCGCTGTATGTAGATCTGGTACGGCAGGCCATCCCTCTGCGTCGCCTCGTCTATCCGCTCCGCTGGGAGCCAGAAATGCGCGAGGACGTAAAGCTCGCCGGCCTTCTCGACCACTACGCAGGCCGCCGTCAGGTCTCGCGTCTGCGAGAGGTCGATCCCGCCGACGCAGTAGCTCCCCCGAAACTGAGTTGGATCCAACTTGTCTCCGGAGGCCTTCGTGACCAGCTGCGCCGGCAGCCATGCCAGCGAGGAGTTCTGCTTTATGTTCGCGTACTTGGTGAGGAACTCCCCTTTCTTCGAGAGGCTCCCCTCCGCGATCGCGATCTCCTCCAGCAGGTAGTCCACCGAGACCGAGACGCCGAGGTTCGGGTTGCTCTTCCGCAATTCGTTGATGTCGTTCCACCGCTCCGGATCGTCGATCATGTAGATCAGCGGGAGCAGTCTGGTCTCCCGGCTCTCTCCCAGGAGGAACCGGGTCGCCCGCTTCATCAGCTCGTCGTATATCGAATCGTTAACGTAGCCGGAGGTCGTGCAGCTGAGCATGAGGCCCTCCG
>Ga0326513_10002987_pt1 | contig 12337 bp, 6 predicted proteins | sample 2_2465_0518_D_FD_203654 | JGI IMG/M metagenome (GOLD analysis project Ga0326513, IMG submission 203654) | Bovine rumen microbial communities from UC Davis, California, United States - 2_2465_0518 | ecosystem: Host-associated > Mammals > Digestive system > Stomach > Rumen | place: USA: California... | reverse complement strand
AAATCATGTAACGATGATGACTATGCAACATGTCTTTATGTAAATGACATTTGGAAACCGATAGACTATGAATAAAATATTTATCACCACTACTGTCCTCTGCCTTTCATTGGCAGTGACGGCCCAGGCCCATCCGCTGTGGATGCGCTATCCTGCCATTTCCCCTGACGGACAGACGATAGCTTTCTCATACAAAGGCGACCTCTTTACTGTTGCCGCTTCTGGAGGATCAGCCCGCCAGCTGACCACCAATGCTGCTTACGATGCATATCCCGTGTGGAGTCCCGATGGCCGCCAGATAGCCTTCGCCTCTACCCGCGAAGGCAGTTTCGACGTCTTTGTCATCTGCAAAGACGGAGGTACACCACAACGTCTGACGACACACAGTGCCAACGAGACACCCATTGCATGGACGGACAACGACCATGTGCTCTTTAGTTGCGTGCTGATGCCAACGGCACAGTCAAGCATCTTTGCCCAGGCCGACTTCCCGCAGATATACAAAGTAAACACTCAAGGTGGGCGTCCAAGCCTCTACTCCACCCTCACGATGGAGGATATTAGTTTCAATGCAGCTGGCGACGCGCTCTACCACGACAAAAAAGGCTATGAAGACCCTTTTCGCAAACACCACCAAAGCTCCATCTGCCGCGACATCTGGCTCCTTTCCAATGACAAATTCACAAAACTCACCAGCTTCCGCGGTGAAGACCGTACCCCTCGTTGGGCTCCCGACGGTCATTCGTTCTATTATCTGAGCGAACAGGACGGTACATTCAACGTCTGGAAACGCAACATTGACGGAACAGGCGAGCAGCAGATTACCCGCCACACGCAGAATCCTGTGCGTTTCCTGACGGTTGCCACTGACGGTACGCTCTGCTACGGATACGATGGCGAGATATACATCAACAAGAACGGACAGGAGCGGAAAGTTAGCATCAGCATCGTTACCGACCGCAACGATACCGACCTGATACGCCAACTGAAAACCAACGGTGCTACAGAAATACGTCTGTCGCCCAAAAAGAAGGAGATAGCCTTTGTCATGCATGGCGACATATACGTCACCTCTATTGACTATAAGACGACAAAGCAAATAACCGATACACCCGAACAAGAGCGCAGTATATATTTCTCTCCCGACGGGCGGAGCATTGTCTACGGTTCCGAGCGTAATGGGCATTGGCAGATATACCGTACCAGTATTAAGAAAGCGGACGAGAAACAGTTTGCCTACGCTACCGACCTGACTGAAGAACGGCTCACAACAAGTGACATCACCTCACTGCAGCCGAAAGTCAGCCCCGATGGCAAGTCAGTGGCTTTCTTCGAGAACCGTGGCGCCCTGCGCATCCTCGACCTCGCTACAAAACAAGTGCGTACTGTACTCGATGCCAAGTACAACTATTCCTACAGTGACGGCGATCTTGACTTCGAGTGGAGTCCAGACAGCCGTTGGCTGTTAGCTTCTTACATTGGCATCGGAGGTTGGAACAACCACGACATTGCCCTTGTCGACGTAAGCGGCAAGCAAGCACCTTACAATCTCACCAACAGCGGCTATAACGACGCCGGCGGCAAATGGGCTCTCGGCGGCAAGGCCATGCTCTTTGAGAGCGACCGTGCTGGATTCCGCAGTCACGGCAGCTGGGGAGCAGAGACCGACGTATACCTCATGTTCTTCGATCTTGACGCCTATAACCGTTTCCGCATGACCAAGGAAGAAAAGGCATTACTTGACGAAGCTGAAAAAGAAAAGAAAGACAAAAAACCAGAAGCCGCTGAAAAGAAGGGAAAGTCAGCAAAATCTGGCAAGACGGCCAATACCGAGAAGCCTGACCTCAAACTCGATTTTGAAAGTGCCCGCGACCGCATTGTGCGTCTTACCGTCAACTCCAGCCGCCTGGGCGATTATGTCCTTTCGCCTCGGGGCGACACTCTTTACTACCAAACATCCTTCGAAGGCGAGGCTGACCTGTGGAAGCACGACTTCTTAGAAGAAAAGACAGAACTGGTCCTGAAAGGCATCGGGCGTGGGAATATTGAAACCGATAGCGATTTCAAAAACCTCTATCTTTGTGGACGCAGCATCAAGAAGGTAGACCTCGGCAAGAATAAAATAGAGACCATCGACTTCGAAGCGCCATTCAACTACCGTCCCTATCAGGAGCGACAATATCTGTTCAACCATATCTGGCAGCAAGTGCAGGACAAGTTTTATGATCCGCAGATGCATGGTGTCAACTGGCAGTACTATCGTGAGGTTTACGCCAAATTCCTGCCTCATATCAATAACAAGTACGATTTCCGCGACATGCTCAGCGAGATGCTGGGCGAACTGAATGCCTCGCATACCGGTGCCCGTTACTATCCAGACGGTGCAACGCTGACCACCGCCAACCTTGGCGTGTTTATTGACTATACCTACGATGGTGATGGTATCCGCATAGCCGAGACCATCAAACGCAGTCCGTTAGCCGTAAAAAGCATTCCCTCTGGCAGCATTATCGAGAAGATTGATGGCACACCCATCACGAAAGGAATGGATTACAACTACCTGCTCGACGGGAAAATTGGCAAGCCCATACGTCTGACCATAGGTGGGAAGGATGTCACAATCCGTCCCATTAGCCAGTCACAGTTGGAGGAACTGCTCTATAAACGTTGGGTTGACAGGAACCGTCATATCGTTGACAGTCTCTCCAGTGGGCGTCTGGCCTATGTCCATGTGAAAGCCATGGACAGTCCGTCGTTCCGACAGGTCTATAGCGATCTGCTCAACGATAAGAACCGCAACCGCGACGCCGTCATTGTCGATGAGCGTTATAACGGCGGCGGATGGCTCCATGATGACTTGTGCACACTGCTCAGCGGCAAACAGTATCAGAGTTTCGTGCCCCACGGACAGTATGTGGGTTATGACCCTTACAACAAGTGGGTGAAACCGTCGTGTGTACTTATCTGTGAAGACGACTATTCAAACGGCCACGGTTTCCCATGGGTTTATCGTGAGCTGGGTATCGGCAAGCTGATAGGAACTCCGGTGGCCGGCACGATGACAGCAGTCTGGTGGGAAACGCTGATGGACCGCTCAATGGTCTTCGGCATTCCACAAGTGGGCTGCCGCGACATGCGTGGAAAGTTTGGCGAGAACAACGAACTGTTCCCCGATATAGAAGTCTACAATACACCTGAGGACTATATTCTCGGACATGACCGACAGCTGGAAACTGCCGTAAAAGAAATGATGCAACAAATAAACAAATAGTTTTTATCAATCAAATTTAACACTAAACATTATGAAAAATTATCTATTAAAATCAGTGGTTGCCCTTTGCGCCGTGGCAGCCATGGTTTCCTGCTCAAAGAGCGAGGATGCATTTGACAACTACAGCTATGGAGAAAACCAGAAAAAATTGTATGCTGCGAACTTCGAAGCAAAGTACGGCAAGATTGCTTCCAATAAAAAGTGGGACTTCACCACGGGCGAGCGTCGTCTGACACGTGGTTTCTCAACCATCAAGACTCAAGTGCTTGAAAACGGCATCAACTTTGGTGATTTGTCGAACATGAAAGTCACACTTAAGAACGCATCATGGCTGCATTCTGAGATTGAAGGTAGAATTGATGCCTCCAAGCCTTCTGTCGAAAAGAACGAAGAACTCCTCACTGCTATTACCACCGTTCTCCCTGAGAAGAAGAAATGGGAAGGAAAGCCTGCCGTGCTGATGGCTCCATCAAGCGGTTTCTACATCTACCCGCTCTTCTGTGGCGGACGTCTGACGTTCGACCTGAAGGTCAAAGTTGGAAATCAAGAGCCTGTCACGGTGTTTGAGAAAAACTGGATCAATTTCCAGACCATCAACGGCATGAAAAAAGACACGAAAGTGGCCGATGGCGGAACCATCAACATGAAGGGCATCTATATCGAAGCTCCAGTCGGTACACCTGTTGAGGTATATCTCGACAATATTACCGACAAGAATAATGGCAAGTATTTCCCGAAGGTTGCCGGCACAACCAACGGATATGCCGTCTACGTAGACATTCCCGAAGGCATCAGGCCTATACTGGATGATGTGGAATTACAAGAAGATGCCATCGTGAAGTACATCGGTATTGAGGATGTGGTAAAAGGTGCTTCTGAAAGCAGCGACAACGACTATAACGACGTGGTTCTGGCTGTGGTCGGCAATCCCGATGTGCCTCAAGAATCAATCATTACAGAAGACAAATACGAAGTGAAGACCTGCAAGACTAAGCGCTACATGATTGAAGACCTGGGTGCCGTCGACGACTTCGACTTTAACGACATTGTGGTTGATGTCAATGAATATACGGTTACCACCCACACCGTGACTTATAAGAACGGCGTGCTGGATACCGATGTTGTAACAAGCGAGACTTCAGAACCCACTAAAGCCATTATACGCTGCATGGGCGGCACATTGGATTTCGAGCTGACCATTGGTGAAACCAAATGGGTGAAGAGCGAAAATGGATTCACTGTAGGAACGATGTACAACACGCAGGGCGAGGTTGACTACAACAAGGTGCTGGCAGAGTTTGAAGTGACTGGCTGGAACTACGATGAAAACAACATCGGCGTCAAGGTAAACGGTGAAAAGGGACAAGTGTTCAACATCGGATTCCCCAAGGCCGGTACGGCTCCGATGATTATCGCCGTTGAACCCACGCAGAAGTGGATGAAGGAGCGTGTGAGTGTACCTAAGTCCTGGTTCTACGAGGAATAAGCAGAAGCGAAAGAAAGAATCGAGTAGGAGGAAAATGAAAGTTTTCCTCCTATTTTATTTTCCGACCTCTCACACCACAAAATGGGGAACTGTGTCAAAAGAAAAGGATGATGTGCAAAACTCCCGTCCGAAGGGTTTCGGACGATCAGTCCGTAGCGGCGCGGACTGACAGTCCGAAGCCTTCGGATTTTTTCAAACAGGCTCCATTTTGATTTTTGACACAGCCACTTTTTTTTCTGATTCAAGTAAATAAACTTTGTTAAAATATAGGTTGCTGATAATGGCGACAACATATTTTTTTGTACTTTTGCAAATTGGAAATTTAAGATTAAATAAAAACAAAGTATGAATAGTAAAAAAATTATTATGTTGGCAGCCTCTGCGCTGCTATTAGCCTCATGTGGTGGTGGCGGCGGACGTCCGACGTTCGGTGACAACGAATACCCCGTGGAAACGGTTGGTACAAAGAGCGCTGCTTCGCAGGTTAGCTACCCTGCTTCAATCAAGGGTGTACAGGACGTTCAAATCTGTCCTAAGATAAGCGGCTTTATTACAAAAATCTATGTAAAGGAGGGTCAGACGGTATCTGCCGGACAGACGCTGTTCGAAATCGACAATGTGACGTATCAGGCAACGGTGCGTCAGATGCAGGCTTCAGTGAACACGGCTCAGGCTGCCTGCAACACGTCCAAGCTGAATTATGAGAACTCACAGAAATTGTATGAAAACAAAGTCATCGGTGACTTTGAGTTACAGTCGGCTACCAATGCCTACGAGAGCGCAAAGGCACAGTTGGCTCAAGCTCAAGCCGCACTGGCATCGGCAAAGGAGACACTAAGCTTCTGCTACGTGAAGAGCCCCGCTGCCGGTGTTGTAGGTACATTGCCCTTAAAGGCAGGTACATTGGTGAATACCTCCTCAGTGCTGACCACCGTCTCAAACATCTCGACGATGGAGGTCTACTTCTCGATGTCTGAGAAGGACGTCCTGGCTATGTCGAAGGACGGCAACGGAATATCGGCTCTTCCTGCCGTGAAGTTGCAGCTGGCCGACGGAACCATCTACGACCATGAAGGTAATGTGACGAAGATGAGTGGCGTCATTGATCAGGCTACAGGTACGGTACAGTTGATTGCTGTGTTTCCCAATCCCCAGAAGCTGCTGAAGAGCGGCGGTTCGGGTGCCATTGTCATCCCCCACTCCAATTCGTCGGCCATCGTCATTCCGCAGGCTTGCGTGTCAGAGGTTCAGAACAAGAAGTTCGTCTATACGCTGGGCAAGGACAACAAGGTACAGTATACCGAGATTCAGGTCGCTCCGCAGAACGACGGTGTGAACTACGTGGTGACCGACGGTCTGAAGGTTGGCGACAAATACGTGACCAATGGCATCACGAAGCTCACTGACCAGATGGAGATTGTCCCCATCACACCTGAGCGCTACCAGCAGAAGATCCAGGAGCAGGCCAAGGCCATGTCTGCCGGCGACATCGTGAACGCGATGAAGAAGTAGTATATAGCAACGGACTTACACGGGCAAGTCAGTATGAGTCTGCGATAGTCCGTTACAACAAAATAATAAGACTATGACATTTACAAACTTTATCAAACGTCCGGTACTATCGACGGTGATCTCAATCCTCATCGTCCTGCTGGGTATCATCGGATTGGTATCGCTGCCCATTGAGCAGTATCCGGATATTGCACCGCCTACCGTTGCGGTATGGACCAGCTATCCCGGTGCAGATGCTGAGACAGTGAAGAACTCCGTAGTCACACCGCTTGAAGAAAGTATCAACGGTGTGGAAGGCATGGACTATATTACATCAACGGCATCGTCAGGCTCGGCTCAGCTGAGTATTCTGTTCCGTCAGGGAATGAACCCCGACATGTGTGCCGTCAACGTGCAGAACCGTGTGCAACAGGCGCAGGCACTGCTGCCGGCTGAGGTGACGCGCATCGGCGTGACCGTGCAGAAGCGCCAGACGTCGCAGGTCATCATGTTCACCCTGACCTCTGACGGTCGTTACGACGACCAGTTCCTGACGAACTACAACAACATCAATATCATTCCCGCCATCAAGCGTATTCAGGGTGTGGGCGATGTGCAAAGCCCTGGCTTGAAGACCTACTCCATGCGTATCTGGCTGAAGCCCGACGTGATGAAGCAGTACAACCTTATGCCTTCTGACATTAGCAATGTGCTGGCCGAGCAGAACATTGAGGCGGCTCCTGGTAAGTTTGGTGAAGAGTCGGACGTAGCTTACGAGTATGCCATGCGCTACACGGGCCGTCTGAAGACCGCCGAGGAGTTTGGCGACATTATCATATCGAGTGATGCCAATGGTCAGACGCTGAAGCTGAAGGATGTGGCGAAGATTGAGCTTGGTGGACAACAGTACAGCGTCTCGATGAGAAACAACAACCTGCCGTCTGTGCTGGGTATGGTGCAGCAGATTGCAGGATCAAACGCCAACGAAATTGCCAAGCAGGTGAAGGCTGAGCTTGAAGAGCAGGCCAAGCTGTTCCCGCCGGGCATGACCTACAAGATTAACTACGACGTCACAGAGTTCCTCTATGCCAGTATCGAGGAGGTGGTCTTCACGCTCATCTTCACCCTGATTCTGGTGTTCATCGTGATCTACATCTTCCTTCAGGACTGGCGCTCGACGCTCATCCCGCTGATTGCCGTTCCTGTGTCGCTGGTTGGTACGTTCTTCTTCCTGTCTGTATTTGGATTCTCCATCAACCTGCTGACGCTGTCGGCCTTGCTCTTGGCCATTGCCATCGTGGTCGACGACGCCATTGTGGTGGTCGAGGCCGTTCACGCCAAACTGGACCAGGGTTACAAGTCGACGCTGACGGCCAGTATCGACGCTATGAACGAGATTTCCGGTGCCATTATCTCCATTACGCTGGTGATGGCCTCGGTGTTCATCCCTGTGTCGTTCATCGGCGGTACGACGGGTTCGTTCTACCGTGAGTTCGGTGTGACAATGGCAGTCAGTATCTTCATCTCGGCTCTGAACGCCTTGACGCTGTCACCTGCTTTGTGTGCCATTTTCCTGAAACCGCACGACGCAGAAGGCCACGAGAAGAAAATGTCGGTCATCGACCGTTTCCACGCTTCGTTCAACACGGCCTATGACTCTGTCTTGGGCAAGTATAAGAAGGCTGTCGAAAAACTGGTGCGCAAGCCGCTGGCCATCGGTATTGCCGTTATCGTCGGCATAGCCATTCTGGTATCGACAATGGCTACCACGAAGACCGGTCTGGTGCCCGATGAGGATACTGGTACGCTCTTCTGCACCATCAGCTTGCCACCGGCAACATCTGTCGCACGCACGCGCCAAATTATTAATGAGGTGGACTCGATTCTTGCTGCCGACCCTGCCATTCAGAGTCGTGAGCAGATTCAAGGTTACAACTTCATTGCCGGTGCTGGTTCTGATCAGGCCACGTTCATTCTGAAGCTGAAGCCGTTTGCTGAGCGCCAGAAGGGCTTCTGGTGGAAACTTAGCGGACTTTGGCAGGGCGATGGTATCTATCGCTTCTTCCTGAATCCGCTGGAGTCGACGGGTGTCGTCGCACAGATTTTCATCAAGACGGCCCACATCAAGGATGCCTCCATTCTAGCTTTCTCGCCGCCTATGATTCCTGGATTCTCGGCCAACTCCGGTGTCTCGATTGTCATGCAGGACCGTACGGGTGGCTCACTGACCAGATTCTTCGATATCACGAAGGAGTTCATTGCCGAGTTGAACAAACGCCCGGAGTTCCAGATGGCTCAGACCTCATACAACCCGAACTATCCGCAGTACATGGTTCACGTCGACGTGGCCAAATGTAAGCAGTCGGGCATTTCACCCGCAACGGTACTCTCAACACTACAGGGCTACTATGGTGGACTCTACGCCTCGAACTTCAACGCTTACGGTAAACTCTACCGAGTGATGATTCAGGGCTTGCCCGAGACCCGTATGACTGATGAGTCGTTGAACAGCGTCTATGTGCGCACGCCGAAGGGCATGTCGCCTGTTAAGGAATTCTGCCGAATGGAGCGCGTCTACGGCCCGACCAACATTACGCGTTTCAACCTGTTTACCTCTATCAACGTGACGGGTACTGTTGCCAATGGTTACTCTACGGGTGAGGCTATCAAGGCCGCACAGGAGGTGGCTGCCGATGTGCTGCCCACAGGCTACAGCTACGACTATCAGGGACTGACACGTGAAGAGGCCAAGGCCTCAAACTCAACGGCACTGATTTTCGTGCTCTGCTTTATATTCATCTACCTCATCCTGTCAGCACAGTACGAGTCCTACATTCTGCCGCTGGCCGTGGTGCTCTCCGTACCGTTCGGCTTGGCAGGCTGTTTCCTGTTTACGATGCTCTTTGGCCACGCCAACGACATCTACATGCAGATTTCGCTCATCATGCTGATTGGTCTGCTGGCTAAGAACGCCATTCTGATTGTTCAGTTCGCATTGGAGCGCCGCCACTTGGGTATGGCTATTTCGTGGTCGGCCATCTTAGGTTCGGCTGCCCGTCTGCGTCCTATCCTAATGACGTCGCTGGCTATGGTCATCGGTCTGCTGCCGCTGATGTTCGCCTCGGGCGTAGGCAAGAACGGTAACCAGACGCTGGGTGCCGCCGCCGTCGGTGGTATGTTGACTGGTACGCTGTGCCAAATCTTCGTGGTGCCCACGCTGTTCGTCATCTTCCAGACGTTGCAGGAGAAGTTCAGTCCGATGAAGTTCGATAACGAGGAGGAGAACGAGGATGTGGCTACTGAGATTGCACAGTATGCACATCATCCCGTTGATTATGAACTTGAGAAGTAAAAGCCTACCCAAGCCCTCCCCAAGGGAGAGGTGTTTAGATACATAAAACGCAAAAAATACGAAAATATATGAAGATGAACATAAAACGAATCCTCAGAGTATTCATAAAGCCCCTCCCTTGGGGAGGGGTTGGGGTAGGCTTGTTCCTACTTTCTTTAACCGGTTGCGGTCTCTACAACAAATACGAGCGTCCTGAGGTGAATGCTGACGGCATCGTGCGCGATCCATATTCGCTCACCGACACGCTCGCCGTCAAGGATACCACGTCGTTCGGCAACATGCCATGGCGTAGTGTCTTCACCGATCCGCAGCTGCAGACGCTCATCCAGCAGGGCCTTGACAACAACCCCGACCTGTTGAACGCCGCCCTGAACGTACACATGGTGAACGAGGCTCTGAAGATTGCGAAGCTCGCCTTCCTGCCCTCGGTGGCCATCAGTCCGCAGGGAACGCTCAGCTCGTTCGACGGTGCCTCTGCCACGAAGTCTTACTCGCTGCCCGTCAGCGCCTCGTGGAATGTCGACCTCTTCGGCAACCTGCTCAGCGTGAAGCGCTCGGCCCAGATGCAGCTCATCGCCACTCAGGACTATCAGACGGTGGTGAAGACGAACATCATCTCGGGCATTGCCAACCTCTATTACACGCTACTGATGCTCGACCGTCAGGTGGAGATTGTCAGCGACATGGAGAAGCTGACAAAGGAAACCTGGGAGAAGATGCGGTTCATGCACGAGAACCGCGTAGGCTATCGCTCTACCGCCGTGCAGAGTGCCGAGGCCGCCTACTATCAGGTGCAGACACAGAAGGTTGACCTGCTGCGTCAGACGCGTGAGATAGAGAACTCCCTGTCGCTGCTCCTCGGACAGCCCGGACAGACCATCGCTCGCGGTACCTTCGCCGGTCAGAGCCTGCCAGCCAACCTCGCTACGGGCGTGGGCATCCAGATGCTCAACAACCGCGCCGACATCCATTCCTACGAGATGGCCCTGGCCCAGTGCTTCTACGACGTGGAGACGGCACGCAGCCGTTTCTATCCCAACATCACCATCACGGGAACAGCTGCCTTCACCAACAACAACGGTCTGGTCAATCCCGGCAAGTGGCTCCTCTCGGCCGTCGGCAGCCTGGTGCAGCCCGTCTTCCAGCACGGACAAATCGTGGCCGGCCTGAAGGTGGCCAAGGATAAGTACGAGCAAGCCTTCAACAACTGGCAGAACGCCATCTACAAGGCAGGTAACGAGGTGTCTAACGCCCTCGTCGGCTACAACGCCTATGCCGAGAAGTCAGACCTCGACGCCAAGCGCGTCGCCGTGCTGAAGCAGAACGTCGAGGACACAAAGAAACTCATGGAGTCTAGCTCGAACACTACCTACCTGGAGGTCATCTCTGCCCAGTCGAACCTTCTCAACGCCGAAATCAACGAGGTCACCGACCAGTTCAACAAGATGCAGTCTGTCGTGAACCTCTATCAGGCCCTCGGCGGCGGAGCTAGGTAAAATTGAATAATTGTAAAATTGAAGAATTGAAGTCCACGTGGCTCGAAAACTTCAATTTTTCAATTCTTAAATTCTTAAATTCTAAAAAATATGGCAAGCGAAATATCCCCCAAAGCCGAAATCAGTCCAAAGGCGAAAATCGGCGACAACTGTAAGATATTCCCCTTCGTGTACATCGAAGACGACGTTGAGATAGGCGATGGCTGCATCATCTTCCCCTTCGTCAGTATCTGTAGCGGTACACGCATGGGCAAACGCAACAAAGTCCACCAGGGAGCCGTCATCGGGGCTCTGCCCCAGGACTTCGAGTTCCACGGCGAGCGCTCCGAATGCATCATTGGCGACGGCAACATCATCCGCGAGAATGTCGTCATCAACCGCGCCACCCATACTGGCGGCCAGACTGTCATCGGCAATGAGAACGTGCTGATGGAAGGTGCCCATATTTCACATGACACCAAGGTCGGCGACCGCTGCGTATTCGGCTACGGCACGAAGATTGCCGGCGACTGCGAGATTGAGAATGGCGTTATCTTCTCTTCCAGCGTCATTGAGAATGCCAAGACACGCGTTGGCAAAGGCTCGATGATTCAGGCTGGCACGACCTTTTCCCGAGACATTCCGCCCTACATCGTGGCTACAAAGAAGAACACCTACGGCGGTGTGAACTTCGCCGTTGGCCGTCAGCACGGAGTAGAAGAGAAGACGCTGAAGCACATTGCCAACGCCTATCGCTTGGTCTTCAACGGCGGTACATCACTCTTCGATGCCATCAACCAGATTATCGAGCAGGTGCCTGACGGACCGGAAATACGACACATCGTAGAGTTCCTGAAAGCCACGAAGCTCGGCATTATTTCAAAAAAATAGTTTGTAATCCCTGTTTAATGTACAGCCTCCACAGCCTTACAGTGGAGGCTGCATATTTATTATGGCCGACCACTCCCTAAAGCGACAACTGCGGGTGCTGACCATCCCCGTGTTCATCGAGATGGCACTGGTAATGCTGCTCGGTGCCGTCGACACCGTGATGCTGAGCCGCTACAGCGACAACAGTGTGGCGGCAGTAGGCCTCGACAATCAGCTGATGTCGCTGGTGTTCCTCGTCTATCAGTTCTTCTCGATGGGTGCGGCTATCCTTTGTGCGCAGTACATCGGGGCAGGACTGCGAAAGCGACTGGTGCAGGTAGTGGGCATGGCACTGGTGGTGAACCTGCTACTGAGTCGCTTTCGCAGTCCTG
>Ga0326513_10002985_pt1 | contig 12343 bp, 8 predicted proteins | sample 2_2465_0518_D_FD_203654 | JGI IMG/M metagenome (GOLD analysis project Ga0326513, IMG submission 203654) | Bovine rumen microbial communities from UC Davis, California, United States - 2_2465_0518 | ecosystem: Host-associated > Mammals > Digestive system > Stomach > Rumen | place: USA: California... | reverse complement strand
ATCTGCAGTCCTGCAAATACCGGCCGTTCTTGGCTCCTGGAGTGCTGCAGTTGTGAGGGATTGATGATGTCGAGACCACCCTGTCCCCCGACGAGCACCTTTCCATCGCGTGTGAGCCAGGTACTACGTTGGTTGTATGTAGCCTTCTGCAGACCGTCGCGGCTGTCGTAGCTCCGGATGGAGAACTGCCACGAGCCATCTTCCTGTTTCTGCGGGGTGATACGCGACACACCGTGGTCCGTCACCGCCCAGACATTATGTTTCTGGTCCTCAATGAGCGAGTTGACACCCGATCCGAAGAGACCGTCAGTCATATCAAGGAGCTTCTGGAACTTCGTTTTCTGGTCATAGACGATAATACCGATGTTCGACCCATGCCAGATCAGCCCGCGGCTATCCTCGATGACGTAGTTTGTAGAACCCACGTTCGACGGGACATTCGGATCCTCAGGAATCACCTGATTGATGAGCTTTCGGCTCACTGGGTTCACCAGCGAGTAGTAATAGCCCGTACCGACCATCAGCCATCCCTTCTTGTTCCAGGTCACCGAGTTCAGGTAGTCGCCAGGTACACTGGTATTCTTCGAGTTCCAAGTGGTAAACTTATTCGTTTTCGTATCTAGCATCTGCAGTCCACCTCCGAGCGTACTGAACCAGATCCGTCCCCACTTATCCTCCGTCAGCGCCCATACGCTGTTGTTGGCCAGACCGCCCTTTGTAGCTTGTGTATTGACGATTGTAGCCTGTGCGGGATCCGTAGCCGAAGGAAAGACATGTGTGAGACCACCATTGTAAGATCCGAACCAGATTGTTCCGTCGCTGGCGGCCCATGAGCCTACGATGATATTATTCGTCAGAGCGCTGTTATTCGCCGTAAAGTGGTTGATAATCTCGCCCGTCTTGGGGTTATAGACATAGATACCCGCATCGTTGGTTCCCACCCAGTAGTTGCCGCGTTTATCCTCACAGACCGTGGTGACGTCGCCAATCTCCACCGACTTCAGGCTGGAGAGACCAGGTACGTACTGGTTGACGCCATTCTTATAAGAACCAATCCACATACTACCGTCGTTCGCCGGATAGATGATACGAAGCGTGTTATCGCTGATAGACGTCTCATCGTGTTTGTTATTCAGAAACTGCTTCCACTGTTTATTTTTCAGGTCGACGACTACCAGACCGTCGTGGTCGCACACCAGCCACAGCCAGTTATTATTGTCGATGACGAGGTTCCACACCATGAGCGGACCAGGCAGACCCTCGATGCCGTGAGCGGCACAGTATTCATTGACATTAGTATACCAGCGGTCCTCCTTCTTGATATAAATATATGTAAATCCCAACACCTGACACCAGTAGTTATGGTCCTTATCGATGTAGAGACGGTACTCCTGATCCTGCGGACTGCCATGTTCGCGCATCCACTTGTTGGTCCACTCCACTTCGCCCGTATCGCCATTCAGGCAGATCAGTTCACCGGTGTTCGTTGCGACGATCAGTTTATCTCCCTCCTCTGCCAGTGTCGAGATGCCCGAGGGCATATACTCCTTTTCACCATAGCCCACCTTGATGGTTGTATATTTCTTCGTCTTCGGATGGTAGCAATAGATGGCCTTTTCATAGTCCTTGACCCAGATATTCTGTTTCGAGTCGATGAAGAGTCGTTCGATATTACACGAGATGCCCAGTTTCGCCAGTTCACGTGCGGCATTCCGTTCAAAAGATTCCTTCACTGGGTCGAAGACGCAGTAGTTCATACCCTGTCTCATCCAGAGCTTCCCATCGGCACTCTCGTAGATCTGGTCTGTGTAGTTATCACGCATGGTCGTCGTGTCACGTTTATTGGAATAGAACGCCTTTACCCGATAACCGTCATAACGGTTCAATCCGTAAGGCGTACCAATCCACACGTAGCCACGCGAATCCTTATAGATACAATTCACCTGTGAACTCGACAAGCCGTTTTGAGTATCAAGACGGCGGAACTTCATATCCGGAATCAGTGTTGTCTGTGCCCCTATAGTGAGACAGACACTCCACATGAGAGATAATATCAACTTCTTCATACAGTTGGAGGTTTTTAATTCTTCGCTACAAAATTACACAAAAATCCCGACACGGACAAACTTTTCACAAAAAATTACGCATATCAGGTAAAAAATTTGGTAATTTCGCAGAAAAGCCGTACATTTGCAGAGAATTTCCAGAAACCTGACATATGGCTATCATTTTAACATCATAAAAAAGTATGCAACAAACAGAAAGCGGTAGCCGCAGCTACCTGATTAGTATCGTGATGGTCGCCGTCTTAGGCGGTCTGTTGTTCGGTTATGACACCGCAGTAATCTCTGGAGCCGAAAAGGGCCTCCAGGCGTTTTTCATGGAAGCCAAGGACTTCGCCTACACCGACGGTTGGCACGGCTTCACCTCAGCCTCTGCCCTTATAGGCTGTATCATCGGTTCCGCATTGTCAGGTTTCCTGGCCACGAACCTCGGTCGTAAGAAGTCACTGATTATTGCCGGTATCCTCTTCTTCATCTCGGCGCTGGGATCGATGGATCCGGAGTTCCTGTTCTTCGACTACGGTCAGCCTACCTATTCGCTGCTCATCATGTTCAACATCTACCGTGTAATCGGCGGTATCGGCGTAGGTCTCGCCTCCGCCATCTGTCCGATGTACATCGGCGAGGTGGCACCTTCCAATATCCGCGGTATGCTCGTATCGTGGAACCAGTTTGCCATTATCTTCGGTCAGCTGGTGGTTTATTTCGTGAATTTCTTCATCCTCGGCGACCACATCCAGCCGCTGGTTGAGGAGATGGGTAAGGGCATCGCTGCCATCAACCCCGCTGCACAGTGGACGGTAACCACAGGATGGCGCTATATGTTCGGTAGTGAGGCTGTTCCCGCAGGCCTCTTCGCCCTGTTGATCTGCTTCGTACCCGAGACCCCACGCTATCTCGTGAGCATCAACCAAGACCAGAAAGCCCTGAGCATCCTGTCGAAGATCAACGGTACGAGCAAGGCCGCCGAGATTCTTCAGGACATCAAGGACACGATGGTTGTGAAGACCGAGAAGCTGATGACCTACGGTGCGATGTGTATCTTCGTGGGTATCATGCTGAGTGTATTCCAGCAGGCCGTTGGCATCAATGCCGTACTTTATTACGCACCACGTATCTTTGGTGACATGGGTATGGACAACCCGATGGTGTTGACCGTCTTTATGGGCGTCATCAACATCCTCTTTACCTTGGTGGCCATCTTTACCGTTGAGAAGTGGGGTCGCAAGCCGCTGTTGATTTGGGGATCTCTGGGTATGGCCCTCGGTGCCTTCGGTGTGGCCATCACCTTCGGCAACGACAGTCTGGCACTCGTCACCGCTGCCTCGCTGCTCATCTACTCCGCCTCGTTTATGTTCTCTTGGGGTCCTATCACATGGGTACTCATCGCCGAGATATTCCCCAACACCATCCGTGGTGGTGCAGTAGCTATAGCTGTAGCTTTCCAGTGGATTTTCAACTTCATCGTTTCATCGACCTTCGTTCCGATGTTCAACATGCATCTCACCGAGGGTGATGACTTCGGTCACTGGTTTACTTACGGTCTCTACGGTATTATCTGTGTCATTGCAGCCTTGTTCGTCTGGAAACTCGTTCCTGAGACCAAGGGCAAGACCCTCGAGGATATGACGCAGCTTTGGAAAAACAGAAACAAATAACAACAAGAATCCCGCCAGATCGGCGGGATTTCTTATTTCTTGCTAGAGGTGTCGCGGATGACCAGTTCTTGAGGGACAATCTTTTTATAGATCTTCGAATCACCATTGATGTTTTTCAGGAGCAGTTGACAAGCCGTATGTCCCATGAGTTGAGACTGATCGGCGATGAGTGACAATTTCGGCGTAACATAGCCTGCATGCGGATCATCAGTAAATCCGATAAGCGCCACATCCTCTGGAATCCGCAGCCCTGCCTCCTTAATCGCCGTAAAGGCTGCAAAGGTGATGATATCGTTGAAGGCCAGAATGGCATCAGGACGGTTTTCCATCTGCAGCAGCCGTGTGACCGCTTCCATTCCCCACTGGTAGTCGATCTTCTCGCAGACCACCAGTTCGCGTTCGATAGGGATGCGGTTCTCACGTAGTGCCTCCAGATAACCATGTTTACGACGACGGACCATATCCAGATGATTCGGTCCACCGACGAAAGCAATACGTCTGCTACCTGTATCGATCAAGTGTTGTGTGGCCTGCTGGGCCGCCTCATCGCCATTCGCCGTCACACAGGAAAACTTCTCCGACAGACACGTACGTCCGAAGAATACCAAGGGTATGCCCATATCGGCAATTTCCTCAAAATGCTTATAGTCGGTGGTGTTTTGCGAAAGACAGGCAATAATTCCCTCGACATGCAGGTTGATGAAGTTGTCGATAGCCCTTACCTCAGCCTCGCTATCCTCATGGGTATTAGCACTGATGACCGAATACCCCGCTTGTCGTGCCTCTTCCTCAATGCCGTCGAGTACGGCGGCATAATAATGTGTCACGAGATTAGGAACGACAACGCCTATGACACGAGGCGCTTCTTTCCGCAGACTCTGAGCGAAGGGGTTCGGACGATAGTTCATACGTTTCGCCAGTTCCTTGACCTTCTCCTGCATCTCCTTTCCGATCTCAGGGCTGTTGCGTAAAGCCCTGCTGACGGTAGCAATACTGACGCCCAACTCCCTGGCCAGGTCTTTCAGTGACGTTCTATGTTTATTAGTTGACATGGCAATTAAAAGTTTTGGGGGCAAAGATACAAAAAAATATTGAAAGGCGCAAACGTTTACGTGTTTTTTTGCGTTCAAAATGATACAAACATCGAAAATAATGCGTACCTTTGCATCGTCAAAATGAATGAGTAATGAATAGTTGATAATAAGTTAGTTAGAAAATGAGAACCAAGACTGTCGTGATGACACTCTTGGTTCTTTTGTTTTCAGGAGCAGTTTTCAGAAGGTCATACGCACCATGAATCTCACACCATGTTTATGGGCGGTAGGCAGCTCGTTATAGTTCAGCCGTCGCACATACTCCACATGAATCAGTTTGAAGATGTTATGAAGTCCGAGCGACATTTCCCAGTAAGGTCGTTTAGGATCAATGACATACGCCCCTTCCGGGAAATACATCAACAAGGTATTACCGACATTATGATCGAGATAAGGATTATTCTTATCCGACAGTTCTCCCCAGAGGCAGCGAACACTGATCCACTCACGCCACTTGAGTTTGCGGATGAGCGGTATGCGATTGAGGAGTTTACCGTTGAGATCCCAGTTGATTTGTGCCGAGAGATAACGGTCCATCGGGAACTCCATGTTATTGATGGCCTCGAAGGTAAAGTCCTGGATGATATATGAGAGATTCGTTTCAGGCATAATAAGCAGTGGGAATGGTACTTTCTCCCACTCGATGCCGCCCTTGACCATAAAGTCCATCTTACCCCAAGAGTTCAGCCAGAAGCGTTTGTAGACAGAGGCCTCAGTAAGACTGTAGCTGTAGTCGCTGCCCAGGAGTCCCTTGATACCGAGCGTCTGGCTGACAGTGAAGACGGGAGCATCGAGGTTAATGGGGAGACGACGCTGCTTGGTATTGATGAAGGTCTCACCAGGAGCAAAACGGAGTTCGGCACGGAGTTCGGTGGTGCGGAATTTGCGGCTATAGACAGAAGATGGACTAGCCGGATTGGCCGAGATTGGCGGGATGGTCTTGCTCCAGTTGGTCCAGAGAGTACGGTCTGGGCTTTCGGACATCGGAATGAAGAATAGATTTCCGCATGCCTCGTTTTCCTCAACTTTTGCCGACAAAGTAGTGCGGAAGCCCCAGTCCTCCTCCCGCTGGAAGGTGAGTGACTGTCGGTTGTAGAAGAGCATTTTGTCTACAGTTGCCCATTTGAAGGCCGTGAACACATTATCCTTATCCGTATGCATGAACTTATCCGAAGGCGATTCAATGTCATACGATGACGAGAAGGTAAGCGTCCGGATGGGGAACTCACGGGGCAGATACTCCTTCTTATTGAACGACCAGATGAGGTCGCCCTTGTAGTAATTCTTCTTCGACTCCCACCCACGGGCAAGATATCCCCGGAAGAAGAAGTTCGAGTCGAGATTCGCCGTTGACTGAGCCGAGACACGGGTACGTAGTCCGTCGATGAAGTTACTGGTAAGCATCGTATTCACCGGTCCGATATCCACCTTACTCGGGTGCTCCTTCGACCCTGTCTCCACGAAGTTTTCGATCAGCGCCTTGGCGGCGAAGATCAGATATTTGAAGCCCTTCATCTGTTCGATATGATGGATGAAGGAACTCATGGAGCTCTCGCTCTTGGTGAGTTTCACCTGTCTGTACTGCGCCCAGAAGTCATCGCCCCGCATCATCGCATTCACATCCTTCACTTCCTTCTTCCGCCCCTTGAAGAGCTGACGTGGCAGTTCATCAAAGGCATAATCGGTGATACGGGTGTTACGGATGACCACGAACTTATGCAGGAACTTGGCAAAGACAATCTCAGTGAAAAAATCGTCGACAGTGAGCACCCACTCGCCATTGGGCAAACGTCTGAATTCCTGTGTGACCTGCATGTTCTCGACGAAGTTCACATCACTTTTCTTAGGAATAGTCATCTCGCAGCGTTTCACCTGCCAGCTGCTGTCGGCAAGGATGTAGAGGTCGCCCCGGAAACCAAAATCCTGTTGGTTATTCGGCAGGAAATGAAGGTGGAAGCACTTGTCACTGCCCACCATCAGTGTATCCTCAATGTAATAGCGGTAGAAGCCGATGGCATCCTTACCGATGGGCGAGGTGAAGGGATACTGAAGCATACGGATCTGATCATTGTAGATATCGACATCAGTAAAGATATCCTTCATCACCGTATTCAGGATATCACCAGTCTGTACGAGATCGTTGATACCTGTGGAGTTCAAGCCTTTGATAATCACTTTCTCATCGTGAGGCTTCTTGCGGTAGACTTTCTGCGAGACCGTCTCATTGACGGATACAGGAAGAATAAGTTTGTTGTTATACGGACATGTCTCCACCTGATCGATGAGCCATTGTTTCTTTTTGTATTTCGGATCCTCCATCATCTCAGGGGTGATCTCGTTGAGGGCCAGTGTCAGTTTCTGGTATTTGTTATACTGATAGAAGTCGTGGTTGTCGAGGTCGGTTTTCTTCTTGGCCTCGATAACTTTCTTCATCATCTCTACGGCGGGATTATTCTTCCGGCTGTATCGTCCACGTCGGGCCTTGACCGTCACCTCTTTCAGTACGGTATTATCCGCTTTCAGTCGGATGGTGTAATGCCCTTTCACGTTGTGGTTGATCATCACGGTGGTTGACACATACCCCACCGCACTGAACGTCAATGTCCATCCGTTATGGCGTTCGATGTGGAAACGTCCCTCGATATCCGAAGCCACGCCCAGATTATGTCCCTTGTACTGTGCACTGGCAAAGGGTACTGGTTCGCCCGTCTGCGCATCCAGGATCTGCCCCTCTATCAGATGCTGGGCGAAAGAAGTGATGATTGAGGAGTGAAGAATGAAGAATAGTAACATAACCATTCTGATCATCCACGGGCTCCTATGGAATAAACGTTCTGTCATATCTCATTCAAACTTGTAATGATACGGTCGGGGACAGACTCGTCGACAGGGTCATCTGTCCAGCCTTCACCCCTAAACCATATCGTCTGACATCCAGCAATTTTTGCCGGGATGATGTCCTTATCGATAGAGTCACCCACCACCACCACTTCTTCCGGATGCAGCCCTAGAGCCTCCACGCCCAAGGTGAAGATACGCGGGTCAGGTTTACGTATTCCTACCACAGCCGACTCGATAATCGTCTGGAAGATGCCATCGAGTTGGAATTCCTTCAGTACTGTGGCGATATTGCCGTAGAAATTGCTGACGAGTACCATCGGATGGTGTTCCTTCAGGCGAATAAGCACCTCTCGACTACGGGATGTTTCCTCAACAGTTTTGTTGTAGAGAAAAGAGGTAAGAGGTGAAAGGTGGGAAAGTATACAGGAGGAGCTGGTCCTACTATGTAAGAACTCCAGTTGGAGGCGGAGTTTGGCTTCGAGGGTCTGACGGAAGGTGAAGTTGGGTTGAATGATGGGATTCCTGCCGAGGATTCGTTCGGCATGGACATAGGCTTCGCGGAACTCCGTTTCAGGAACCTGCACACCGCAATGCCGGTAGGCATGCCAGATAACCTTTCCCCAATGGCATCCATGCGTATCGAGAGTGCCACCATAGTCGAAGATATAGCCTTTCGTCATCCTGCAAAATATTTGTCACACATGGTAGAGCAAAGTTTCTCGTGTGTGCGATGCATATACGCGTACATTATATAAAAAACAGTTATTTCCAGGAGCGGGTATACCCAAGGACAATTCAACAGACATGTCACATAGACGATAATCGCACGAGCGTTGAAAGTCAGGATGTTCGTGAACTTCATCAGCGGCAGACTGCCCGCACGGAACTCCTGCCGTAACGTCTGAGGCATCTCCTCGGCATTCGGCCAGGCAGTTTTCACGGCCTTGAAGAACCTCTGGAACTCGGGTGTACGTCGTTCCTGACTCTTACAGTAATTGGCATAATTATAATAGAAAAGACGGTCGAGCCATTTCGACTTCGGTAGATTCTCGTAGATTTTTCGCTGTTGGGCGTAATTGTCGAGTTCACTCCCCTCCTTACCCAGAAGGAAATACAGATGAATCTGCCGGTAGTAGTCAGCCAGGGAACTCTGGCTGGCATGACAATGCATTCCAGCGATGACACAAAGCAAGAATCCCCAGATGCCCCAACTCCAGTCCGTTCCCGGAATGTTCTGATTCCATAGTCTGATAACGATGGCCACATAGATGGCGAAGAACCACAAATCACCGGCAAAGCCATCGAGCATCCGCCCGATGAGTGTCTTCTTACCCGTAAGACGAGCCATCTGACCGTCGGTGGAGTCACAGAAGTTTGCGAACATCAGCAGCAGTACCCCACAGACATTATGCCAGAGGTCGGTATGATAGAACATATACCCAGCGCCAACACCCAGGAAGATAGACAGTATGGTGATGACGTTCGGATGGATATTGAACTTATTCCACAACAAGGCGAAGGCCAGTCCTATGGGACGCGTGAAGTGGACATCGAGCCATTCCTCCGTATCCGCAGACTTAAACGATACTCTTAATAATTCCTTAAATGTTGCCATATAATCACTTTCCACTAATCACTATTCACTTTTAACTATTCACTAATCTTGCTATGGCCTCAGCAGCCTCCTCACGGCAACGTGAGAAACTGGGCCAGTCGTTAAAGTCGATAAAACAATATGAGCCATCGGCCCTGACAATACAATCTCCACCATACACCTCTACCCCCACAGCCTCAGCCAAACGGGCAGCATCCTGTTGCATGGCTTTACTATCGAACGGATAATGATGCGCCTGACCGTTGTGCCGTTCATCATCGAACTTCGTCTGACCATCATCCGTGGGATAATAGTAACGGAAGAATCCGCCCTTGACGGCATAAAACTTCACGAGATCACCTTTGACATGGGCACTGACGACATAGTCAGAGATTCCTCTTTGTACAAAGACCTGAATGGCATTTTCCAAAGCCTGTCGGTCTGCGACATAGACCACATCATCTTGAGACTGTGCTGCTGCATCACCCCGTTTCAGCCAGTAGCCATTATGCCCTTCATGAGGAGGCTGGGGTATAGACAGACGTTCCATGATCTTTTGCAATCGACTGCGGGAACAGTTCTCTACACCTTCGGGGGAGTTGATGATGCGGGTGCCTTTGAGGGTCTTGAGCCAATGGAGGGTTTCTGGAAGACGAGCCATTGAGAGGACACACAGGGGATAGTCCCTCTGTGCTTCGCGGGCTTCGCACAGAAGGGACAGTCCCCGTGTGTCACGAGCTTCACACAGGAAGGACAGTCCTCGTGTGTCCAAGTGGTCAGCAACGGAATGGAGGATTGCCAAATCCTTATCGGCAGAATTCGGGGAAAACTCCACTGCCCGTTGTATCATCAGTACTCTCATGCTTTCAAGAACAATTCAGCTTTTGTGATGTCAGAGGCGTGGTCGATGTCAAGGACTTTCGAGAAGGGATAGGCCTTAAGGCGCAGGCCATCGTTGACGAGTGCCCTTTGGAAGTTACGCATCCGGCTTTCACCCCGTTCGATGCAGCGTTGGAGTGTCGTGATACTCCTTGGTGTCAGGCCATAGATACCGCCGCTGATGTATTTCGGTGCCTCGCAAGTATCCAGAAATCCCATGATGCGGAGGTCATTATCGGTAGCTACATAGAGCGGTTTCTCGTCATCGATATAATCCGTCACACCCATCAGTCCATCGGCCTGTTGTTGTACCACCAGTGTCTGGAAGGTCTCTACGTAGTCCGTAAACTCCCTTTCACGAAAAATCGTGTCGACGGTTGTCAACACGAAAGGTTCATCTGTCAGCCAACGGCTCAGTTCCCACATACTATGCATGGAACTGGGCGTTGACTTGACAATAAACTTCAAGGGCAGCAATCCAGCCTGTTGTATCTGTTGAAGATGGTGTTTGACCTCCGTCATCTGTTCATTACAGATAACCACGATCTCCGTAGCACCATGTTGTTGGAACACCCGAAAGAGTCGGTCAATCAACATCTCCCCGCCAATCTTTACCAATGGCTTTGGACTGCTGATGCCTTCCTGTTGAAGTCTCGACCCCTCTCCGGCTGCTATGACTGCATATTTCATTCCACCGTTAAATGATTTGTATCTATGTCACCAGCCCCGGACTTCTGTTGGGAATATTTCCCGACATGTCCTTTCAGTGTGACATCTCCACTTCCCGTAAGGTTGGCCTGCACCTCATGACAGCCCTCCATAAAATCGACGGATATATCACCGGATCCTCTGAGGGTGATGTCCGTTGAGCGCACGTTGACCTGTTTCAGTTCCACGTCACCGGACCCCACAAGAGACACCTCGGAAGTCCTGGTCTCCAGACGGTCGATATCCAGATCTCCCGACCCCACCATTTCTATCACGCAATGGTCACAGATGAGGTCGCTGATATCAATGTCACCCGATCCCCGAAGTGTTATCTCCATATTGTCGGTATCGATTCTCTGACGACTGATGAAGTCGCCCGAGCCATTGAGTTGAACGCTGACAAGGTCAGGTGACGTCACATACACCTCCAGCTGGTCATTACCCATCATACTGATGTTTACCATCCCGAACTTTCCTTTGTTACGGATAACCAGTGTCTGTCCATCTTTTTCCGTGACAATCTTATCCACCAAATCCTCGGGGCCTTTTACTTTGACCGAGTAAGCGTTGCCCTGTTGGTAATAGACGGTAGGCGATCCGATAATCTCCACCTTCTCAAAACCCTTAATCTGACGGAGCTGCGTCACCCTGGGACTATCGGAGAAGACCTTGATCTCCGGTTTACAAGAGACGGTCACCAAAGCCACGGTCAACAGCATCATGCTGTACACTATTAGTTTCTTTGTTCTTTTCATTTCCATACCATTTTAAATGTTTCTATCCGTTTGACGGAACAAAACACGAAATAGTTGCACCGGTCTATCAGTTTTTTCAAGTGATGGGTAGTCTGACCCAGAATGTAGAGCCCTCACCGATTTCCGACTCAACACCGACAGAACCTCCCAGATGGCTGGCATGCGACTGCACGACAGACAGTCCGAGACCCGTACCCGGAATATAGTCATCGACCTTCACGAAACGTTCGAAGATGCGCTTCTGGTCCTGTTGGGCAATACCCTTTCCGGTATCCTTCACCCAGAGGAGCAAGTGTTCGGACTCGACATTATAGCCAATAGTGATTGATCCCTTTATCGTGAACTTCACCGCATTCTCCATCAAGTTTTCCAGGATCTCTGTCAGGATACTCCTGTCAGTATGGATCAGCATCTGGTCCTGCGAGAAGTCATACATTACCTTCACATCAGTGGTTGACTGGTATTTAGTGACTATCTGTAACAACAACTCATGGACGTCTACAGCAGAAATCGCAAGACTACGTGCACCAGCCTCAATCTCCGACATACTGACAAGACCATCGATGATACCCAAGAGTTTGCGGTTATTATTCTGAATCTCGGTGATGAGTTGTGAACGGTCTTCATCGTTCTGTACCACTGGTAACAGGTCAGCAAAGCCGATGATGGCATTTAACGGTGTACGGATTTCGTGACCGATATTCGCCAGGAAAGCGGTCTTCAGACGGTCACTCTCCTCAGCCCTGTTCCT
>Ga0326513_10002984_pt1 | contig 12344 bp, 7 predicted proteins | sample 2_2465_0518_D_FD_203654 | JGI IMG/M metagenome (GOLD analysis project Ga0326513, IMG submission 203654) | Bovine rumen microbial communities from UC Davis, California, United States - 2_2465_0518 | ecosystem: Host-associated > Mammals > Digestive system > Stomach > Rumen | place: USA: California... | reverse complement strand
TTCTTTGCTTCTTGTGTTATCATATTCATGAGGAGTACTTCTTTCTTAGGTTAATGTTTTTTTAGCGATTCCATTATACCATATTTTGAAGTTACTCCTCTTTTTTATTGGGTCATATCATTTTAACACATACAAATTACACAACTGTAATCTTAAATTTATGATTTATTAAATAATTTTCTATATTTTTAGGGGATTTTTGCACAAATTAAATTAAAAAATAAGCCATAAAACCTTAAATAAGGAATTATGGCATTTATGATTTATTCACTTATATTCATTAACATTGACAAATATGAAGTATTGATTGTGTTTTTCATTGAGTAGCCTAGTTTTAACAATAGGCTTTCTAATACTTCTAATGATTTTTCTTTTTCAGAATTATTTTCCACTATAATTTCTAATTCTAAATAATCACCTAAACCCTTAACAGTATCTACACAAGCAGTTACATTGTTATTTTTTAGGTACTGTCTTTCCTTTATAAGTGGTGGTACTGCTGTAAAGCCTATATTTTCTAAAATTTCTTTAACAATATTAGAGTCTTTAATTTCAGTTTCAAGTTCTTTTCTTGACATAGAAATATTGTCTAGCTTTGCACCTTTATATGTAATCACCGAATTAGTTTCATTTGTAGATTTATTAAGTACATTTCTTATTCTTAATGCCTCATCAAGTGAAATAAAGTCATGATATGATGAAGTAAAGTAAGTGTCGGTTTCTACAACTAAACTTGACTTTATGAAATTTAGATTTTCTAATTTATTAATAATTTCTTCTTTATTAAGAATTTTTACTTTTAATTCAACTTCAATACTCATATTACTTTGCCCAAGTTACTTTGTCTTTGTCACCTGTATAATCAAACTTACCGTCATTCTTTTCTTCCAATGCTTTTATCATATGATAGGTAAATTCATTATATGGTGTTTTAATATTCAGTTCTTTTCCCATACGAATTAATGCTCCTGAAAACATATCAATCTCTGTATGTCTTTTTGCATCTAAGTCCTGTAATGTGGAATATCTTGCTGATGCAGGTACTGCACTGCCTCTCTTTGATAGTTCTCCTGACTTATTAATATCAATACCTTTTGCTTGTGCTATAGTTTCAAGTTCATTTCTTAAACCGTCACTAATAGCTTTCATATGGATACTGTCTTCATAACAACCTACACCTGCACCTAAAATTGCTTGTGGTAAATTGTTACACACATTAAGCCTAAACTTTGCCCACATTTCTTCTAATATGTAATCAGTATATCTATAATGAAGTCCTGTGTTGCTAAATAGTTCTTCAATAGCCTTAACTCTTTCGCTATAATATGGTTCTTCTGTTTCGCCAAAAATTATACCTAGTGTGGTTTCAGGGTTAAAGCAGTAACCGTTATTTTCTTTATGAGAGGCTACCTTAATAAGTGAATGGATAACATTCTTCTTGCCTATTTCTGCTGAAATAATTTCTTCACTGTCAACACCATTCATTAGGCTCATAACGACAGTATTTTCATTAACTACACTTGCAATTGTTTTCACTGCACTTGGCAAAGAATTATACTTTAATGCTACTACTAATAAATCAATATCTTTTTCTGTTGATGACCACACATTAGGATAATACTTTTCATTATTAATGGTAATACCATTCTTTAGTCTATCAGCTCTTTCACCCTCAGCTATAACACCAAGTTGGATATTATCTTTCTGTGAAAGTCCCCAAATTACATATGAGCCAACTGCTCCTGCACCAAGGACTGCTACTTTCTTTATTTTCATATTGTTCAACCTTATCTTTAATAAACTAAAATTAGTATAAACCTAATTACGAATATGGTCAACAAAAATTATCTGGCAATAAAAAATAAAGTATGATATAATAGCCTAGCAAAAGAAAGAAGGTTAATATGGATTATTCACAAATTTTAGCTAAAGAATTTAACATTAAAGAACAATACGCAACTAATATTATTAGTTTGCTTGATGAGGGAAATACAATTCCTTTTATTGCAAGATACCGTAAAGAAATGCATGGTTCTATGGATGACCAGTTGATAAGAGAATTTTCTGAAAAGTTAGAGTATCTTCGCAACCTTGATAAGCGTAGAGAAGAAATCAGAAACCTTATTAATGAACAAGAAAAATTAACTGATGAAATTTCTACTTCACTTGATAAGGCAGTTACACTTAGTGAACTTGAAGATATTTACAGACCATTTAAGCCAAAAAGAAAAACTAGGGCATCTATTGCAAAGGAAAAAGGTCTTGAACCACTTGCTATTGAAATACTTTTACAAGATAGCAAATTTAACCCTAACAAGTCAGCTGAAAAATATGTTAATGCTGAAAAAGGTGTTGATACAGTTGAAGATGCTATTAATGGTGCTAAGGACATTATTGCTGAACAAATTTCCGATAATTCAAAAATCAGAAAGACTATCAGAAAAATGTTAAACAACTATGGTACAGTAGTTTCTGTTGCAAGTGATAAAGACAAGGACAGTGTTTATAGGTCTTACTACGAATACAGTGAACCTGTAAAGAAAATTGCCGACCACAGACTTCTTGCTATTAACAGAGGTGAGAAAGACGGTTTCTTAAAGGTATCTATTCAATGTGATTATGAAAAGTTTATTGAATATATCAACAATGAAACTATCAACTACAAAAATGACTTATGCAGTGACATTATTAAAGAAGCCGGTGCTGACGCATATCAGAGACTTATTTTCCCATCTATTGAAAGGGAAATTCGTTCTGCTTTAACTGAAAATGCTTGTGAAAACTCAATGAAAGTTTTTGCAATTAATCTAAAGCAATTATTAATGCAACCACCTGTTAAGGGTAAAACTGTACTTGGACTTGACCCGGGATACAGAACAGGTTGTAAGGTTGCCGTTGTTGATGAAACAGGTAAGGTACTTGACACAACAGTTATCTACCCTACTCACGGTGAAATTAAGGTTAAGCAATCAAAAGAAAAAATTATTCAGTTAATTAAGAAATATGATGTAGATATTATTTCTATAGGTAACGGTACTGCTAGTAAAGAAACAGAAATGTTTGCAGTTGATGTAATTAAGGACTGTGGCAAAGATGTTAAGTATATGGTAGTTAGTGAGGCAGGTGCATCAGTTTATTCTGCATCTAAACTTGCTGCTAAAGAACTTCCTGAACTTGACCTTACCCTAAGAAGTGCCGTTTCTATTGCAAGAAGAATTCAAGACCCATTAGCTGAACTTGTAAAAATTGAGCCTAAAGCAATTGGTGTTGGTCAATATCAACATGATATGCCACAAAAAAGACTTGCTGAAACACTTGATGGTGTTGTTGAAAACTGCGTTAACTCAGTTGGTGCTGACTTAAATACTGCATCCCCTGCATTACTTTCAAGGGTTGCCGGTCTTAATGCTACTGTATGCAACAACATTGTAAAATACAGAGAAGAAAACGGTGCATTCTCTTCAAGAAGTGAACTAAAGAAAGTACCTAAACTTGGACCTAAAGCATTTGAACAATGTGCCGGTTTCCTTAGAGTTGCTGAAAGTAAGAATCCATTTGACAACACAGGTGTTCACCCTGAAAGTTATAGCAATGCAAAAGAACTGCTAAAGACACTTGACTACAGCGACAAGGATATTAAAACCGGTGACTACTCTGACCTATCAACCAGAGTAAAGAACTTTGGCAGTAAGAAACTTGCTGACATTGTTGAAATCGGTTTACCTACACTTGACGATATTGTAAAGGAACTATCTAAACCCGGACGTGACCCTAGAGATGAACTTCCTGCACCTATGCTAAGAAGTGATGTACTTGACATTAAGGACTTAAAGGAAGGTATGGAACTTAAGGGTACTGTAAGAAATGTTATTGACTTTGGTGCATTTATTGACATTGGTGTGCATCAAGACGGTCTTGTACATATTTCTCAAATCTGTGATAAGTACATTAAGCATCCATCAGAGGTGCTAAAAGTCGGTGACATTGTAAAAGTAAAAATTCTTTCTGTTGAACCTGAAAAGAATAGAATTGCTTTGACTATGAAATTTTAATTTTTCGAGTTATTAATTATATTTGTGAGTTAAAATAAGGTGTAATATAAATTAGGGTTTGTGGGGTTGTTTATGTAGTGTGGGTTAATTAGATAGTAACCGATTAATTCATCTAATTAATAGCTTTTTCACTCCTTCAGTCATTCTTTAAAAGGTGAATTGCTCTGCAATTCACGAATGACAGCTCCCTCGTCTGAGGGAGCCAGACACAGTTTCTGCAAATCAATAAGTATGTACATATTTTCAAAATTGTACATACTTTGTTGCCTCCCTCGCTGAGGGAGGTGGCTTTGCGTATGCAAAGACGGAAGGAGTGATTGGAATTGTAAATTCATTTACAATTCCATATTATCTGAAACTTTCCTCTATTTCTAACTATAAAATATAAGAAAAATTATGAGTTACAGTTGTAGGGGACATCATTGATGTCCCGTAACAATTTTTCCTATTTATCAGTATTTTGTCCTATTTAAAAATCTTGAAATTATAGTTTGTAAATGGGGCAATAATCCCATAGGTATCGCACTTTTAACGGGCGAACGATGTTCGCCCCTACGACTGTGAGCCAAAATTTTGTTATAATTCACACCCACAAACCCTAATTTGCAGAAGTGATTAATCTCTTAACCCACAAACGAAATTAAAAATTTAGCATTGCAATATATTTTTGATTATGTTAAAATATATCTATGTGGTAGACTATTTTATAGTCATTCATTTGAAAAATCCCCTTTGATTTATTACAGTTGCCAGACCGTATTCAAGGGGATTTTTTTATACAAAAATAACGGTGTAAATTCTTATGAGTTTGCACCGTTTTACTTTTAGTTAATTCTTTATTTTAGTTTAATTTTTTAGGTTAAATTTATATTCTGCTTTAGTTTGCTTTATAATTTGCTTATAGCTAATAAATATTACTTTTTCTCATCAAGTAGCATTACGCCTTGCTGAGGGTTCTTATCAATTGCACCTACGATTTTATGTGGAACATATAATTCTTCAATATAAGCAATATCTTCATCAGTTAACTTAACATCAAAAGCACCTACTGCATCATCAAAATACTTTGCTTTTGTTGCACCTATAATTGGTGAAGCAACACCCTTTGTCCACTGCCAAGCAATGGCTATTTGTGACATTTTGCAATTATACTTTTCTGCAAGTTCATTTACACGATTGACAATTTGAATGTCATACTTTTCCATTTTGCCATACTTACCTACTGCTACTCTATCGGTTTTACCTCTTAGAGTATCACTATTCCAAGTTGGTCGAGCAAGATGACCGGCAGCTAATGGGCTATATGGCATTAAGGAAACTCCCATTTGTTTACAAATAGGAATAAGCTCTCTTTCGTCTTCACGATAAAGAAGATTGTAGTGGTTTTCCATTGCTGAAAATTCTGTCCAACCATTATCCCTAGCAGTTAGTTGCATATTGTAGAACTGATAACCGTACATTGCAGATGCACCGATTGCACGAACTTTCCCTTGTTTTACTAGGTTATGTAGTGCCTCCATAGTTTCTTCAATAGGTGTTTCGTAGTCAAAACGATGGATAATATATAGGTCAAGGTAATCTGTACCTAATCTTTTTAGTGTACCCTCAATTTCACGATTGATAGCATTTTTAGAAAGTCTACCCTCATTGAAATAAACCTTTGAGGCAATTACTACCTTATCTCTAGGAACATTATTCTTGATAGCTTTTCCTAAATATTCTTCACTTGTACCGGCAGAATAGCCATTTGCAGTATCAAAAAAATTAATACCAAGGTCAAGGGCTTTCTTTACTAATTTTTCACTTTCAGTTTCATTAAGTGTCCAATCATGCATTGTACCGGCTTTACCAAAGCTCATACAACCTACACATAGCTTTGACACTTCAATATCTGTTTTTCCTAACTTAGTATATTCCATATAATCACTCTTTTCATATATAGTTATCTCTAAGTAAATTATAATCTTTTGTTCTTAAAAAGTCTAATGCTTTTAGTTAATTTATTACAATGCCTAGAAGGTATTATGGATAGGATAATTAATTTTTCTTAAGAACAATATATTATGATTTATTTATGTTATAATGATAGTTAACAATAAAAACTAAAATACATTGAGGGGAAAATGAAAGAAATAGATTTGACTAGTGGTTCTATATTCAAAAAGTTGATAAAATTTTCTTTACCTATGATTGTGGGGAATTTTCTTCAACAAATATACAACCTTGCAGACACATTGATTGTGGGAAAATACATAGGTGCAAATGCCTTAGCATCAGTTGGTTCGGTATATACTTTAATGACATTTATCACATCAATTATTATTGGGTTATGTATGGGTAGTGGTGCATTTTTCTCATTAGATTATGGTGCTAAAAATCATAAAAGATTAAAGGAAGATATTGTACTGTCATTTATATTTATACTGTCGGTATCGGCAATAATCAGCATAGTTATTTACCCTTGTATGGGAATAATACTTTCAATTTTACAGACACCTAGTACATTAATGGCACTTACCAAAGAATATGTTACCGTAATATTCAGTGGTATAATATTTATATTTTTATACAATTTCTTTGCATATTTATTACGGTCAATAGGCAAACCATATGTACCATTAGTGTTCTTGGGAATATCATCGGTACTGAATATTATTCTTGATATTTGGTTTGTTGTTTCACTTAACAAGGGAGTATTCGGTGCAGGGTTTGCTACTGTAATATCACAAGGTGTGGCAGGTATTGGGTTACTGATTTACTCAATAATAAAAGTACCTATTGTGAGAATTCAGAAAGAAAAAGTTGATTTAAGTTTCAAAAGATTTAGGGAAATTGTTATAAATGACCTTGCTACTTCTGTACAACAATCTGTAATGAACTTTGGTATTCTGATGATTCAAGGGTTGGTAAACAGTTTTGGTGAAGTTATTATGGCATCATTTGCAGCAGCAGTAAAGATTGACACATTGGCATATATGCCTTCCCAAGAATTTGGCAATGCCTATTCCCTATTTATTTCACAAAACTACGGTGCTAAAAAATCAGACCGTATCAAGAATGGCACAAAAATTTCTTTTATAGTATCAGCTATATTTTGCCTAGTTGTTTCAGCTATTATATTTATATTTGCTGAAAGTCTTATGGGAATTTTCGTTGAGTCATTTGAAAAAGAGATTATTATTGAGGGTGCAAAGTACCTAAGAATTGAGGGTGCTATGTATGTTGGTATCGGTATATTATTCCTATGGTATGGGTACTTTAGAGGAGTTAACAAGCCACTTATTTCTCTGATTCTTACAATTATTTCTCTTGGTACAAGGGTAGTGCTTTCTTATGCATTAGCACCAACTACACCACTTGGAGTAATTGCAATTTGGCTATCTATTCCTATCGGTTGGATACTTGCTGATGTTGTGGGATATTTTTATTATAGGAAAAATAAATTATAAATCATAAATGATGTAAAAAGGCAAGGTATTATTTACCTTGCCTTTATTCTTTACTCTTATTCAACTGTAATTATAAACTTAAGATTTTTGTTTAAATCATTCATAAGAAAGTACAATATCAAGCAATAGTTCATTACTAACTTTACTTGTTGCAAAAAACTGCAAATCATCTAAAATAAAATAATTCATACATCTTATTTTATCATCAACAGAAACCTTTGCAACACCTTTAAAAGTATCATTTGATACTTTTTCAACAGTTAAAATTTCAATACACTTAAAGTTATCTGATAAAGGATTTTGCTCTACATTGTAATTTACAGAAGTGAAAATTTCATTAAAGTTAATTTTATTTTCACTTTGGAAAACTGCAACCTTATTATTTTCATTATTAATATATAGCTTTCCCTCATTATCCAACAAAGACCAATTCTTTGGAATACTTATGCTTTTGCCATTGTCAAGAACTACCTTTTTCATTTTAAGAGGCATTTCATCTCTAAGTTGTTTACTATACTTAGCATAGAAATATGTGAAGACTAATAAAACCAAAATACATACCAAAGATATAATTGACAGTCTAAGGAAATGATTTTGTTGAGCATTAATACAAGCAAGTATTAGATGTCCAAGTGGACTTAGGCATACAATAGCCATAATAAATAAAGTTGAGTTTTTTAAAAATCTTTTCATAAATTTGTACCTTTGTATCTATAAGATGCAATAAAACTATTTACACTTTTTATTACAATTTTGGCAACCACAATTGCAACAACCTTTGCCTTTTTTCTTTCTACTTCTCATTGAGAAAATTGCAATAGCTACTGCAACAATGACTAAAGCTAAAATTATATAATCCCAAAAATTTAAACTGCTTAGAAAATCCATACTACACCATTCCTACTGCTGAACCGATTAAGTGGACTATGAATGCTACTACCCAAGCAATAACACACTGCCATAAAGCAACACCTATTGCCCACTTACTGCCTAGTTCCCTTTTTACTGATGCAATAGCTGCAACACAAGGAGAATATAGCAAACTAAATACAAGTAGTGATGATGCTGCAAGTGGTGTTAATACTGAGGCAATGTTGCCACTAAATAGGACTTGTAATGTTGAAACTACACTTTCCTTAGCCATAATACCTGAGATTAATGAAGTACATATTCTCCAATCTCCAAGTCCTAATGGTGCAAATATCGGTGAGATAAAACCTGAGATTGAGGCTAACATACTATCTGCTGAATTTGTCACCATATTAAAGTGAATATCAAAGCTCTGTAAGAACCAAACAACTATTGTTGCAATTAAGATAATTGAAAATGCTCTCTGCAAAAAGTCCTTTGCTTTTTCCCACAATAGCTGAACAACATTCTTTGCACCTGGTAATCGGTAGTTTGGTAATTCCATAACAAATGGTACTGCCTCACCTTTGAACAATGTTCCTTTATATAGAAAAGCAATCAATATACCGATTACTATACCCAGCACATACAGTCCTGACATTATCAGTCCACCTTGTTTAGGGAAAAATGAACTGACAAAAAATGAATAGATAGGTAACTTTGCAGTACAACTCATAAATGGAGTTAGTAGGATTGTCATCTTTCTATCTCTTTCGGATGTTAAAGTTCTTGTTGCCATAACTGCCGGTACTGTACAACCAAAACCAATTAGCATTGGAACAATACTTCTGCCTGACAGACCGATTTTTCTCAGCAATTTATCCATTACAAATGCTACTCTTGCTATGTAGCCACTGTCCTCCATTAATGATAAGAAGAAAAACAATGTTACGATTATAGGTAAGAAACTTAACACACTACCTACACCGTTAAATATACCATCTATTACAAGACTATGTATTGTATCATTTACATGGGCTGAGGTTAGAGCATTATCTGTTATTGTGGTTAATGAGTCAATGCCCATTTCCAATAAAGTTTGTAGTCCTGCACCTATTACATTAAATGTTAGGTAAAAAACTAAAACCATTATTGCAATAAAACAAGGAATTGCAGTATATTTACCTGTTAGAATTTTGTCTATCTTTTCACTTCTGACTCTTTCTTTACTTTGCTTTGGTTTGATAACTGTATCTTCACAAAGTTTTTCGATAAAGTCAAAACGCATATCGGCTATTGAGGCATTTCTGTCAAGTTGTCTTTCTGTTTCAAGTTGTTGAACAATATGCTCAAGCATTTCCATTTCGTTTTCATCAAGGTTCAACTTATCAAGAATTAGGTGGTCACCCTCTATTGCCTTAGTAGCTGCAAACCTTACAGGAATATCTGCTTGTTCTGCATGGTCCTCTATTAAGTGAATTACTGCGTGAATACAACGATGTACTGCACCGTTGTGGTCATTTTTGTCACAAAAATCCTGACGCAATGGCTTTTCCTGATACTGAGCAATATGAAGTGCGTGTTTGATAAGTTCATCAACACCTTCATTTTTTGCTGCTGAAATTGGAATAACCGGTACACCAAGCATTTTTTCCATTGTATTTACATCAATAGAACCTTGGTTACCTGTAACTTCATCCATCATATTAAGTGCAATAACCATTGGAATATTCATTTCAAGAAGTTGCATTGTAAGGTAAAGGTTTCTTTCAATATTGGTTGCATCTACAATATTAATAATAGCCTTTGGCTTTTCGTCAAGTACAAAATTTCTTGAAACAATTTCTTCACTACTATATGGTGACATTGAGTAAATTCCCGGTAGGTCAGTTACATTTGTGTTGGGATAGCCTTTGATTGAACCATCCTTTCTGTCAACTGTTACACCTGGAAAGTTACCGACATGCTGATTTGAACCGGTGATTTGGTTGAACAAAGTTGTCTTGCCACAGTTTTGGTTGCCAACCAAAGCATATGTAAGGGTTGTTCCTTCCGGCAAAGGGTTGCCATCTCCCTTTGAATGGAATTTGCCTTCTTCACCAAGACCTGGATGCTCTGTATCCTTGAACCTATCCACTCTATCGTGACTTCTTGTACGAGATTTGATAGGTTCTACCTGAATTTTATCGGCATCTGCTAATCTTAAAGTCAGTTCATACCCATGGACCTGAAGTTCCATAGGGTCACCCATTGGTGCAAATTTCACAACAGTTACTTCTGCATTAGGAATCATACCCATATCAAGAAAATGTTGTCGCAATGCACCCTCACCACCAACTGATGTTATGATGGCACTTTCGCCTATATTCAATTCTTTTAAGGTCATAAATTAAATTATCCTTCCCTTTTCTCCTAAAATTATAAAAATTTTTGCATACTTTTAAACTCCAAGATTATTATAATACATTTAACTACATAAATCTACAATATCTGCACATATGATGAAAATTTCATGAATAATCAAAGTAATACTACTTATAATAGATTACTGTAGTGAATAATTGTTAAGAGTAATAGACAAAATGTTAAAGATGTGTTAGTTATTATACAAATAAAATTAAAGGTCAGAAATTTATAGTATTTTACTAGTTATTTGCTTGACGATAATGCTTAATTATGCTAAAATATTTAAGAACATAGGATTACAGTTTATGCTGAATAACTATAGCATTGGACTGAAAAATACAATTTCTATGTAAAAATTCAAGAAAAAGAAAGGTTGATACTGAAATGGCAAAGATTGATTTAACTAAGTATGGTATTACCGGTACTACTGAAATTATCCACAATCCTTCCTACGAAGAACTATTCAACGAAGAAACAAAGCCTGAACTAGAAGGCTATGAAGTTGGTCAGGAAACTGAACTAGGTGCAGTTAATGTAATGACCGGTATTTACACAGGTCGTTCACCTAAAGACAAGTTTATCGTTATGGACGAAAATTCTAAGGACACTGTATGGTGGACTTCTGATGAATACAAGAACGACAACCACCCAGCTACACAGGAAGCATGGGAAGCTGTAAAGGAAATTGCTAAGAAAGAACTTTCTAACAAAAAGCTTTATGTTGTTGACGCATTCTGTGGTGCTAACCACGACACAAGAATGGCAGTTCGTTTCATCGTTGAAGTTGCATGGCAGGCTCACTTTGTAACAAATATGTTCATTAAGCCAACTGCTGAAGAACTAGAAAACTTTGAACCTGACTTTATCGTTTACAACGCATCAAAGGCTAAGGTTGAAAACTATAAGGAACTAGGTCTAAACTCAGAAACAGCTGTTCTATTTAACATCACAAGCCGTGAACAGGTTATCGTTAACACATGGTACGGTGGTGAAATGAAGAAGGGTATGTTCTCAATGATGAACTACTACCTACCTCTAAAGGGTATTGCTTCAATGCACTGCTCAGCTAATGCTGATATGAACGGTGAAAACACAGCTATCTTCTTCGGTCTATCAGGTACAGGTAAGACAACACTTTCAACAGACCCTAAGAGACTTCTAATCGGTGATGACGAACACGGTTGGGATGACAACGGTGTATTTAACTTTGAAGGTGGTTGCTATGCTAAGGTTATCGACCTTGACAAGGAATCTGAACCAGACATCTACAATGCTATCAGAAGAGATGCTCTACTAGAAAATGTTACTGTTGACGAAAACGGTAAAATTGACTTTGCTGATAAGTCAGTTACAGAAAACACTCGTGTTTCTTACCCAATCGACCACATTGAAAACATTGTTCGTCCTGTATCTTCTGCTCCTGCTGCAAAGAATGTAATCTTCCTATCAGCTGATGCATTTGGTGTACTACCTCCAGTTTCTATTCTAACTCCTGAACAGACAAAGTACTACTTCCTATCAGGCTTTACTGCAAAGCTAGCAGGTACTGAAAGAGGTATCACAGAACCAACTCCAACATTCTCTGCTT
>Ga0326513_10002982_pt1 | contig 12347 bp, 14 predicted proteins | sample 2_2465_0518_D_FD_203654 | JGI IMG/M metagenome (GOLD analysis project Ga0326513, IMG submission 203654) | Bovine rumen microbial communities from UC Davis, California, United States - 2_2465_0518 | ecosystem: Host-associated > Mammals > Digestive system > Stomach > Rumen | place: USA... | reverse complement strand
TCTGACTTTGGACGATTACTCCAAGAGTTCGGAAGGACGCTGGGCAAAACATGATATTGTCGGTGACAAGCCGGTGCTGGAGTTCCTGGGGCCGAACACGGAGACAATCAGCCTGAAGATTCAGCTGCGCCGTGACCATGGCGTCAATCCTGAAAGCGTGCTGAGGCAGTTGGAAGAAATGCGGGACACCGGGGAAGTCTTCTCTTTGGTACTCGGTTCGAAAGTCATCGGCAACCTTATCAAGAAATGGATATCCGGGCAGGGCTTCGGCTCCAGCTCCGGGCTGTGGGTGCTGAAAAGCCTGAGTGAAGTCGTCACCCATTGGGCCGGTGGGAACATGTACTGCGTGGATGCCACCGTCACGCTGGAGGAATATTCGGGGAGGTTGATTTGATGGAATACTTAATCGCAGGCGGCCTGAACCATATTAACTTTGCTCCGGCTACGGTTGCGGAAGAAATTCTGCAAAACATTAAGTGCATTCTGAGTACAGTGAAATTCAGCGTTCCGCTGGACAGGGATTTCGGCATTGATGCCTCTATGGTGGATATGCCGATGGACGTGGCCAAGGCGCAGCTGGCCTCGGAAATTGTTATGGCGGTTGCCAAGTATGAGCCGAGGGCGGCTGTGACGAACATTGACTGGGAACAAGATATTGACGGGATTTTGAAACCGAAAGTGCAGGTGAGAATAGATGAAACTGAGTGATTTGCCGGACATTGTTTTTGTCGATGCCAGCGTTGCAAAAGTGCAGGAAGAAGTCTTTGCGATTTACAAGGAACAGACCGGAAGAACCCCGGCAAAGGGCGACCCGATTCGGCTGTTCCTGATGACGATGACTTATATCTTCGTGCTGCTCTTGAACTGCATCAACGAAACCGGGAAACAGAATCTTTTGCGGTATGCGGAAGAATACAAGCTCGACCATATCGGGGCGCTGGTAGGATGTGACCGGATTCCTGCGGCGGCCGCCGTGACCACGATGGAGGTTACGCTGTCTGCGGAACAGGATGTCGCAACCATCATTCCTGCCGGGACGAGGTTCACAGCCGGCGACGGCATCTTCTTTGCCCTAGACGAAGCGATGATTATTGCGGCAGGAGATACGGAAGGTTCCGGATCTGCCACATGCACCGTAACCGGAGCCGACGGGAATGATTACCCCGTAGGCACGATTAACACGCTTGTGGACCCGGTTCCGTATGTGTCCAGTGTGGAGAACACGACGGTGTCGGAAGGCGGCGCAGGGACGCAGGAGGACGACGATTACCGGGAAGCCATTCACGAAAAGCCGGAAAGCTTTTCGACGGCAGGGCCTACGGGTGCGTATGAGTTCCACGCAAAGCAGGCTTCGGCTTTGATTTCCGACGTGTCGGTTATTTCTCCCACTCCGGGCGCCGTTGCGGTTCGTCCGTTGTTAGAGGGAGGAGAGATTCCCGGAACGGAGATTCTGAACATGGTAGCCGCCCATCTGAACACAAGGACGATTCGTCCGCTGACGGATAATGTGAGCGTGTTGGCTCCGACGGCCGTCAGCTACGATGTGGACATCACGTACTACATCGACAGCGCCGATGCGACGATGGCCAGCACGATTCAGGCTGCGGTTACGGCAGCGGTTGACAATTATGTCGCATGGCAGAAGGAGAAGCTGGGCAGGGACATCAACCCGTCCGAACTGATTCGGCTCGTCATGCAGGCCGGGGCGAAGCGTGTTACCGTTACGGCTCCTGTGTTTACGGCATTGGATAAGACGCAGGTTGCCATTGCGGACGAAGTGACCGTAGACATGGGAGGTTTCGAAGATGAGTAACCTTGCTGATGTCAAAACTAAAGACATTCTTCCGTCGAGCATAGCGGAAGATCAGAACGTGCAGGAGCTGAGTGCCACCAACGACAGCTACCTGCACGAAATATTTGAAAAGGTGCAGTGCATTCTGCTGTTGCCGAATTTGGACACGCTTCCGGAAGATGTCGTGGACAGTCTGGCGTGGCAGTATCATGTAGATTTCTATGAACTGGATATGCCCATTGCGACAAAGCGTGGCATGGTACGGGAAGCAATTTACTGGCACCTTATCAAAGGCACTCCGGCGGCCGTGGAAAAGGTTGTCGCCAATGTGTTCCAGTCTGCGACTGTAGAGGAGAACTGGGAATATGGCGGCGACCCTTATTATTTCCGGGTAGCGGATGTATTGGAACCTTTGACGGATGCCGATACGATTACCCGACTGGTAACGGCCATCAATTCTGCGAAGAACACAAGAAGCTGGCTGGAGGGTATCGAATTTCTGCGGGATATTCCGCAGACGATTTACTGGGCCGGGCCGATGAACGAACACAAGGAAGTCGTTATCGGTTTGCCGCAGTATCACGCACCGAGCGTAACGAACGCACGTTATATGGCAGGAGCCATGCACATTCACAAAGAGGAGGTAATTTCAAATGGCTAATTGGCAGGGAGCAATTTTAACGAACAAAGGCAGGAGCTTACAGGCAAAGGTAGAAGGCGGCCTGTGTCAGCTCGCACTTACGAAACTGAAGACCGGCGACGGAACGCTGGCACCGGGGCAGACCTTGGAGGCATTGACCGACCTTGTGTCCCCGAAACAGAATATCGGCATCAGCGCCATCGTGGTGGATGAAGACCAGCCCGGCGTTGTGTATGTGAAAGGCATTTTGAGTAATGCGGAATTGACGACAGGGTATCTTGTGAAAGAGTTAGGTTTGTTCGCAACCGACCCGGACGACGGAGAGATTCTGTACGCCGTTACCGTGGACAGCAACCCCGACTATTTGCAGGACAACACTTCGGCTACTGTAATTACCGAAGCCCTGAAACTGGCTATTGCGGTATCGAACACGTCTGATGTAGTCGCCACCCTTGACCCGGAAGGCCTGCTCACTGTGGAAGATATGGACATTCACAATGCGGACGAAGACGCACACGACGGTATTTTGCAGAAAGTGTCCACCCTGTTAGCCGATGTTGTCACCCATTTGGCCAGCTCTGCGGCTATCTCCATTTCCTCGCTGAACACTAACAGCGTATTTTACCGGTTATTGCAGTACGCCCTTACCGCTGCCGGGGTGCAGTACAATTTTACGAACGCCAACGCATGGTACATCTGCCTCGGTGCATTGTTCGGTGGCTTAATTATCCAGGGGGGAAGTGGAACGTACCCAGCTAACTCACAGATAGTGACTATTCCATTTACGTTAGCATTTCCAAATGCAAAATTCACAGTTGGCATAGCTACCACGCTAAATGCTTCCACAACCGGAAACGCTCTCATTGTATTTGAACCCGGTGAGGGTAACCCGGAGACTGAAAAGGTAAAAGTAAGAGGGTTTTTAATTAATACCACTACCGTTTCACCAATTCCAGGTAATGCCGTATACACTTGGTTTGCTCTTGGCCGTTGAGCCAGGGGGGAACTGTCGAAGGATATGCTGTCCCCGGCGGTAGCAGCACAACAACAAGCAGTATACCGTGGCCAGTTTCCTGGGCTAACTCAGACTCCGTAACATGCTTGGCTGCCCCGTTCAAGGGTACCTCAGGAAAAATTATTACAATAACTGCTTGGGAATCGACTTTTTTAAAGATTATCTTCAAAAACACTGAAAGCGGTCAAGTTTCCGGCCATGCTGTATGGATTGCCAGAGGTTATTAACATTTCCCAAGCTATACCCCAAAGGCCATCCAGTAAAAAGAATTTGTTCCGCTGCCGCCCGAAACCATATAGTTAAAATTTGGATTATTTCGTCTAATATTGGCAGTTCCACCATCTACGGCTGTTACTGCAACAATATTGTACACAGATGTGTTAAACGATATCGTCAAGGCGTGAGAATTAAAAGATGCGCTTGGGGACGCATCAAAGATTCCCCCCTGGCTCGGTCAGCAACCAACAGCCAGCCAAAGAACAAGTCTGTTTGCTTGCTGAGTATACAACTGACAGCCGGACAATGAAGTCCCGCCTCCGTATGTGTTCTCGCCGCTTCCGCTATTCCCACTAACGGCAGCAGTGGTACGAAAAGATTTAAATGTTAACGGGAACTGTATGGTTTTCATATTATTTGAAACCGTTTCGCTTCCCCCCTGGCTCTGATCTGCAACGTCCAGGGGGGACAAGTAGCTCCAACACAAGCAAGAACTTGGCAAGAATTTGCTTTGCCAATAGCCTTCCCTCACGACTACCTGCAGCATATGGTTTCATCGCTTGCGGTAGATTGTGTCGCCTGTGGTATTACAGGTTCCAGTAATACCGGAGGAAAAACCAATAAAACACATTTTAGGCTGTCGGTAGGGTACGCAAACTATTCCTTACGCTGGCTCGTAATGGGTTACTAACCAGGGGGGAGATAACTACTTCAATAGGTATATTACATTGCCATTATCTGTAAATAATTGCTGGATGGCGTATGCGTTCCATTCTTACGGCTCGTTCTTTGAAGGATATCTCAACATGCCAGAACTCACTTTTTCCAACAATATGGTTACAAGCATCAAATTTTTGCCTAAAAGTACTGGTGTTACTGACAGTTGCAAATGGACGTGTATTTGTAGATAAGCGTCCAGGGGGGAACTGGACACGATGCCACGACTTCCGCTAATACTGTAAACTACTCAGTAACTTATACAAACGAATACAAAATTTTTACTGCTGTCGACGGTTCAACAGCAACACCAATCGGTGTGTCTTATACAAGTGCTTCGCAGTTTAAATTTTATCCGGTAAGTGCCATATCAAACTGGAGATGGTTTTCGATAGGCGTATGAGCCAGGGGGGATACTGGCCTGCAGGTGCAAACCATATAAATTTTATCTTCCCATTAGCTTTCCCAACAAGTTTAATTACTGTACAAACATGCAGAGGACCGATAACAAGTGGAACGAACACCTATAACTCCGTTGTTGCTTATAACTCCAGCAATACCGGTGTTACAGTAGACCCGATGTATGGCGGAAATCCGAAACCTGACTGCTGGGTTGTAGTCATGGGCTATTAAAATAAATCTGGCCAGGGGGGATATGCCGAGTCTACAGACTCAAGTACTGTCAAAAATATCGTAATTCAACTTCCTATAAGTTATGCTTCGTGGCATCGCGGTTATGGTACAGCAGTAGGACTCGGTGCAACAAATCAATGGGTTAAAAACCTTAACGGGGATGTGTCACACGTATCTTTCAACATATATGCAGTAGGCGTAAATTGGATGACGTTCGGAAAATAGCCAGGGGGGACTTGATATAAATTTAACCACTGGAACAAAATATACCATTCATTATCCTGTATCTTATGCAAGTAATTGTTATGGCGTGCAAGTCCAATTTAATGGAACAGCGAACAGTGGTGTTATTGTGGAAGTGAACATACTGAACGATGGAGCATTTCAATATACACCTCGGCACAGTGGTGGTACTTTGACAAATTTAAACATTATTTGGGTTTCTATAGGTGCGTGATTATTTTCCAAACACTATCCAGTTAGCGCTTATTCCGCTATTTTTGTAAAAGCTCTTGATAGTTACAGATGACGTTGTTGCTTTTGTTGCAATATATGGGTACGCAAAACCATCAGCAAGAACTGATGTACACGCATCGCTTCCGCCAAACACCTCGTTTAATGAGATTGGCAATGATATAACTACGGAGCTCTCTGTTGGAACAGAGACTTCAAATCCCCCCTGGGTACAGGTTGGGAACGATGCAGATCCGGACGAACGCTACGGCAGTTTTACAGAAAATCGTCAAAATTGGAAACGCTGTCCCGATGCAGGATAGCAGAAATAACAGAAAAACAGAACATAAAAAAAGGGCAGATTATAGGATTTTTGCAGGAAGCACGGGTAACAAACCTATCCTGCAATAATCCTAAATCTGCGCTGGCAGGTTTAGAGAAATGGTAACACAAGGGTATCACTTTAAAAGCTGAATTGTTTTCCGAAGCTGAAGCAAAGACTTATGTGTGTACACCGCTTCCGTCACACCGGAACCGGCATGGCCAAGGATTCGCTTTTTGGCTGCCTCGTTCGCCCCGGCATTATCCAGCAATGTTGCGACGGTATGCCGGCAGTCATGCGTTGTATGGCCACGGACATTACACGCAGCCATTACCTTTTCCCACATGGAACAGAAACTTGCGTAAGAATACGGCTGGCCACTTTCATTACAAAGTAGCCACTTACCGGGCAGCTGCATCCGTGCGAGTACAAAGGGTAATATCCTGCTGTGTATGGGAATGGTGCGAATCCCCGAAGCAGTTTTGCTGTGCGTTATCCGAAATATGCGGGTGCGGAGATTCACGTTACGCTTCTCAAGAGCCAGCAATTCTCCACAACGCATTCCGGTATAAAGAAGAATGAGAACGGCATCCGCACCGGGCAGATCTGACACGGACCATATCCTGTTTATGGCTTGCCGTGTGAACGGGTGATGCGGTTTCACCGGTTTGTTCTTGCCAAGCTTCAGCAACGGCGCATAGTTCACAGAGACTACCTCGTACTCAATTCCATATTTCATAACCAAAGAAATCATAGAACGCACCTTTTTCAGAGAGGAAAAGGACAAGCGTTCTTTTTTCATGGCATCAATGACCTGCTGGAAGTGCATGAACTTCAATTCTGCGACAGGCATTTCCTGCAGGGCAACACAATGTCGGAACGAGTTATGGTAATTGTCTATGGTACTCTGTGCCGGTTCTATATCGGCAATGTGTACTGGCAGCCAGCGGTAGAACAGTTCAGCAAATGTAATCTTATGTCCAGGGAGGGAGCGATGATGATGTTCTTTAACGTAATCGATTTGAAATATCTCTGCTTCGGTTTGATTTTCAAAGTACGCAAGAGCTTGCCGCTTCCCATTCTGCCCGGAGATTACATAAACGTACGGCCTCCTCCGGTTACCGGATAACCTTTTGATGCTTCCAAACCCATTCGGCTTACGCACTTTATTACCTCCAAAGAAAGGATGATGCAAATGAAAAAGACTTACCTGTTTATTTTAGACGAAGGAAAACGAGTTGCGACATTTTTGTTAGGAATTCACGGAAAAACGATAGAAGCCCTTATCGCAAAGGCTGAAAAGGAATACCCCGGAAAGACTTATCTGCAAGGCGACGACAGCTATTTCAACGAATTCGCCGCCGGGAAGATCTACGTGGACGGCCATTTCATCGACCCGCCCCCGTACGTTCCGCCCCTGGAAGATGTGAAGGCTGCCAAAATCGCAGAGCTGAAAGGCATCCGGGACGAGAAAGAACTGGAACCGGTGCAGTACATTGACCATCTGTATGATTTCGATGTGAAGAGCTTCGACAGAATCAATGCTGCCATCATCGCACTGGACCAGACACACGGAACCATCGGCTGGACGACAGCTGATAACCAGGTTGTGGAAGTGAATGCTGACGCACTGCGTGGCGTTATCGCCTCTGCAGCACTCCGCAGTAATGCGCTGCACATTATCTATCGGGAACTGAAAGAAGCGGTCAATGCGGCAACGACTGCGGAAGAAGTGGGGTCGATTCACTGGCCGGAGGACTGAACCATGTTAGAACAAATTGGGGCTGAAATTGTAATGTTTTTATTGGGCTCAGCTCTCACATACATTTCGACCCGATGGAGTAAATCTCTGAAAAAGATAGAAAAGCTGGAATTCGGGGTGAGGGCTTTGCTCAGGGATAGGATGTTGCAGATGTACACCTACTACAAACGCAAGCAGATTCCTATCCCACTGCGGGAAGTTGAAAGTTTCGAATTGATGTATGTTGCTTATGACGACCTGGAGGGTAACGGCTTCATGCCGGACATCCGCCGGGAAGTCATCGAGGAGATGCCTCATGAAATACGTTAAGAGCCTGCAACAGCGGGTAACGAAATTCGTCCGGAAGCGTGGCGGCACGTTGCCGAAGATATTTGTCTGGATTTACGCCAGCGTGTTTATTGCCTGCGGCCTGCTTACCATCTTTGGCGTGGTGTATGAATTCGTTTCTCATGGCAGCGTAAATTACAAGGCTGTGAATGACTGCATCAGAGAGTACTTTGCGCCATCCGTCGCAGGCACGATGGGCGTCATCGGCGTGCTGCTTATTGACAGGGATATGGACGGCGTGCCGGATGAGTGGGAAAAGGACAAGGAGGACAAAGACCATGAAGTACGTTAAGTGGCTCCTGCTGGCCATACTCGATGTGCTGTTCAATATCGTGGCATACATAACCAATCCCATTGTCGTACTGGCCGCCAGCGAATACGGAAACCTGCCCTGGCTGTTGACCTGGTGGGACAACTACGATGACTGCATGGATGTCGAATGGTTCCTTAAGGAGGGCCATGTCCCGAGCTGGGCTGTGTACGATTATGATAAGCACTACCGGTTCCACGATTCAAGCGAAGGGCTACAGACAAGAGGCATCGCTAAAAGCTATGTGGATATCCTCGATTGGAATTTCACGCTGAAGGAACGAGCCCAGCGTTATGTCTGCCGGCTCCTGTGGTTGTACAGAAATTGCGCCTATGGATTTAGCTACTACGTTACCGGCATTGACGTCCGCCGTGACGACATCGTAAAGATTAAGACCGAGGAGCAGGACGGGTACATCTACTATGTGACCGACTATGCCTGGGTGTACAAAGACGAGCGGCCGTCATTCTTTGGCCTCCGCTGGGACAATTTTTTGGGCTGGAAAATGCAGGCCGTGACGGAAGATGTAGAACGGTGTATGCTGGCGTTCCGGATAACGCCGTTTGATAAGAAGGAGTGATAGCATGATAAAAGAGATTCAGTTTCAACGCAGAAAGCGGACGATCTACGCAATGGACGAAGACTACAAAGTCGTCGGCCAGTGGGAATGCCGGGACGATTTTGTTAAGGGGTACAATTCGGAAGGCGACCCTCGTGGAAGTCTGCCGAACGGACTTTACACGCACGTCCATGCAGAAATAACGCACGGAGCATACGGGCCCGCCTACGGCAATTTTTACATCACGTCCGGCGACCCCAGGGGCAGGGATATCCACGGAGGCGGCTCCGGGCTTCCCGACCCTTACGCAGACTATCAGGGCTGGGTACCGACCTATGGTTGCCTGCGGATGCAAAATGCGGACGGTGTGCAGTTGTCGCAGATGATTATTGACAGCGGCAACGATGTGGAATTGACTGTCGTGGAGGGTTATTGATGTATGATTATTTTCGAGGACTTTGGGAAAACAGAGAAAAAGCTGTTTTTGTTGGCCTTATCGTTGCTTTTCTGTTACTGGCTGTTTGCTGGTTCAGCTACTGCCTCGGCCTCCGGAACGCCGGAGCCGATGTATCAGATAACGGAAAGCGAATTGAGGACGTTAGAAACGAACTTAGCACAGCTACGGAGCGCCAACGAGAGATTACAAGTGGACTTGAGAGCGCAGTCCAGCGAAGCGACGCAGCTGAAGAAAGAGCTGGCCGCATTGAGGAAAGAGCTGTCAGATCTGAAAGCGTTGTCCGTGACGCAGGAGTCCTCATTGACGAATGCCAACAAATTATTGGAAGAGTACGCAATAGAGGCCAAGCGGGAACGATTAAGAATTAAGGCACAGCGGAACGGATGGGCGGCTGCGGCGGCCTGTCTTGCTGTTGCCCTTGTAGTGAAATCGTAATACCGGCAAAGGGGTATCCTTCGGGATGCCCTTATTTTTTTTGCGTGCATTTTAAGAACCAAAATGAGCATTTTTTGGTTGTTTTGAGCATTAAACTGTATGTTTTGTGCAATTTAAAACCACGAATGGTTTTATCTCTTGATTATTTCCGAAAAAAAGTATGGAATAATTGAGCAACGATGAAACAAGAATTCCATACTTTTTCCTGCAAAAATCAAGTAACAGTCAAGTAAAACTTGACGACAAAAATCGTTCGAAAATCGTTCGTGTCAGATCTGACAAGACCTCTCAAACACGCATGGTTGAGCCATTCGTATCGTTTGAAAATCGTTTTTCTTGTTGGAATCTTGTTAGAATCTCGGAGAATCTTGGCGACAAAATCAAGTTACAGTCAAGTAAAAACTCGGCAAGCCACCTGCCCGCCCCGCACAGCTCGTTTCAACCGGTTCACGATAGGCAACATGGGAACGCAAATAAAAACGCCCTACCGAAGCGGCAGGGCTGTTTCCGGGGCTATTTATTCTTGGAACAATGCCCATTCGTGGAGAGGCTTGACGAACTTGCCCCAGTCCCGGATGGCTTCATCCGTTCCGCATTCGTCACAGATGTACACGTCGGCGTGACGGCTGAGTGCGTTCGTGGCCGTTCTTGGCTTCACAGTAGCCCTCCCACAGCGAGGACACATCTTCCAATGGTAACGAACCTGCCAATGGGCAAACGCTTCCAAAACCGAAGCACGGCTCTCGGAGGACCGTTTCAACGCCCAGCAGACACCGTCCCACAAAACGGCCTTGTCGATTCTGAAATCGTCGAAGCCTTCCACGATGGTCTGCAAGTAACTGTCGGACGGGGGAACCGCATCGAACCCCGGATGCATAACGTACGCCATGGCCTTGTGGCGCTCCCCGTTAATCTGTATCATGAAATTCTGCTTCACGTACAGGTAGGGGTATCCCTCGTACCTGTCCAAGGCTACCTCGTCGGACTGGCTGATCTGCCATACGCCCACCGGAACCTGCGAGCCTTTCTTCGGTTCAATGTTGGCCACTCCGTTGCCCCGGAGATTCCCCCGGAACGTAAGCTGGTAGTTATTGATTACGGACGTGGTGACGATTTCTGCATCGGGGCAGCGCCGTTTCATCTGGTCGATATTGAGGTTACTTCCATAAGCGATGTACAGTTTCATCGTTGTTTCCTTTCTCCCCGTATGGCCGATAGGTCAGCCGTTTTATATTAAGCTGCGGCGTCCTCGGCGTTCCCACCGAATGCGGCCGTTAGATGCAGGCGGGCTGTCCGGAATTCTTTGCCTTTCAGACCCAGGCGGTTCTTCAGTACCCGGAGCATCAATGCTTTCTTCTGCTCCATGGTGTAGTTCTTAATCGTCCGGAAGTGGAGGCTCGTGCTCTTCCCTTCGATAGCCCATGCGCTCATGGCCAGACAGAACTGGATGTATGCTTTAATCCGCCCGGCGTGGGTGGTTCCGTTGAACAGCCTGAATTCTACGGTTCCCTTTGTGAAGAAGGCGTGAAGGTTGATACCGTGGTACCGGGTGCTGTTGTAATGGTCGTGGCTGATTCCGTAACGGTAGCCATCATTCACCGGGCTGTACCATAGCCGCTCCAGGCTGGCCGTTGTCCGTTCGCTGTCCTGCTGGATAGCTTTGAACAGGTTCTTGTTCATCTTCCGGCAGAACCGCTCGGTCCGTCTTTCCGATACGGCCAGTGCTTCGTAGAACAAATCCTGTCTGCCGATGGCGAAGTTCATCAGGCGCTGGAGAGAATCTATGGTATGTTTGGAGGCATCCACATGGACGTGGATTCCGCAGGAGCCGTCAGCCTTTGCGCCAGCTTCCCGGAGTAACCGGATGATGGCCTGCAGATCTTCCATATCTTCGTACTGGAGAATCGGGGTTACGACTTCACAGCCACCGTTGCGGTCGTTCAGGCTTGCGTCCTTTACGCATTTCCAAACCCGGCCTTTGCGGTCCTTTGCCGCCCATGCATCGTACCCGTATTCCCGGGCTGCGTGCCAATTCGTGGTTCCGAAGTGCCTTGCGATGATTCCGGAAGCCCGCTGTCTGGTGATGCTTACCAATTCGATTTCTACACCGTAGTTCTGCTCTTTTAACAACATGATTTGTTTCCTCCCTTTTCGTTTTGTGTTTTATGGATTTATTCTTTCGTCTTACAGTTTCATTGTAAACCATTTAGTTTATCTTGTCAAGAGGATTTATAAAATATTTTTTTTGCTACGGATAAATTTTCGTTGACACATTAAAACATTTGGTTTAAAATGGTAAACGAAAGGAGTGGTAATATGACGGCAAGGCAAATCGTTGAAATGGCCCTGGCCTATAAGGGCATGGACAAGGCGGAGCTGGCAAGGAATCTTGGATGGTCGGCGCAGCTGCTGAACAAGCGACTCAATACCGGCAAGTTCAGCGTGGAGGAATGGCAGGCCATCGGGGAAGCCATCGGCGCAAAGACGCAGATAGCATTTTCTTTCCCGGAAGGCCAGAGAGTGGGACTAATTGAATAGGTAAACAGAAAAACCCGGGAGCCGAAGCTTCCGGGCTTTTTTAATTTGGAGCTTATCGCTGGCGCTTTGGACGGCCTGTCTTTGTCCTGATCTGACACTCATCGTCCGGTTCCCGGACAAGCAAGTCTGCAATGTCGCACCCGAGTGCCTCACAGATTAAGTCCAGGTGCC
>Ga0326513_10002981_pt1 | contig 12353 bp, 13 predicted proteins | sample 2_2465_0518_D_FD_203654 | JGI IMG/M metagenome (GOLD analysis project Ga0326513, IMG submission 203654) | Bovine rumen microbial communities from UC Davis, California, United States - 2_2465_0518 | ecosystem: Host-associated > Mammals > Digestive system > Stomach > Rumen | place: USA... | reverse complement strand
GCAGAAAAAAATTAGTGGTTCTTATGATGATACAGAATCATTCCAGCAATATGAAGAAGATAGAAAAAAGACTGGCACAGAGACAAAGACATTTTCAGGAAAATATGCTGATACTGAATCAGGTTTATATTCTGATAACTATAAGAATCAAAATTATAACTCAGAGCATATGGGTAACATTGGTAACTTAACAACTCAGCAACTTCTTACAGAAGAACTTGAATGGCGTAAGAACATGCTTATTAAAGAAATTATAAATGATGTTAAGAGTTTTATAACTCTTGATATATATGCTTAGTCAACTAACATCTATTTAAAAGAAAGGAGAAAAAGAATGAAAGTTGAACAGATTTATGAAATTGCAAACACACTCTCTGGAGAATATCTTGGAGAGACAGGATTAGTGAATGAAGATTTGTCAAATATTGTTGATATGGGTTCTAAGGTAATTAACCTCGATAACCTTGACCGCTACGTTCGTTCACTTATCGACCAAATAGGTAAAATCGTATTTGTTAATCGTCCATATAGAGGTGGACAGCCAAACATTATGATGGACGGCTGGGAATATGGCGCTATTTTGGAAAAGGTAACTTATGACAAATTGCCGGAAGCAGAGGAGAATCTTACTTGGGAATTAGAAGATGGTGTATCTTATGACCCGAACGTATTTACAAAACCAGAGGTATCAGCAAAATTTTTCTCTAAGAAAACAACTTTTGATATTCCAATGTCATTTGCTGAGAGACAGGTAAAAACGGCATTTCAGAATGGAACACAGTTGAATTCATTCTTTTCAATGATTGAGACTGCCATCTATAATTCCATGACCGTAAAGAATGATGCGCTTGCACAGAGAACAATCAATAGAATGATTGCATCCACAATAAATTCGGCAGATTCGGTAAGAGCCGTAAATCTTTTAACTGGGTTTAACGCAAATAGAGAGCAAGCTGACCAGATTACAGCGTCAGAAGCAATTTATAATCCGGATTTTATTCGCTATGCATCTTATGTAATGCGTTTGTATGCACAGAGAATGTCTCGTTTGTCAACATTGTTTAACAATGGCGGTAAGGACAGATTTACACCTACTGACCGTTTACACATTATGCTTCTTTCAGAATTTAACGAGGCGGCGAAAACGTATCTCTATTCTGACACATTCCATGATGATTTTGTACATTTGCCACAGGCAGAGATTGTACCTTATTGGCAGGGCTCGGGAATTACTTATGGATTCGATTCTACATCTAAGATTAACGTAACAATTGATGTTCGTGTAAACGATAGCACTACTGAAAAGGTTACAGTTAACCAGACAGGCATTCTTGGATGTATGTTTGACAGAGAAGCTTGTGCAATTACAAATTATGACCGCAGAGTAACCGCTAACTACAATGGTAGAGCAGAGTTCTTTAACAACTGGTATAAAATGGATGCAGGCTATTTTAACGATGAGAACGAGAACTTTGTGGTATTCTATGTTGCTAATAGCTAATTAGTCAACTAAATGAAAGGAGAATATTATGGCAGATTTTTACAAGGAAATGTATAATTACAACAAAATGGAAAGCTATGTAGATTCAGAGATTTCAGACGTGGAAGAATCAATTCCGCAAATTATGTTTGTCAATTTTACAGATGATGGTGCAAGCACTGTCACTTGTGATAAAACATTTACAGAAATTGCTTCCGCAATCCAAAATGGGAAACCTATTATAGGATTTGCACATAATACATTAGACGGTCATCGCTACCAGTTATCATCAGTTACACAGGAGACTGGTTCAACATCTCCGATAAGTTTTAGCGCAATAGCAACTTATGTAAATAGTAAGCCAACTGTTTATTCATATATTGTTTCTTCAAGTGGTATAACTTCTAAAATTGACGAATTTGAATAATAATCAACCCCCCTTAGTCAACTAAGGCTAAGGGGTATTTTAATATAAAGGTGGTGTAAAAATGGACGAATGGGTACAGATTGTATCATCAGTAGGATTTCCTATTACAATGTGTGGAATCTTGTGTTACTATATCTTCAAAGTGGAAGCAAAACTTATTGATTCAATCAATCAGAATACTCTAACGCTTAGTCGACTAATTGACATGATAGCAAGGTATCTTGGAGAAGAGGGGGACGATATAAAATGATTATTACTCTATATCAAAATAAATCCGATATTACAGAGGTTTCAAAATCTTTAACAACAATACACACATATAACAACGGCACATTAAGAGATGGAACTTCTATCGTAGACCCAACAATTTTTGTCGAAGCAGAGAATATTCCAGAGGACTTAGTCAACTATATGTATATTCCTAAATTTAATCGCTATTACTTCGTTTACACCATAGACAATGTTCGTAAGAATTTATGGTCAATAACGGGTCACGTAGATGTATTACATTCATTCCGAACCGATATCTTAGCGTCTACTCAACTTATAGCACGTCAAGAAAAGAAGCGTAACAACTACCTTGTGGACAAATCATTGCCAATAACGGCAAAACGTAACTTCAAATGTATCGAGTTCGGAGACCAATTTATTGAGAACTCATATTATATTTTGACAACTATGGGGGGTGTAGCAGAATGAGTAAATTTAAAATTATACTTACAAATCCAGCAGTTTGTGCAATGTTAAATTATCAGTCACGTAGTATATGGAAAACAAAATGTGTAACAAGAATATTTGAAATTGATTATACAGGAACAAATGCAATAGTTGTAAGATATCCTCATACACAAGAATACACATATACAGTTGATAATGTGCAATATACTGGTCAATATACAGTGTATTCCTATTATCTGATTGGTAAGAATATTACTGTAAATTCATTTAAATATAAACCTTATGTGCAACACGTAAACACATATGGAATATCTTCATCTTCATTTGACTATAATGCTATTTCAGCCACTGGAAAACAACAAGCACAAAATAACATTGTTTTTGATTATAATTGGCTCATAGACACATCTGATTATGTTGAACTTAATATAAATCGTAGCGATGCGGAAATATTGGCTACATGGGTTCCATGTGACACAATGCAATCTGTTCCCGAAACGTTTAATACATCTGCACGAAATTGTATTTTTGGAATTCCGGTAAGACTTTTCTCAACAAATACTTACGCTATAACACCAGTAATATTTTATGCTCTACATCAAACATATAAATCAGCATATGTATTAAGAGATTATACATCTGATTCAACTTATGATGAGTATAGATTTAGTGCATCACCATTAGAACAAATACCAAGTATAGCAAGTGATTTGCGATATTTAGCTGATACAAATGCAATAAGTGGTGCTCTCATGGATAACTTTTTATTCGAGAGAAACGGCAATGTCAAGTATGATTTATCATTATCACCTGAACAAAACTATATTACAGAATGGGATTTAATTCAAAAATCAGCGCAAACTTATTTCGATAAAGGTAAACCATTTGACATTTTTGGAAGTATTATTTCAACATCTTCAACTTCTGGAGTATTTTGGAATCCTACACATTACAATCAAACATACAATTCATCAATTAGAAATGCATATACACCACCGGCTCAATTTGGAACAATGGACTCATTAGGTGCAGGCTTTCCATCATTTTCATTTGGCTCTCCTTATATTCCTTATGAAAATGTATTATTCCTTGATATACCAGTGTCAGATTTAATCGATGAATCCAACAACTACGTACAAACAGGCAAGTTACCATCTGATGCAATTTATGTTGAAACTGATGATGATGGTGTTCCAAAACAATGGAAGAATACTGACCCCGACCCAGAGGGAGAAGATGGCTCACAAAATATATCAGTTGATGATATGGAACTCCCATCTCCCACACGTGGAGCATTGACTGCTGGTGCTTGTCGCTACTACCTTATGACAAAAGAAGCAATGGAAACATTTCTTCACTGGTTTTGGTATGAGAATCATGGATTAGAAGATGTCTTTGATAACTTTTGGACAAATATGTATGGCAATTTGAAAGAAACCATCTTATCTTATCAATATTTTCCATGTACAACTTCCGCTCTTGGCACAATCTCATCAACACAGGAAAATATTTTACTTGGTCGCTTAGTTTCAACACAAACGGCTAGTCGACTAAATGGTTTACCATCAACTATTTTACTTGGGTCAATAAATATAAAAAATGCTTATAAGCATTTTAATACATTTGTTGACTGGGAAGGATATACCAACTTCCAAATATATCTACCATTTGCAGGCATTGTAAAACTTCCAACAAAGTCGGTTCAGAACGCTACTTTAAAAGTCTACTATTGTGTAGATGTTGGAACAGGTCAAATGAATTATATAATAAAATCATATCCAAATGGTGGGGAAAATGGATTCGTAGTTCTCGAGACAACAACCCCTATTGGAGAGACAATTCCAATATCACTCATGGACGATATGGAAAATAAAACAAAACTTGCACAAACGGCGGTACAAGTTGTAGGTTCTACAATAGGTCTTGCAGCATCTGTTGCAACTGGCAACATAGCGGGAGCGGCAATTGCAACTGGTGGCTTAGTATCGAGTGCGGCTAATGCTTCTAATCCTACTAACGCTAACGTAATGATTAGAACTGCTGAACACAGTGGACAGCGAATGATTTCGGGTGTTGGTCAGATAGCAAATGAAGCAATGCAATATCAATCTGACACACCATCTGCTGTAGGGCAAATAACAGGTTTGATGGGTAAATGGTCTCCACTGAAATGTTACCTAATAATCGACTACCCAACTGTTGACAACAAGTCTAACGGTTATAATCGACATGTAGGATATTTAAACTATAAACCATATAAATTATCCTCATTAACAGGTTTCACAACTTGTGTAAAACCGCAAATTGACTTCACTAACACAGCCCCTCTCTTGAAAGAGATTGAGGAACTCTATCAACTTATGGAGTCGGGTATTATATTATAAGGAGATGAGAACATGGGCAAATTTTATTCCCTTGAGCCAATTTTGAAACATAACTGTCAATATAATATGATTATTGGGGAAAGGTCGAATGGTAAAACATATGCTTGTATTGAGCGAGCATTACGAAAATACTTGGAGCACGGAGAACAATCAGCATATCTTCGTCGCTATCGTGAAGACTTCAGAGGTAAACGTGGAGATGCACTTTGTGCTGGTCACGCAGAACTGATTAGTCGACTAACGAATGGAGAGTGGACACAAGCATCATACTATGCTGGCAAGTGGTATCTCGCAAGGTTTGACCCTGATATTAACAAAATTGTACGTGATGAAGAACCATTTATGTTTGGTTTTGCACTCTCAGAAATGGAGCATGATAAGTCAACATCTTATCCAAATATAACGACAATCATTTTTGACGAATTTTTAACACGTCGCATTTACCTCACTGATGAATTCGTACTTTTCATGAACGTATTATCAACAATCATTCGACATCGTGACAATGTAACTATTTTCATGCTTGCTAACACTGTAAATAAGTACGCCCCATACTTCAAAGAGATGGGACTTGGTCATGTAGCAGAAATGAAACCGGGTAAGATTGACATCTATTCATACGGAGATTCAAAACTTCGTGTAGCGGTAGAAAGATGTAAACCAAATTCTCGCAAGGGTAAAAAATCAGATGTCTACTTTGCTTTCGACAACCCCTCACTCCAAATGATTACTGGTGGTGCTTGGGAAATTGACATCTATCCACACCTACCCGAAAAATACAAAAAATCACAAATACTTTACATCTTCTTCATCTACTTCAACGATTGTCTACTTCAATGTGAAATTGTGGATGGAACTAAAGGGGTTTTTATATACATACATACAAAGACAACACCGTTTAAAGATGAAGACACCGACCTAATATACACCGAAGAATACTCTCAGAAAATCAATCATCGACGTAACATATTACACCCTATGCTTGATATTGAGAAACGTATTGCAAATATCATAAAATCTGAAAAAGTATTCTTTCAAGACAACGAAGTCGGAGAAATCTATCGTAACTACATATTAACTTGTCGTGCAATGGGGCGGGACGTAAGTAGGGTTTAGTTGACTAAGGGGTAGGATGTAGAGGTGAGTAGAGGCTGGTAGAGGCTGGTAGAGGTTGGGAAGAGGCGAGTAGAGGTTGGTAGAGACAATAACAAAAATATAAGGGCTTAGTTAACTAAGCCCTTTTTTGTTGCATTATTTATTCCAGAGTTCTAATTGAGATATGAACCTCAGATAATCTGCGGCTATTGAAAAATAATAGCCTTCGCTTTCCAAGTGTACAGAAGATGGTGTTTCTACCAGTTCCTTGTTACCCAAGTAATCCTCAGCAATAAGTGCTTGCTCCTCGTCAATGTATGTGTGTAATAATTTACCAGCATATCCTTTAGGTATTATTAACCCCTCGTCAAACATTTTGAAAGAGCCTTTGATACCATACTTTGAGAGAAGATACGGAACTGCCCAGTTTTTGTTGAGTCCCGAAACAGTGAGAGAGAGGTTATCCCCAGTTGAATCGGTATACATGTAACGTTTTGCACCAAGAGTTTTGAAATATTTATAGTCGCCGTCATCTTCCCAGACACCGAGTAACTTTTTATCCCCCGATGGTGTAGCAGGTCGGCAACGCTCGAAGTCAATGTTATAATGGGAACACATTTTTGCGAGTTCGATATAGGCGTGGGTGTTGCATTCGTTGAAATAGCGTTCATGTGCAGAGTAGTTGAAATATTTTACTGAGTCAGTGTCGCTATAAACGTAATCCTCTTTCAACTCGTAGATGGCAGAGAATAGTCGTGCTCTGGCATAAGCCGTAATGTAGATGCCCCAAGGATAGTAGAGGAATCTGGAGTGGGTTTTGTTGTATTGGCTTAGTTGACTAAACTCATCTACGCCACCCTTTGACCACTCGTCAGAATCTGAAGAATAGATATACTGGTCTTGGAAGATATCTGTTACCATCATTCCAAAAATGGAGTTCAAGCGGTTCTTTGATTTCATATATGCAACTTCTTGTCCCGGTACATTTTTCAAAGAAGTTTTACCCTCATAAAAATCAAGAGTTGATTCGATAATAGGTTTAGGAAGATAGCCCCTATCAGCAACCCATATTGATGTGATTTTGAAAGAATCGAATGTGTAGTATTTTACAATCCATTCCCAGTCAACATCAGTTAAAGTTGTGCAACATATATCGGCGTCTACAAGTCGCCCATTGTTTACAGTGTAGTCCCCCTCGCAATAGCATTTGTGCTTAGAGAGAATGTTCTCGTAGATTACGTTCGGTTGTAGGTTGTAGAATGTTACATCGAAGATGCAACAGAATGTGGATAGTAGTTCTTTAAAAATTTTCAAATCGTCAACCGAGCCTAAATGACGGAATTTCGTCATAGGAAACTGTTTTGCGGTAATAACAAAAGGATATGAAGATGCAATATCTTTTGAATGTATCCCTTGCAAAACTTCAGCCACATGAACACAAGAACCATGAGTGAAACCACCCATAAATGCCCTTTTACACATTTTGTAGAAATCAACAGAATCGATGGTTAGTGAACGCATGATGGCTTTATATTGCAGACCTTCTCTTGTTAAGTCACCAGTTGCAGGGTCAGTTGGATAGCACTTATTTCGTACATAGTTACGCACAAAACCAGTTGATGTGTATGGGATGTTGTGAATACCCCCCTCATCTTCGATAAGTTCTTGGATATATGAGGTTACTACTAACACATCGTTAATGCAATAATCGAGTTCTTCATCAGTCATGGGAGTTGAACTTAGTCGACTAAGCCTATAATCTAAGTCTCCCTCAAGTTTCTTAACCTTATAGCGATGTAGCATATGAGAACCCAAGTAAGCCAAGTTTGCGTTGCTTAAAAAGTAAGAACAGCGGTATTCAAATACGTTGGTTCGTGCGTAAATTGGACGCCTATTCTTAATTGCGAATACCTCATCCCATTCAAAAAATTTACGCATAAATTGGAACTCGAACCCCAAGTTATGTACGTAGATTGGGATATAAGTCGCACCATCTGCATATACCCCCGCATTTTTGAAAAAAGTATTTTTGAGTGCTTGCATAAGTATGCAATACTCGTCCCATGTGCGTCCGAGAATAACACCACCATTGATGCTCATTTGCCAAATGTACATCCATGCTGATTTATTTCCAGCATCGTCAGTGTATGACGTTGTCTCAATATCAAAGGATATTGGAATGTTAAGATAGGAGCGAGAGCCGTTAGAGAGAAATACTGCGTCATTTTTACACAAATTATATATTGCATCTTCTAAAAAATCTCTTTGAGCTCTTACTTCTGATATTGGTTCTACATCTATTGGTAATGATTTTAAATCCCACATATAATAAACTGCTCTTCTATTTATATACATTATTATCATCCTTTCTTAAATATGTTTAGTCAACTAAATGTGTCAGTTGAACCAGTTCATGGAGTTTAGATACTTGAATACCCCAGTTGTTTTTTGTTCTTGCTGTTGTTGTAAATAATAATCTTGCAACGCCTTGTGGGCGGTAACCAATGGGTCTGGGTCACCGCTGATGTATAGGTCATAGAGATAAGAGATTAACTCTTTAGAACCGAAACCATCGTAGATTAGAGCAGCCTTGTCCTCTTCGAGTCTGCGATAATCAGAGAACACATTTGATAATGTCTCCTCATCTAAAGATGGAGAATATGATTTATGCCATTTATCGTTGTTCCATTGCTTGCCAAATAAATCTCCATATTTTTCCATACTTAAAGTTACCGTTTCATAAGCCGCCCCTCGTAGTGTTGAAGATGGATTAGCAAGAAAAGTGAACATTCTTGTCGCTTCTAATTTTAATTCTTGAGCTCCCATATCTTTTCGGAAGTGAAATCTTTCACCCCCTATGTCCTCATAAGCAGAAGAACGTATACCACGTTCAGACATCGCTTTTTCAAGACGACGGATACGAGTGTTGGCTCTATTGGAAAAGTTTCTTAAAGCAGTTAGATTCATTATCTGCCCATCATCAGAAATGTAAGCATTTGCCTTTTTTCGAGCCTTTATGCCGCTTAGAAATTTTCGTTTCTTCGCCATAGACTTCTCCTTTCATTACATTACAGGTAAAATATTTGATTTGCTTCAATATTTCACCCTTTGCACACTTTGAATGATAAAAGTGATACATTATATTTCTGCCCTCACGATAGCGATTATAGATTATATCGTCAAAATCGTGGATTGTTCCACCACATATTCCACAGACACAAGAGCGAGAAATTTTATCACGCATGTATTTGGATAAATCCAAAGGTTTCATATTTTTACACCCCCCTTAGTTGACTAAATGTATATAACTACTATATAATTATCCTTTCTATGGATGTTCCAAGCAAAAATACGATTAAAAAGTATATCTTTATCTATACTTAAAAGTTTCACAATAGCTACTGTATCTCTTTCGTTAAATTTAACAAAATCACCGTTATCTGTATGAATTTCAATTTCTGTTGGGACGTAGCACTTTACATTATCATTTAAAAATTTTAATAATAACTCTTTATTTGGTGCTATTGACTGTGTAAGTTGCCTTGACACATTATCACTCCTTTACAAATTAAAATTAAAGGGGGTTAAATAACCCCCCTTTAGTTGACTAAGCGATTAGCAGTTGCCAAACCTAAAAGAGTAGCACTGACGCTTATAGCGAGGATGCATATAACGAGAGATAAAGATGCAGCATTCTTCTGCATTTATAGCATCTATAGCACTCTGGTTTTCCAATATCTTCTGACAAGTATCTAACATATGCTGTGGGAGAGATAAGTAGCAATCATCCAAAGCCACAACTGGCTGTGGTCCGTAATTCCCCTTATCGTTAATATAAATTCCATGCACTAACAATGGTACCTCTGCAACCTCTTCATCAGTAGAGAAACCCTCGCTCTCTTTAATCTGTTCGAAGACATCTTCCTGAGATACATACTCAAATGAACTTGTGTCATAATTAAAAATTCTTTTAGGGTTTACTTTCTCGAAGTTAAATTTCATAATTAAAATCTCCTTTCAAATTAGAACCCCCTTAGTTGACTAAGGGAAAAATTAAATTCACTTTGCTTTTTAATACCCCCTACCCCTTTATTGCTTAGTTGCCTAAGCGTGGCTTGTCGCGCCAGTGGGTGGGTATTAAACATAGTGATTTTGTTACTGAATTTTGATATAAATTAGTGTGCTAATTTATGCGCTAATTAGATACCTAATTAGGATACTAATTAGTTGACTAATTAGTTGACTAATTATTAGTAGCACTCTCAAGTGAGTAGTGCTAATTTATGCGCTAATTAGATACCTAATTAGGATACTAATTAGTTGACTAATTAGTTGACTAATTATTAGTAGCACTCTCAAGTGAGTAGTGCTAATTTTTGAGTATAGGGAAGAGGGGCGTTGCGCCCCTTTGCCCCTTGCCTATTGGTCAGGCTTTCAACCAGTCAATAACGATATCAATAGCGTTCTGAATTTCCTCTGTGACATCTGCCATGCCTTCCGTCACTGGGAGTTCTGCCAATAATGACAGACACATTGTTCTCTTTTCTATGATTGAGGTATCGATAGGAGTATTGGCACTTGGCTCATGTACTGTCTTGCCATTATCGGCGTTAGCATTGTCCTTGTCGGCGTTCTTATTATCCTTGTCGGTATCCTTATTGTCCTTGCCATTGTCAGCGTCAGCGTCACCCTTGAAATGACTTTTAAGGGCATTTCGCATATCACGGCATGACATACAGTCATTAATTATACCTTTAGCAAAACATAATTCAATTTCCTTAATAGGGTTTTCGCTCTCTTCATCTACATACGTGAGTAACTCGAGTAAATGAGAGATTGTTAACGTATCTGTAAAGGACGATTTGTCGGAATAGTCTTCATTTATGAAGTACTTTCCAATGCGTACATACTGTGAGCAAGTCACAGATTTAAGGTCGAAGAGTTTTGAGCCGTATTCTCCTATACTCTTGAAACCTAATGCGTGATAAGTTCCATTAGATTCAATATTGAATAATTCACGGCAGAGAACTCGTGAAACTAATTCTCCTGTACGCTTGCCCACCATTATTTTACTGGTGGAACGCAAAAGACTTTCGTCCGTAATTCTAATTTCGGACTTGCCTTTGTGGGCGCCGAAGAGGTGAAATTTACCGTTGTATACTGTTACTTCAGTGCCATCATCGTTCTGAATTGTTTCCTCATACTGTGTTGTGAAAAGGTTGTCATTCTGAAAAATATTTCCGACTACGCTCAATGCGTCAGCAGGTGACACAATGTTGGTCTGTTCTACGGTTGCTACTTCTGTTTTGACTTCTTTCTTATTCATATTATCTCCATTCTGCACCATACAAGGGTATATGGTGACTTACCTTAGATTTTTTAACCCTTGCGGATACCCTTTTAGTTGACTAAAAAGGGCATAAGCAAAAGTTAAAAAACAATTATTCCAATAATATTATCATTATAGTCCAAAATAACTTCTAATGATGCACTAAAAGTGTTCGTGATATAGGTTAATATATCTGACTTTTCTACCTCAAACTCAGTTTGTAATCTTAATCTGTACTCGGTACTAATCATATCAGTCGAAGATGCAACATCATATATATGCTGTCGTGTGGTTCTATTATTAGAAATGTGCTCAAATCCGTGTATATCGGTATATCTAACATATGATATAAAAAATTCACTCATTACGTCGTCACCTTTCATAAATCAATATATATTTCAAATCCGTAATCATATGCTTCCGCTGTATCAGGATATATGTTTATCGTTCCTATTGTTTCCGCTGTAATCATTGATAACAGCTTTTTACCCAAATTGAAAGGCAATTCCATATATCCCGTGTCGTCACTTGTGTGCATAATATAAAAGCGCACATCCTCTTTTGAGGAACAATTTTTCAACATTATGTCCATATCATTTAGTGATATTTCCTCATACTGTGTAGCATAATAATCATTTAATAATATTCTCATTTTAATCATTCCTTTCTTTTGATTTAGTTGCCTAAATGCTTTTCATAGATAATGTAACCATCACAATACAAGCGAAGAACGCCACCTATAATTTTACCAGTTATCATATTTTTTTCCTTTCCGCCGTGTTTAGTCAACTAAATACGACTTACCTATTTTTGGGTAACCCAAATATACCCAAAAAAGGTCTTTTTTTTTTTTTTTTTTTTTCCTTTCTAAGGAAAATTATACAGGTAAGTCGTGTCAAAATCTTGTCAAATTTGTGAATTTTTGTTCACAATTTGTTAGGTATAACTAACCACGCAATG
>Ga0326513_10002980_pt1 | contig 12359 bp, 19 predicted proteins | sample 2_2465_0518_D_FD_203654 | JGI IMG/M metagenome (GOLD analysis project Ga0326513, IMG submission 203654) | Bovine rumen microbial communities from UC Davis, California, United States - 2_2465_0518 | ecosystem: Host-associated > Mammals > Digestive system > Stomach > Rumen | place: USA... | reverse complement strand
TCGTTCCTTGCGATAGCAAGTTGGACAAAACCCACAAAGATATGGTGGGTCGCATTTTAAAGTGCGTGGTGTGGTGTGATAGACCTTTGGTGTCTTATAGTGGTGATGTAAACGCCAAAAGTGATGTGGCGTTCGTTCCAAAGGAGAAGAAGGGGTACACCTACACACAATATCCCTACTTCGCCAAAGCGAATAAGAGTGGTATCGAATACCTAATCATCAACTATCGAGAGTGCGACAAAGCCACTTATGATGAAACATACTTCATCGATGGGGTCGAGGTGACAAAGGACGTGGCAAAGTCCTACTTCAAGGAAGAAAAGCACTACGCACCACAAACACAAATTGCAGTTGGGGTGACAAACCCAAAGGAGCAAACAAAGGTAGTGCAATACCAAATTGAAAATGTCGCCTACATTGGCACTTGCAAGGAGGATGCACAAAGAGTATTCCAAGAATGTAGGGAATGAGTACTTAATTAAGTACTCTTCCTTTTAAAAAAGGTGGCTGATAAAGTCACCTTTTTTTGTGCTAATTATTTTCAGTCGTTTTAATTTTTTTAACTAAAATAATTTGGTAGTTTGGGGAAAAAGTCGTACCTTTGCAGTGGGCTTACAGTGAAGGCGATGACTCAAGCGTGTTCAACGTACTCTTCGTTATGGAGATTAAAATTTAAATTTATAGGTATAATTTTGTGTGGAGTTATTAAATAAAATAATATATTTGTAGTAGATAAAGTTTCAAAGTTTAATTTAAAACATTAATAGTTATGGAGAAGACAACAAATCATTTCGTGAATGAAAGAATGAGCAGAGCAGAGTTTATCACCAACGTTATTGGAGATACCAACAACGTTATTTGCACCAACGTAATTGATAGGGGTCACGTCAATGGTGCTGAGAGATTTGAGTTGAGTGACAAAGGAATAATAAGAGTTTATAATAACATTACAAATAGACACATTACTGACTTGATAGCACGCCCAAACCAAATATACGATAGAATGGGTGTCGCCTTTTTAGACGTTCCCAAAGACGTTAGAAGGAAGGTGATAGAGTGCGCAAGGGAACATCAACAATTAGGCTACAATAACAAATAGGTGGAGCCTATATATAATAATATTAATAATAAAAGGGGTGCATATATTTGCATCCCTTTTTTTGTGCCCCACAGCAGCAGAGCAGTCCATCCTGTTGGGCGCCAGCTCGCCTCCTGGAAGCCCACTGCAAAGGTACAGCTTTTTGGACAATAAATCAAGCCATAATAAGTCGTTAACAATTCGTTAACACTGGTATAAATTTTTGTTAATGGCATTTTATAAATTGTCAATGTGATGAAAATTGACTACCTTTGCAGTGGGATTACAGCGCTGAGGCGTTTACAACAGTAATGCCTGCTTCATTTCATCAAATGTTAATTAAATGTTAAAGATAAATTATCACTTGTATAATTAAAATATTATTATTAATTTTGCATCGTTAATTTAAAAAGCAAAAGAAAATGGCAAACAAGATTCAGCAAGCAAGCAAGTTAAAGTCAATGAACGACAACGTTTTGAGTGGTGTAATCGATTTGATGCAAGAGCAGTTAATCGAAATGGATATTAAAGAGTTCGCAGAGGTTTCGGCTATGATTGATGATGCGAAGAAGAAAATCAACGAAGCGTGCAACTTGGCAATGGCGTTAGCAAAGAAAGGCTAACGCAACACAGTAGAAAAAATATTAATAACAATTTAAAATAAAAGAATTATGTTTTTAGCATTTATCATTTTATGCGTGGCAGTCGTAGTGATTGACGAGGCAAGGACAAAGCACGCAGACCTCAAAGCAATGCGTGATGCTCTCAACAAGGTTGAAGAATAAAAATATATTTATAAATAAATTAAAGCCAACAATATTATGGATAGAATGAAATCAAGCCTCAGAATGTATCGTGCAATGATGGAAGCAGATGATTGGTCAGAGTTGGAAGACAATGACATCGAGCCATACATCGACTAGCGTGTAAAGGTACTTGAAAAAGTATCATATATATATAAAGCATTATAATAATATTATTTATATGGACGAGTTCGATAAGTTAATGATTCAAATGTTAATTAAAAGTTAAAAGAAAAATAAAACTTGGTTATACGTATAAAAAGCATTACCTTTGCATCGTCAAATTAAAAGTAGAACAATTAAAAACAAAAAGTATAATGCGTTAGGTTAAACAATAGTAAAGCAATGTGGGTGCAATAAAAGTAACGAAACCGCTGAAAGTAGGGAAGTAGGCGACAATTCGTAATCCCACCTATCTCCAAAGTGCAGGAATAGTATTAGTAATCAGTAGGCAGCACACAGCAAGCCACAAACGTTTTGAAAGCAAACGCATCGTCGGGTGATAGGCTATTCCCGTAATCAATGGAGGATTCAAAGGCTGAAAACTACAAGCGTGTAGCAAGTTGTTGGTTCGATTCCAATATCTTCCACAAGTTCTTTATAGTTCGTAGTTCTTGCTGATAAAATTAAACTTTGGGAACGCTTGGCTTGTGAAAGTCGAGCGTTTATTTTTTGTCTGTTTTTTACTAGTGTTAAAACATAGTTAAAGGATTTATATAACTTTTATATGTATAAAAATATTATTACCTTTGCAACATCAAATTAAATGTATAACAATTAAAAACAAAAAGTACAATGAAGAAAATTAAGTTCATCAAGGCAGAGAGTAATTCAAAGTTCAACCAAATGATTGTTCCGGTTAACGTCTTCGGAGCAGAAGAGAAGTTACCCATTCCATTGCTTTATGCCGCCAAAAAGATAAAAGGCTCAAACATAACAATATGTTACAAGAAAGGGCTGACGCAAGAAATGGAAGATTTGATTATCAAGTATTACGAAGGAAGATTCTTTGAACGAATTTTGCACTTGATGTTTATTGGTAAGATTTCCAACAAAACATTTTTGAGTTTCCATTTGGAGTGCGAGTATTCAATGTACAAGTATATTGGCTATAATGATAACAATGCGTACTTTGCGTGCAGAAGAAGCAAAAATATTGATGAAATATTGGATGCTATCATCTTCAAATATCCCACAAAGTCTGTTACCAAATGGTGTATTAATTTATTTAAGGAGAAAAGGAAAGAGGCAGTAAAGATTGAAAAGAGTATAAGAATTTCCAAAGTGGAAAAAGTAAAGAAAGTTAAGGTGAAGAAGATTAAGCCGTATAAGGCGAGTGTGGTCAAAGTCGTTAAGGATGATATAAACGTTAAGTTATCAATTTTAAAAGATATATTAATAGGGGGCGAGTGCAAAGAGAAAGATACGATTGAGAAAGTAATCTTGTTATATGCTGAGAAAAAAGCATTAATAAGCGAGAAGCAAAAGCAAATAGAGGCTTTGCAATGTGAAATAAAGGCTCTTATGGGAGTATAATAAATTATTAATATATTAAAGATGCGTCACTTGAAAAGGTGGCGCATTTTTTGTTGGATGTAAGTGGACAGCGATGACCAGCACGCCTTCACTGTTTCCCACTGCAAAGGTACAGCTTTTTGGCGTAAAAAACGAACCATAACTGCAATTAACAATTCGTTAACACTAGTATAAACAAAAGTTAAAAAAAATTATGGCTTGCATATATAATAAATTATTAGTACCTTTGCATCGTTAAACAATAATAGTTATGAGTATGGACTACAAGATGAAACAAATTGGCTATGACTATCCTACAATGGGAGAGTTGAAGAATATGCACAACACTATTATGTCCTACATTCGTGGCAACAAGTTAAGCTTCAGTGGGATGAGTGAGAGGGCAAGGCAATATTTTACTTGGGGAGCAAACAATTTCAAGTATATTGTCGAGAAAAACAACAAGTGCTGCTATGGCATTCAGTTCAATGTGAGTGGTATGCTTTTTAAGGGCAGAGTGAGAATTTACTACAATAGGGCAAGTGATTACTTTGATGTTGAGTTGGTGAGAGCGAGGAAAGAAGAACTCGTTTGGGGTGCAGAGGACATCGATTTCGAGAGTTTGCACAACATTCTCCATCAACATATAGAGCGAAAAGATGATGTTGAAGTTTGATTGATTGATGATTCTGGTTTCCATTTGGGTGTGTGGCTTGTGAAAGTCGCACACTTTTTTTTTGTGTTAATGAAATGTTAATGATTAATTAATAGTTGCGAGTGTCGTTAAAAAGCTGTACCTTTGCAGTGGGGAAACAGTGAAGGGAGCGTCTCAGCGTGAACTCACGTGTAATCCACAGCCTGTTCACAGATATGTTAATCCAATGTTAAATGTATTAATTTACTTGCGTATTTAAAATATTATTATTACCTTTGCAGAGAATTAAAAAATAAATAGTTATGTCAGTTAAAAGATTTACTTCTGAAAATATTAAAGAGTTGGGTCAAAACGAGGTGTTCGTTTTTGGTTCAAACATACAAGGCGAACACGTTGGTGGGGCAGCAGCCTTTGCTCACAAAGTCCTTGGTGCTGAAATGGGAGGCGGCTTTGGCTTCTGCGATTTGGGCTGCAAAACTTATGCTATCCCTACTTGCTATCGTATTTGGGTTGGAGAGAATGGCAGAGTGACAAGGGCATTTGAGAATGTTAATCAAATAAAGCCTTTCGTGGATTCGTTCATCAGCGATGCAGAGCATTACAAGGAATACACTTTCTTTGTCACAAAGATTGGGTGTGGAATTGCAGGTTTTAAGGTCAGCGAGGTAGCAGAACTCTTTCGTCCTTGCCTTGATATGGAAAATGTTATCCTACCAATAGAGTTTGTAAAGAGTTTATTATATGTCGAGGTCATAGATAATCTTAGCAAACGTGGCTTGGTCGGTGGCGAAGATTATGATGATGATTTGGCGATGAACTTTGTAATGGAACGTATTGGGGGTCGCCATTCGCTTGATGATATACTCGATGAATTTGAAAATATGTCATAACTATTTATTGAAATTAAACAATGTAATGAAATGTAGTGGCTTGTGAAAGTCGCTACATTTTTTTATGCACCTACTACTGTCGAGCCAGCAGCAGTAACTGCCTCAGCTCGAGTCCCCTGGAAGCCCACTGCAAAGGTACAGCTTTTTTGGCTAAAATTGAAATTATAAATCACAGTTAACGATTCGTTAACACTAGTGTTAATGGATATTAAAATTTTTTATGAGTTGCATATATCATAAATTATTAGTACCTTTGCACTGTCAATGAGAGACAAAGAGTTCTTTTAGTTCTGAGACAAACGAGGTAAAACTCCAAGTACTGCGCAGATTGGTAGTATTGGCAATGCAGTAGTGAATGGCTAAATAAGTCCTTGACTTGCACTAAGCAGTAGAAATTTCCCATCGAAAGGTGGACTGACGATAATACGTCCTGAACGATAGTTCATTGCTGCGTTGCTCACCTCGTTTTTAATTAGAAAGTGTTTTAGGGTTAGATATATGATGTGTTCTTGATTTTCATTTTTCAACGAACGTGTGGCTTGTGAAAGTCGCACGTTTTTTTTTATACCCAAGTCTCAACCTTGATGAAGCAGTCATCACGCTCGTCCACAGACCTGCGCTGTATCCCCTGTTTTCCCACTACAAAGGTACAGCTTTTTGGCGTAAAAAACGAACCATAATTGCAATTAACAATTCGTTAACACTAGTATAAATTTTTGTTATTGATATTTTATAAGTTGCAAGAGTCGTAGAAAATGAGTACCTTTGCAGTGGGCTTACAGTACAAAGATAGAAGAGAAAACTGAGGCTTCCAAATTTTTGATGGGTCATTTAACATCGTCTAACAAGGAAATAAAAAAAATATTAAAATTAAAATATAATTTCCATATTTGAAATAAAATTTGTAATTTTGCATCGTGTTAATTAATAATATGTTTAATTTAAATAAGTAAGGTTATGAACAAGAATCTGTATGTTAGTGAAGAGAATCAAAAGTTTATTAATGCTTTTATCAATGTTGCTCGCATCTTAGAGCCACAAGTTGAGTTCGATGATGTTCAGTACCAAAAGCACACCAAAGGCGAGGGTGTAGTTATCGATATTGCAGTAAGTGGCTTCACCAAGAATGGTACGATGGTTCAAGTTACCAAAGAGTTGAGAGACCCAATGAAGGGTGAGGAAGTTGTTGTGAGACACATCAACCCAAATACAATGAAAGTTGTTAAGGAGCGTGGGGTATGGTTCTTCTCCTTCAATTGGAAAGGCTTGATGAATACGTGGGAAGTAGATTCTGCAATAATGAATATATTTTAAAGCCCATAGGTACTTGAATAAGTACTATATATAATAAGTGGCGGCTCGATAAGAGTCGCCATTTTTTTATGTCCACAGCAGCAGAAGCCTCAACAGTGATGACCAGCACGCCTTCACAGCTCTCCCACTGCAAAGGTACAGCTTTTTAGCGTGAAAAGCGAGTCATAATAAGTCGTTAACAGTGTTTTAACAATAAAATAAATTTATGTTAAAGTGTTTTTATTATTTCTGTAATTAAAATATTTTGTGTACCTTTGCATCGTCAAATTAAAAAGCAAACAAAGATATGTATTACATTATTAATATTCCTGGTTTCATTCAAGTGATTGATTATGCGAGATTGTTTGAAGAGCAGTCGAAGAAAGTCAACCATTTGGAGCAAATTAGAGCGAAATGTGAGAAACGTTAATTAAGTGTTAAAATGAGATTAAAAGTTGCACGGTAAATAAAAAAGCATTACCTTTGCACACGTAAACATTATTAATAATTTAAAAGGCAGCGAAAATGAAAGCAAAAGGTTTAAAGAAGTGTGGTACGAAGCCGGAGACGGTTAAGACCAAAAGTGGAAACATTTTAGAGACAGGCGAGAAAATCGCTGTGTTCCGTGCCCCAGATGGCACAAAGGGTACAATGCAATATTTCAATCGAGAGTTTGAGCGTGGTCGCTTACATGGCTGTCTGCTTTCTTTCTGATGGAAGTGTTAAAGAAAAGTTAAAAAAATAATAAGACTTGCATAATTCAAAATAAAGTATTACCTTTGCATCGTCAAATTAAAAAACAAATAGAATGAGTAAGAATCAGTTGAAACACGGCACCAAGCGTTGCAGAGTTATCGCAGTGCCTAGCAAAGTCCTCAAAAACTCCAAGGGTGAAATCGTCAAGCAGTTCTATGACATCTACAAGACGGTTTAAGGAAATCGCCAAAGGTACTTGAAAAAGTATATATAGCAATGAGCAGAAATAAGCCTCCGCCCCGTTGAGGGCAAAGAGTTAGATAGTTAGTGTGTGTTAAATTAATATTAAAGTTTAATTATTAGAGTATGGAAATAATGTGTCGAGGTCGGCCCTAAGTAGGTCACTAGCCTAACTGAACCGAACGGCGAGGTTAAAGGCTCTAAATCGAAATATAATAATATATTCCACGTTATAATGTAGGAAAACAAACCAAAGCGTCTGGTCAGTAACCCGTGATAGTGGCGGAGTCAGTACCAAGAATGGGGAAACCTACATTTGGGCACGCAAAGGCTGCGGAGCGGAAACATTATGAGCGTCTTATTCGCCCCGTCGCCACTCGCCCAAAAAAGGCTAACTATATCCGCCTACTACGGCTATCAGTCCGGATGAGGCCGTTTGGCAGGGAAGTACAACCTGTTGCGGGATAGTAGCCACAGGGGTACCCAGTCCATCAGCAACTAACCTGATATGGTCTGAGATTAATGCCCCACTTGCGCCCCAAGCGCACGTAAAACAAGTCGCCTCTATTTGGCACGCTGCGGTATGAGACCGCTGCCCCGCCCCAGAGCCGTTTGGTCGTGTATGTGCGTTGGGTGCGCTCTTTTCAAACAATTATTAAACATTTAAAACAGGCCGCCGCCACGGGCGCTTTAGCCCAGCCAATTCCACCTCTCCATTTCGGCGGCCACTGGGAGCAGTCCCCACCATGCGACGGTCAATAAGAGTTCCGTCGGTCGGTCATAGGACTGCCCCCACTTTTTTATATCAGATAGTTCTCAATTGCTGGGAGAATATATTGGTTCGATACCAATATCTGTATGCTTACTCTAATTCATTCTTCGTTTGTCGTTTAGTTTGTTTGTGGTGCGTCACCGATTGGTGGCGCATTTTTTTATATCTGTACTTGAAGCCTCAACATGACTCAGCCGGCTCCTTCGCTGTTTTCCCACCACAAAGGTACAGCTTTTTCAGCGTATATGCAACTTATATTTCAATTTTAACTATTCATTAACACTGGTATATTGAAATGTTAATAATATGTTAATGATTAATTATAAATTCCATATATAATATATTATTAGTAATTTTGCACTACCAAACGATAAGAGATATGAGTACATTTATAACAGATTTAGGTTACGAAGTCACAGAGACCTTGATGGGTCTTGATGTTCGTGAGGATGGGAAGCACGTATGCGTCCTTGATGGCGAAACACTTGCTGATTATACCTATGATGGTGCAGTCAATTCTGATGAATTGGATGATGCTATTAAGAATATGATTGAGGTAGAAGATTTCATAAACTATCAAAAGGAGTATTGTTAATATGTCAAACAAATATAAGGAGCATTACGATGCGAAACTCAGAAAAAGGCTAAAGCCTATCTTCAATGGCTATGGTAACTTTGTAGGATGGCTTGAAGTATCTAAATAATAATAATTTATGGAAGTAAAGATTAAGTTTACGTCAGTTATCTATATTGATGCTGATTCGGAAGCAGAAGCAAAAGAGAAGTTTGAGGAAATGCCTATCTTCTGCGTTGAGGCACTTGATTGTGGCGCAGAGATAATTGCATCTGAGGTTTAAAAAAAAGTTTGTGTTAAAAATGTTAATTTGCTTGCATATATGAAATATTATTAGTACCTTTGCATCGCAATTGAATGAGAGCGATATGGTCAGACCCGTTAGCTCAGTTGGTAGAGCACAGCACTTTTAATGCTGGGGTCGTGGGTTCGAGTCCCACACGGGTCACTCAATGATGTTGTTCTTAGTTTTCATGTGTGTTTGGAACGCTTGGCTTGTGAAAGTCGAGCGTTTTTTTTTATGTGTTAATCAAATGTTAAATGTTTTTATGGCTTGCATAATTCATAAAAAAGTTGTACCTTTGCAGTGGGGAAACAGGAAAGTAACAGAACTCCTGTTGGATAATCCAATTGTAATCCAAATGTTAAAGATGTGTTAATGGATTATTATAAATTCCATATATAACATATTATTATTACCTTTGCACTATCAAACAAACAACAATATGAGCAGAGAAGAAAAAATCAATTTGGCAAAAAGCAAAATCAAGGATGCTTGCTTGATTCTTCAAGAAGTCTTGAATGAAGAAGATTATGAATTGACTGATTGTGTAATGGATTCAGTCGATTCGTATTTAGAAAGTCGTTTAGAAGATTACGAAAGATGAGCAGAGAAGAAGAAATTAAAGCAAACATTAGGATGATTGATAACGCAATACGCAAGCACAAGCCGTTGGCTGCTTGGGGTAATGTGGAGTCAAGGGAACGTCTCAGAGAGTTACGTCAGAGAAAAAGAACATTATTAAATCAATTAAACAACAAATGAACTATGAGTAAGAAGATTAAGATTAATAAGCAAAGGCGCATCATTTTCACCAATGATGATTATAGTGAATGGTGCGATGCTATGGCTGATGAAATCAATGAGGATGAAATAAATCCTGAAGTTTACTATTACGATTGTGAAGTAAACCTTGGTGATGAACGTTGCAACCTTGATAAAGAAGTTGATGGTTATATTATCGCTTTCTGCGACCTTGGATTTTGGAATGGCAGACGAAATGGTGCGATGTTGGTAGGCACTAACGTTAAGGATATTCTTAATTCGTTTTATAGTTGCGATAACGTTACTTTCTATTGTGACCCCTATAATGTTAAGTTCGATGGCAGTCACCACGATGGAAGTCACTACTTGTTGTTTAGGGTTGCAAAAGATAAAGATGCAGCAGAGAGGCTTGCAAATAAAATAGCCTATCACGATATGACGGAAGAAGAGTTCCGCAAGGCTACTCGCTCTTTACGTCCTTATGTAGCGAAAGTATATGGTTGGTAATCTTTAGTTGTTCCATAATAGTTATTGTTTGTTTGTGAAGTGTGTCGCTTGGATAAGGCGACACATTTTTTTTTATATCTGTGCCTCGATGACGAAGAGTACGCTTGAGGCACGCCTTCCCTGTTTTCCCACTGCAAAGATACAGCTTTTTGCCCAATAAATGAAATTATAAAATGTCTTTAACTTTTTTTAATACCAGTATAAAGTTTTGTTAAAATTGAAATATAAATTGCGTATGTCCAAAAAAATGGCTACCTTTGCAGTGGGGATTACAGGCAGCGCCAGGCATGCAACAGGATGGCGTGATATGTTAATTATATGTTAATGATTTATTATAATTCTTTATATTAAAATATTATTTGTAATTTTGCACACGTAAACATTAATAATATATAGTTATGGCAAAAGAAAGAATGAAGATTTATACTGAAAAGGAGTTCAACAAAATTCTTAAAAGAAATGGCTACTCTCTCAATCGGCAGAATGGCGACCACAAGATTTACGTTAATGAAAATGGCCGCCACATATCAGTCAAATATCCACTTAATCCTTGCATATCAAGAAGATTAATTAAAGAATATAATCTTATAGTGTAAATGTTAAAGTTATGTTAAAGTTGAATTAAAACGCTCGTTTTTCAAAAAAAAGTTGTACCTTTGCATTGTCAAACTTAAAATAATAATAGTTATGTATAACAACAAAGTAAACACAATCGAAGAGTTCGCCAATGGCATCAAAAGAGGCACATTTGGCTTGTACGCTGCTCTCCTTACGGAGAAGAAGATGAATAAGTACCCCAAGGGCACGTCTCGCAAGGAAATGACTTCTGACAAACTTAATCCACATTTGGGTAAGGTCTTTTCTCTCTCTATCTACCAAAACGCTGCTACGGGTCTTGACTACTACAATATTGTCAAGGCTGAGTGCAAGCGAGAGGGTATCGAATTTTCTGATGCTGAGTTTGCAGTCGCTTTCCCAAAAGAGGGCACGTATTGCTCTTCTGTCAATGAGGCATTAAAGAATATCATTATGGAGAAAGATGATAGCGACCAACGTTATTTGAGGCTCTATAAGGGACGCAAGCCTACTAAGGTAGTGTACTTCACAATCTACGAAGAAAATGGCATTTTAAGCCTTGTAGAAGAGGGCAGCGACCTTGACAAGGATATTGCACGTTTCCTCGCTCCTAAGAGTTCAAGCGCAAAGCAAGAGGCATTAGGAATCAAGAATTTGGTTGAGGTCAAGCAACCCAAGGTTGAAAATGTGGTTTTCCTTGCCCAAGGTGATGATATTTATATCAATCCAAGGTTCGGCTTTATGGGTCTTTTCAGCCTCGATAATATCAACAAATTGTTTGTGGGAAAGTAACCACAAACAATTATAAACAACAAAGCGTGTCACCTATTGGTGGCACGTTTTTTTTTTATATCTACTGTGCCGGATCCGCCAAGATGCTGTGGCACTAGCGTCTAACAGTTTTCCCACTGCAAAGGTACAGCTTTTCAGCGTAAAAAACGAGTCATAAAAAGCATTAACAATCTTTTAACACAGGTGTAAATTTATGTTAATGTTGAAATAAAATTTCTTTTTTTGAAATAATATTTGTACCTTTGCACTATCAAATTAAAAAACAAACGAATATGGTTCAATTAAAAGATTACAAGGTATTAAAAACTCCGGTTCAGGGCAGCAGACCAAATGAGCCGCTTAATGAGTTGCAGATAGAAGTAAACTATCAGTTAGGCGGATGGAATTGCTTTAATGGTGATTTGGAAGAACGTGGTGTATATCTGTCCTTGCATCCAGTTCGTAGGGGCAATGGCTTCATACAAACAATTATTGATGGTCAGTTGCATACAATGGGATTTAAAATTCTATTGAAGTCTCTGGGGCGAAAGAGCCAAAAACAATTGGATATTGCAGCAGAAAGAATAATACCTTTTGCTGAAACAATTGCAGACCTTTATTCTGAAAGAAAGTATAATGAGATAGTTCAACTAGTAAAAAATGCTTACAAGTCTGAGTATTAAAATGGCGACATATAAAGAAGCATTAAAAACGGCTCGTTCCTATTTCAAGGAACAAGAGCCAAAGACCATCCCTTTGATTATTGAGGATGGAAGAGACGCAAAGCGTATCGATATGGATGCAATGCGTGAAATGTGGTTGGTTACTACCAATAGAATTGTTTTAAAAGTTATGCCTGTTAATTTGCTCTTTGAAAAGTATTGTGAATGGGTACAAAAGAATTATAAGACCTTTTTCAAGGCATAAGGTACTTAAAAAAGTAT
>Ga0326513_10002977_pt1 | contig 12366 bp, 12 predicted proteins | sample 2_2465_0518_D_FD_203654 | JGI IMG/M metagenome (GOLD analysis project Ga0326513, IMG submission 203654) | Bovine rumen microbial communities from UC Davis, California, United States - 2_2465_0518 | ecosystem: Host-associated > Mammals > Digestive system > Stomach > Rumen | place: USA... | reverse complement strand
GATGCCGAGATTATACCACGTTCTGTGGCTTATCGCTGATGAAAGCACGGACATTGTCGGTGGCTATCTGAATCAGACGGATACGAGCCTCGGTGGATGCCCAAGCGATGTGTGGCGTGATAAAGGCTTTGGTTTGCGTGAGCAAGGGGTTGCTGCTGGTGGGTGGCTCCGTAGTGAGCACATCGGCACAGAACGCTCCTAACCGTCCTTCTTGCAATGCATCGGCCACAGCCTGATCGTCGATCAGTGGTCCTCGGCCTGTGTTGATGAGGATGGCTGTGGGCTTCATCTGTCGCAGCGTATCGGCATTGATGAGATGGCGGGTCTTGTCAGTCAGCGGACAGTGAAGCGATAGCACGTCAGCCGAAGATAGCAATGTCTGTAGGTCTGCCTTCTCAATGCCAGCGGGTAGCTGGTCTTGGCTCTTGCTGGTCATAGCCTTCACCTTCATGCCGAAGGCAAGGGCTATCTCTGCCACGCGACGACCGATATTGCCCAGTCCGACGATGCCGAAGGTCTTTCCTGCCAGCTCCATGTGGGGAAAGTCCCAATAGCAGAAGTCGGGATTGTTACTCCACCGTCCTTTTCTGTTCTGTATGGCATAGTGCTCCGTGCGGTTCGTAACAGTCAGCAAGTGGGCGAACACCATCTGTGCCACACTCTCCGTGCTATAGGCAGGTACATTGGTCACGATGATGCCGCGCTGGTGAGCAGCTTCGATGTCAACCACGTTATAGCCCGTTGCCAGCACACCTATGTATTTGAGGTGTGGCAGCTGGGCTATCTTTTCACGGTCAAGCACCACCTTGTTGGTCAACACGATGTCTGCATCAGCAGCCCTCTGTACAGTTTCACTCGGGCTGGTGCGGTCGTACACCGTCACCTCGCCCATCTGCTCCAGTTCCTTCCACGAGAGGTCGCTGGGATTGACTTTGTCGACGTCCGTCGCGACTCGGCCATTCATGCAAGCATGATGGCTCTCGCTGCTCCGTCCGGTGGCTGAATAGCCGTCAAGAATAACAATCTTCAGAATCTTTTCCATGCTGCGAAGATACGAAAATAATCCCAAAGCACAATGATTATGCCTTGGGATTTATGTTTTATTTAGTTGTTGCTCAGTTCTTTTCTCATCTCCTGCCCTATTTTGTTCCAATATGGCAGGTGCTTCAGGGTTGAACGTACGGGTTGTACGTGCCATAGCATGAGCAGCAACAGGAACAAACAGCCCATCAGACAGGTGGCGCCATAGAGATACTTTACGGCCTGCATGATGCTCTGTGTGGCATCTATGGGCACGCCGCGAGCCAGGTTGTCGGCTACGTGATAGCGCATCAGATAGCTGTAGATGCCACCGCTGATGCTATCCACTACACCGTTGCGGATAAAGGCGGCTATCGTGAGACTCATGAAGAAATGCTGGAAAGGCATCAACTCCTCTAAATAAATGGTGAGCACGCAGAAGAAGATGGCATAGCCGAAGGTGCGCACAAACGTAGGTGCATAGAGTCGTTCGATGTTCAGTTCGGGTGTGATGTAGAAGTACATCATCACCTGATAAGCCAGCATCAGCGCAAAACCGATGGTGAGCAGCGGTGTGTACTTCATTTTCAGCATCTTCATCCACCACAGACAGAACAGACAGCCACTGACGGAACCTATCCAGCCCACGATGTTGAATCGCGACGATGTGAGCATGCCATAGTGCAGAATGCTACCAGTAAACACGCCTTCCAACGCATTGTGGGTGGAGTTCATCCATTCCTCGACCACGAAGAAGAACAGGATGGCGGCCAGTGTTTTATAGCCGAAAGCGCGTGGGTCGATATACGGATGGTGGATATGCATCATACGTCCACAGGCGAAGAACACCGTGACGGGCAGCGCACAGAGCACCGTACACCACACACGCGAGTCGCTCCAGTTGTAATACTCGCCGTAGGTGAACAGCCAGATCACCTCGAGCACCGAGGCCGACCAGAGCAGACAACCCAACCAGTCGATAGCCAGAAATGGCATGGGGCGCATAAAACGGAAGTGCTGCGTGCAGGTATAGATAAAAATGAGCGCCACAAGCAGCAGACTCACGATAAAATACTGCATGGCGTGATAGCTGCCACAATAGTAGCTGAGCTGCTGCGACAGCCAGCCGCTGGCACTCATGTCGCCCAGCACCACGATGTAAAGCAAGGGGAAGAATATCTCGAAGTCGCGCTTAGGTGTCATCCACAACTGTATGTTGCTAAAGCACTCAAAGGTAGCCATCAGTTTCATAAAACAGCAGGCGTACGACAGCACGCAGAGCACGGGTATCGACTCTGTGAGCAGCGACAGCAGAATGCACACAATCATGCCCGATACCGAGAACAGCAGTAGCGAGCGGTTGGTGAAGCGGAACTTCAGTCGAAACAAGATGGGGAAAGGCATTGCTACCCCCACCACGCCACAAAGGAATATAAAAGTGGCATCCTCGCGCATGATGCTCATTGCCCCCATCATCTCGTGCATGTTACCCATGTAGGTAACGTTTACCAGCTGGAAGATCACTGCCATCAGCAGATATGTCCAGGGTTGCAGCGCCTTGGGGATGGAGGGCTTCAGCATGGGCATCGCAAACGGGCGCCCTATCATTGGATCAGCCATAATTCTAATTGATAATTGACAATTGAAAATTGAGAATTAATAGTCGACCTCGCACTCTACATTCAGGCCTGAGAGCAGGCGCTTTACGTCGTCCTCGTTGTTATCCTCAGTCAGCTCAATACGTACAGGTACACGCTGTTCTACCTTTACAAAGTTGCCGGTAGCATTGTCAACAGGCATATGGCTGTAGGCCGAACCGCTGGCAGCTGAGATGCTCTTCACCACGCCCTTGAAGGTGACGCCTGGAATGGCATCGGCCTCAAACTCTACTGGGGCACCGATGGCAATGTGGTGCATCTGACTCTCGCGATAGTTAGCAATCACCCATACTGAGTTCTGGTCGATGACGTTCACCAGCAACTGTCCGGGCTGTACCAGCTGTCCTACGTGGATATCCTTACGACCGATGTAGCCGTCGCAGGGCGCGGTAATCACAGTGTAGCTCAGGTTTAGGCGAGCCAGGTTCAACTGAGCCTCGGCCACGCTCTCGCCTGCAGCTGACTGTCCCAGTCGCTGCTGCTGCTCGCCCAGTACCATGCTGGTGGCCTGCTGTCGACTGCGTGCAGCCTCATAGCGAGCCTTGGCGGCCTCGTACTGTGCCTTCACATTGTCGTATTGCTGGCGCGTCACGGCCTCCTTCTGCAGCAACTGCTCAAAGCGCTGATAGTCCTTCTGCGCATTCTCCATCTGAATGCGAGCCTCGTCGATACCAGCCGATGCCACACGTACGTTGCTATGCGTGGTACTCATACCAGCACTCACTGCCGATGTACCGCTCTTCTGTCCTTTAACGGCTGCCTCGGCCTGTGCCAAAGCCAAGCGGAACTCAGCATCCTCAATCACCACCAGCGTGTCGCCTTTGTGTACAAACTGGAATTCGTCGAACCTGATCTCCTTGATGAATCCTGGCACGCGGGTGTTTACTGGCGACAGATGGCGATGCACCATCGCATTGTCAGTATATTCCGTGCTACCCAGATGCACAAAGCGACTCAGGGCATACACAACACCCAGTACTAAAAAGATTACTACTACAATATTATATGCTCTCAGTATTTGTTTTCTCTTGTTCATAATTCCTGTTGTTTAAAGATTTCCTGCGATAAATTTCATTTTGTAATAGGCGTAGGCGATGTTGATACGTGCATCGGCCTCGCTCAGTTCGGCATCAAGTTTCATGTTGCTGGCGTCGATCATATCGGTGATCAGGGCCAACTGGTTTAGGTAGCGGTCGTTCACCACCTGATAGTTCTCCTGCGCCAGTTGCACGCTCTTCTGCTGAGTCTCCAGCTCTATGTAGCTCTGCAGATAGTTTGTGTAGGCGGCCTGTACCTGATTGTTCAGCTGCTCGGCAGCTACGGCCTTCTGCTCAGTGGCAGCCTGATGCTGCAAACGGGCCTGCGACAGCTTTTTGTTGCTCTTAAAGAGTGATGATAGCGAGTACTGCACACCAACACCCACATACCAGATGTTCAGGTTCTTGTCAACTGGTGGCAACTCGAAGGTGATAGGACCGTTGAAGTTGTTCTGAGCCACAATGGCAACCTTTGGCAGTAGTGCGCTCTTGGCCAACTTTACCTGCTGTTGGGCCATCTGCTCGCTCACGCCTGCCATCTGCAACTGTGGATTAACTGCAGTTGCAGCCTCCTGCCAGTGGGCCTCGCCCTCTTTATTAAATAATGTGGTGGCGGCATCGTCGGTAGGTTCAATCATCATCGTATTGCTGATGCCGAGAGTGTTGCACAGCTGGTGATTCAGAATGCTACGTGTATTCTGTAGCTTCACCAGATTCAGGCGCAAGGTCTCCATCTGCAACTCATAGCGGGTAATGTCGTTCTTCAGCGCCACGCCCTGCTCGTGCTTCTCGCGTATGTTGTCGATGAGTTTCTGGGTGAGTGCGATGTTGCTCTCAAGCACCTGTTGGCGATGGGCAATCTTCTGCAGATCGAGATACTGACTCAGTGCCACAAAACGCTGGTTCTGCTCGTTCAGAGCCATACCCAGTGCGGCCTGCTCTACACCCAGTTCTGCCATTTTAATGCCTGCATCAATGGCTCCGCCGGCATAGATAGTCTGTTGGGCATCCACCACAAACTGATTTCCAAAGTGGGGCGACGTCAGGTTCTGCCAGTCGCTCAGGTCACGATCCATCATCAGCGCGTTGCCGATATAGCTGGCGCTGAGTTGGGCGTTAACGTCGGGCAGTCGATTACTCTTAGCAGCCTTTACGCCCTCCTGGGCAGCAGCCACTGTGGTGCGACTGGCCTTCATACTCTTGTTGTTTTTGCTAATCAACTGAAATAGCTCGTTGATATCCATCTTTCTGACGGTCTGAGCCTCAGTCGATACAGCTGTGGCGAGTGCAATCGCCAGCATCATAAAAATCTTCTTTTTCATACCATTTCTCGAATTCGGGTGCAAAGGTACGGCGATTTTTTGATGTGATTGCAAACAAAAATGCGTCAGAATTTGGCAATTTGGGAAATAAGTACTATTTTTGCAGCATGAACGAGACTAATTTGGGAAAAATAGACCGCACTACCATCGATAGCGAAGTACATGCCATTGATCATGGTGGCATCCTTTACTCACAGGCAGGAGCAGCCCGTGTGCGCATCAACTTCGATGTATGGGAACTGCGGGGCCATGATGTGCTCATCTTCTTCCCCGGTGATGTGGTAAAATGGGAAATGATGGACGATGACTTTAAAGCCGACATCATCCGCTACAGCTCTGATATCCTGCGTGCTGCCAGTCTGAATGTGGAGCATGCCGTGTATGAGCAGTTGCGTGCCGACCGCCGCTGTGGCTATCGCGAGTTGATTGACGTGGTGGTCAACAGCATGTTTCGCATCTTCGACTTCTATTTCACGCAGGAGCATTACCAGCTAACCGATCGTATCGTAACACTGCATCTGCAAGCTTTCTTTCTGGGTTTCTACGATTATCTGCAAGCCCATCCGCGTGAGGATAATCAGAATAAAGGTACGCAGCGCACCGACGAACTGTTCGTAAGGTTTATGGAACTGCTGGAGACCGAGTTCCGCCAAGGGCACGAGGTGAATTACTACGCCAATCGCATGTGCATCACCCGTAAATACTTAGGACTCATCGTAAAGGGCAAAACGGGACTCTCGCCCAAGCAGATTATCGACGAATACCTGATGCTGCGCCTGAAGCTCACCATGCGTACCTCGAAGGCCAGTCTGAAACAAATCGCCGACGAGTACCACTTTGCCGACCAGAGCGCCCTGACCCGCTACTTCAAAACCCATGCCGGCGTAACACCGCAACAATTCAGATTGTAGCAATTATTAGGATAGTTTAAGATTTATGGCAAAACGAGCATACATACAGGCCAACAAGGATTGGCTGGAGGCAAAAGCCAAGGAAGAAGGTGTTAAGGCACTGCCTAAGGGCATCTATTACAAGGTGCAGCCGAAAGGAGGCTATCGAGTTAGTTAGACACAGACAATGACATTACAAGAACTCATCAATTGTTGAATATCGTCCTCTCCATATTCCTGCTGAGCATCGGTGCGAGTTTCATCCAGCGCACCACGGGTTTCGGCTTCGGCATCTTCATCATGACGATGCTACCATTCCTGATGCCCAGCTATGGCGAGGCTACGACACTCTCAGGACTACTGGCTATCACAACTTCTGCATAGCATATCCGCAACTGAAGGACTGCAGTTGTTCACCCATCACGCCTTTCATCACCCCAAACACATGGTCACCTGTGCAATGACTGGTGTAGAATTGCGTATTGGGATAATTGGTTTTAAGTCTTTGAGTCAATGCTTGTATTTCTTCCTCTGGTTCCATACCATCAAGTAAGTGGAAACCACCTACAACGGTATGAACGGGCCAAGGACAAGCTGAAAGAATGTTTTCCAGTCCGCTATGAGCACAGCCTGTAAATAGCAGGCCATCGACATACAGGGCCAACTCATGACGGAAATCGTCGTGGATATAAGCCCCATCAGCATCCTGCACATAGAGATTTTGATTTCCCTTGGGCATTGGATGAATCTGAGGGATATGGGCAATCACATGGAGACCTTCTGAAATCTCACATGTATGGTTTATCAAGATGAGTCTCTCATCGTCTATCTCAGGCCACTCCGTCGTAATGCTATGCAGATTGCCTCGTTTGGAAAAGAAATGACCGTTCATGGCATCGGGCGAGACGATAATCTTTGCACGTTCATTGATACGCAGGAAATGCTGCAAGCCTCCTGCATGGTCGCTATGACCGTGGGAAATGAAAACATAATCAACATCGCTGAAGTCTACACCCAGCAGCTCTGCGTTTCGAATAAACACATCACTCGCTCCAGTATCAAGCAGGATTTTGTATCGCTCCGTTGTCAGAAGGATAGACAGCCCATGTTCTGTGATGAGAGAGCGATCATTACTTCTATTATCTGATAATACGGTCCACTTCATATTGTTATCTCTATCTGAATCCCCTCTGACCCGAGGATGCAACCATATTGTAGTATTCTTAATACTCGTAGAGTTTGATGTGGAGGATTTTCCACTCGCCGACACCGATGCGGGCATGACGGCCTTGATGCGTCTGGTCACCGTTGTGACGACGGAGGTACTGCATCGTACCGTTATCAGCGATTGATACCTCATCGACGGATAGTAGGCCGAGACGCTTTCCATTGAACATTCTTGCGTCCCTTCGGTAGCAAGCGTCCTTCGGCCGAGCGGAACGTTGAACATTGAACATTGCTCCGCCTGCTTCGGCGAAACCATCCTCACCTAACTGTTTCTGCTCAGTTTGTTGCTTTTCTGTAGGCGTCTTGAAGTCGATGACCACACCGCTGCCTACCAAGAGGTAGTCATATTTGCCAAGACGAATGAGCATAGCTCCGCCCTCGGGCCATGTAGTGCCGTCGGTGGCACGGGGATCCCAAGGCAGGGTGAAGAAGTGTCGGCAGGTTATCACTACATTATCATCGTTGATGATACGTTCACGATCCTCCTGATCAAATAGGAGACCCCAAGACATTTTAATATTTAACCATTTACCATTTGACAATTGCTTCAACAGCCCATAGGCTTTCATCACGGATTCTGTTTCTTTCTCGCTGGCCTGATCGATGGCAAAGGGACTGAAACCCAAAGCCTGATGCTCACCGAAAGCATAGAGGGCGCGGACGCCACTATTCTCGCAGCAGCGGCTCTCAGGGATAAAGAGACGATTCTTTACCGTGCCTCCATCCTGCGGACGCAATGGCATCGCGTATTGTGCACACCACGACTTGAAGCCTGTATCGTAGATGTCAGGAGCGAGCAGATCTATGCTGGGTGCGCCCTCGTGCCAGAAGTCGATGAGATGTGCCAAAGGCCCTGCCGACGGATATTCACCAGGACGGCGCCCACGGCTGTTCATAGCAGCATTCACATAGAGCGGCATGTCGTGGATCTCACGGGCTGCCTTAGCCAGATGCTCCACATAGCGGGCATAGCTCAATGCCATAAACTTCTCGTCGGCATACTCGTCCGTGCCGTAGCGCTCTGCCCAGCGCTCCTTTTTATATGCTTTTTCAGCCAATGGTGAATGGTCGCGTGCCGACTCCAGCATACCAATCTCATTTTCTATCTGCATCATGACGACCACCTCGCGCTGCGGGTCTTTTTCACGGATATGCCGCATGAGTGCCGAGAAGGCTTTCAGGTCGGCTTGCAGCACATTGTCGCTGAAGCACGAGGCTATCTCCATCTGTTTCCCTTCGGCAGTCATTGCCCGTGGGAACCGCTTCGTGTCCTGCTTGAACCAGCTAGGCGCATAGCACGACATGGAATTCTTCCACGTGCCAAACCAAAGGAACACCACGTGCAACTGCTCTCGTCTCGCCACGTCGATGGTACGGTCGATGAGCGTGAAATCGAACTTCCCCTCTACAGGTTCCATCAATTCCCAATAAGCAGGTACAAGTACCGTGTTCAGTCCCAATGCCCGCATCCGTGGCATCACCTCGTCGATGTCGGCCACCGACGTTGCCGCCGAATTGCTCAGTTCACCGCCAAGGATAGGGTATGGTAAACTCAACAGCCTATCAACAGCAAAAGCACTCTGCATCGTGACCAGTACAATAAGGGAAATAATCAGTCTCTTCATATTCTGTAGTTTGTTTTTGCAGACAAATATACGCAAAAAATCCCAAAGCTTGATATTTTTGCTTTGGGATTTGTGATTATTTAGGAAATTCATTTTATAAGATGTAGCATGGCCTTGGCATCCTCGTCGCCATCAGCGGCATCTTTGCGGATTTTGGCGAGGATGTCTTTTCCGCCCTTCTCGTTCTTTACAGCCTTCTTGAGCCACGACGTGGCTTTTTTCTGGTCGGCAGCAACGCCCTTCCCCTTCATATAGCTTTTGCCTAACTGATACTGGGCATCGGCATTACCTTGTTGTGCTGCTTTGGTGAACCAACTGACGGCTTTGGTACGGTCCTTGTCCACACCCTTGCCGTCCTTGTAGCATTTACCGACGGCATATTGTGCCTTGGCATAGTCCTGTTTGGCCGACTTCATATACCATTGGAATGCCAGTGCGTCGTTTTCCGTCACCCCGTGTCCTTTGTCATAGCAGCGCCCCAAACGATATTGTGCCTTTTTGTGGCCTTTCTCTGCAGCGACCTTCAGTTTCGGAACAGCAGCCGCGTAGTTCTTGGCATCATAGAGTGCTTTGGCCTCTTTGTAGAGCTTGTCGGAACTCTGTGCACTGACAGCCATACAGACGGCCAACGCACAGAGTAATGTGATATACAGTCGTTTCATCATATTAGAATTTAATCTGAACCAGTTTCTTGGCTATACTGTTAGTAGTTGGACTGCCTACGACGGTGACGCAGTTGGCGAGTCGCTCGTCGTCGGTCGTGGTGTCGTCGCCATAACCGCTATCGCATGCCCAGCTTTTCATGACTTGGGCGTAGAAGGAACCGCCGCTGACGGTGATGCCAGTGGTAGCCTTGATGGCCTTGGGCTTGCCTTCGTCGTTGCCGCCAGTAGTGATGGCAGTCAGCGTACCTCCACTGAATATAACACCAGCTGAACTATTGATGCCCTTGCCACCATCGCCGCTGCTGGTCATCGTCAGCGTACCGCCACTCATGGTGAAGTCGTAGTCACACTTGATGCAGGCCGCACTGCTGTAATCCTGTTCATCGCTGTCGTAAACGCATCCTTCAATCTTTTTTACCTTTCTACCTTATTATTTTTTAGTGTCCGCCAGGGCCACCACCGCCTCCGCCAGGCTGGCCTCCGCCACCACCGCCAGAAGCGCCACCAGAATAGGAGGTGAGGCTGACCGATGAGCCACTGCTTACCGTAGCGTCGGTAGCTCCGTAGCCGTCAAAGATAGTGGTGCCATTGCTCTTTGAAACGCTGTAGAGCGAGCTGCCTCCTGATACAATCCATGTGCCTGAGGCAGGAACCTTGAAGGCAAAGGCCGTTCCGCTCTGGGTGAACGAGTACCAGTTGCTGGTGCTGAGCGATGCTGTATAGCACGACTGTGTCAGTGACGATCCGCTTTCAAGCGACGGATAGGCATATAGCGTTCCGCTCTGTACGTAGAGTTTGTAACCACCCTCAGTGTTGGCATCGATAGCCACCTCAGGACTGCTCTTAGTGGTGTAGGCAAATACCGTAGCTCCCTTGATGTACAGGTTGCCGTTGGAGTCGATGGCATCGTTACCGGTAGAATAAGCTCCCACGTAGCCGCCAGAGAGCGTCATCGTGCTGGCGGAGTTGATGGCATCGTCAGAAGAATAGGCGTAGATGACACCGCCCGTCACGTCGAGCGTGCTTTTTGTCTCCACAGCCTCGTGGTAGCTGGCCTTTGCATAGGTCGTACCGCCGCTGATGATCATCGCCCCGTCGGCCTTGATAGCCTTTGGTGATGTCTTAAGCGCGTCAGCCAGACGCTCGGTGGTGCTCGAACTGGTAGTCGTTTTGATGGTCGTGTTGCTGGTGCTTGAGCAGTAGGCTATCTGTCCGGTAGTGATTGCCGAAATGCTGCCACCGCTGATAGTCAGCGTACCGTCAACGCTGATAGCTTTGCCACCGCTGCCGCTACTACTCAGTGTCAGTGTACCGCCGCTGATAGTCATGTTACCGTCGGCACTCATCGCTGCACAGGCCTTCACTTCGCTATCGTCGCTGTCCCACGCAGCGCTGCCCGTGGTGCTTACGTTGTAAGTTCCGTCGCTAATATTCATGTCGCCATCAGACTTGATGCCTTTCGAGGCCGCTGCCGTCGTGGTGATAGTCAGCGTACCGCCTTCCAGATAGACGTTGCCAGTGTCCTCATCCTCGTGGTCGGTGGTCTCGCCCGTCGATGTCGTACCGCCCAGGTCGCACTGGATGCCGTCGTCACCCACGCCGCTGATGGTCACCGTTCCGCTCTTCATCTGGAAATACTCCTCGCAGTTGATGCCGTCGCTGACGGTCGAGGTGATATTCAGTGTCAGGTTCTTGATGGAAATATACGAGGCCGACTTGATGCCGTGCTTGTAGTTTCCTATCACGTTCAGCGTGCCATTGCCCTGAAGCTGTATCTGACCCTTACTGTAGATACATGCCTTCTGCGAACCGCTGCCGTCAGTCAGCGTGCTTACTGTGCCCTTCTTGGCGCTCAGTTGTATGCGCTTCGAGTTGGTGATGTTGATAGCTGCACCGCTGGGGTTGGTCAGCGTCACACCATCCAGCGATACCGTACATTTGTACGAGCCTGCCAGCGTCAGCGATCCGTTGGTCGTCGTACCACTCAGTACGTAGGTAATCTCGTCGCCGTCGATGGCCGCCGTGTTACTCTGGGTGATGCTGACGTGAGCGCCACTCACCTCTGCCGTGACATAGGTGGCCACGTTGTCGGCCATCGTCACCGTAGCCGAAGAACCATTATAAATAATGTTTACTGTGTTGGCATCTACCGTTGATGAACTGCTACTTACTACCTGCATACTCGTGATGTTGCTAAGCGTATATGTATCAGAGCCGATGGTCATCGTCGTGCCGTTGGCAAACGTTGCCGGCGAACTCGATGTCACGTCTGCAGCACTATACGATGTCGTTCCGTTGCTCGTTGTTATCTTCAATGTCTGCGCCGTTGCTGCTATTGTCAGCACGATAGCTATCATAAATAATAATGTTCGTCTCATCTTACTACCATTTTATGGGTTTTATTCTTTGTCTTTACGATATACACGCCTTTGCGCATCTGCTCTTTCGTAACCTTATGGCCTTGCAGGTCGTAGATGTCGGTGGTTTCGTCGAGTGTAGCACTGGTGATTGCCTCGATGCCTGTCGTTGTTTCGTTGGATGTCGAGAAATACATCTTGCTCAGGTCGGCCAGCGTGAATGTCTGGTTGCCGATGGTGAGTGTCGAGTTGTCGAGGTTAATCGTCACTGGCAGCGACGATACGTCCACGGAGGTCTTCGCCCCGTCCATTGTCTCAAACGTCAGGTAGGTATAACTATCAGCCTGCGCCGTCAGAGCCCCTACCAGCATGGTCAGAAATAAAATGATTTTCTTCATATTCACGTCGTAGTTTATTACTTGATGATGCAAAGGTAAAAATAAAAAGGATGTCCACCAATTATTTTCAATGAACATCCCGATTTATTCAACGAATTAGAAGTTGGAATATTACATACTCTCCTTAAGTATCTCTGCAATATCCTCTTTTGTCAGATCCAGATAGC